>Ga0208116_1000777_pt1 | contig 9539 bp, 7 predicted proteins | sample LakWasMeta9_HOW4_2_FD_183859 | JGI IMG/M metagenome (GOLD analysis project Ga0208116, IMG submission 183859) | Freshwater sediment methanotrophic microbial communities from Lake Washington under simulated oxygen tension - Sediment Metagenome... | ecosystem: Environmental > Aquatic > Freshwater >... | reverse complement strand
TTCTCTTCTTTCAGAACCTGAAGATTGAGAAGAAATATCTCTTGTTTTCTTGTAGTAATTGATAAAACGGTTAAATTCAACAGAAACCATTTTCTTGATCAATTCTTCTTTCGACAATCCTTCCAATACATTGTTGATAGCCGGAAGATAGTTGTCAATTTCGTGATCAACTTCAGTATCTTTAATCTTGTTAGCCAAGTGCAACAACTGAATTTCGCAGATTTCGATTCCGGAAGGAATGGTTTTTTCTTCGAATTTCTGTTTGATGATTCTTTCGATAGCAGAAATCTTGCGGATTTCACTTTTGGTTACAATAACGATAGAAGTTCCCAATTTTCCAGCACGACCTGTACGGCCAGAGCGGTGATTGTACGTTTCTATTTCGTCTGGCAACTGATAGTTTACTACGTGAGTAATGTTGTCAACGTCAATTCCACGAGCCGCAACGTCAGTAGCTACAAGCATTTGGATTTGGCGACCACGGAAAGATTTCATAACCCCATCACGTTGTGCCTGAGATAAATCTCCGTGCAAAGCGGCTGCGCTGTAACCATCTTCGATTAATTTTTCGGCAACAGCTTGTGTATCACGTTTCGTTCTACAAAAAACCACTGAGAAAATGTCTGGATTAGCATCGGCTAAACGTTTCAAAGCTTCGTAACGGTCACGTGCATTTACCAAGTAAAATTCGTGTGAAACCGTTGCTGAACCTGAATTTTTAGCACCAACAGTTATTTCTAACGGATTGTGCATAAATTGTTTAGCAATTCTGGCTACTTCTGCCGGCATTGTAGCCGAGAATAACCAAGTGCTTTTTTCGTCCGGAGTTGTTGAAAGGATGTTTACGATGTCTTCGTAGAAACCCATATTCAACATTTCGTCTGCTTCGTCAAGGATACAATAATTAATCTGAGTAATGTTTACCAATCCTCTGTTAATCATGTCCTGCATTCTGCCTGGAGTAGCCACAATAATTTGCGCGCCTCTTTTGATGTCTCTAGCCTGTTCTGTAATACTTGCACCACCATAAACTGCCACTACATTAATACCTTTTTCGTATTTTGAGTAGTTTTTAATCTCGTTTGTAATCTGCAAACATAGTTCGCGGGTAGGTGATAAAATTAACGCCTGTGTATTTCTGTTGTTGGCATCAATTTTTTGAATGACTGGAAAACCAAAAGCTGCCGTTTTCCCTGTCCCTGTCTGAGCCAACGCAACTAAATCTGTGTCTTGTTCCAATAATAGGGGAATCGCTTTCTCCTGTACTTCGGTCGGATTCTCAAATCCTAGATCGATAATCGCACGTTGTAGCGATTCACTCAATCCTAATTGTTCAAATTTATTCATATATGTTTTTAAAATTTGGTGCAAAAGTACTGCTAATAAACGAGATAATCTAATGTAAAATTTAGATTTAAAGTTTTAATACTATTTGAAAATCAATTAGTTAGTTTTTTAAGTACGCTATAAGTTGTTCCGTTGCCTTGCCACGATGGCTGATTATTCCTTTTTCTTCGAGCGAAAGTTGCGCAAAAGTAACCTCAAAACCTTCGGGTTTGAAGATGGGATCATAGCCAAAACCCTGATTTCCTGTTTTTTCCAAAGTGATTTCGCCACGGGCAATTCCTGTAAAAAGATGTTGTTTTCCGTTTAAGTTTAATGCAATCACGGTTTTAAATTGGGCATTTCTGTTGGTTTCATTGGATAAAGCATCCAATAATTTGTTCATATTGTCTTCAGAATTGCGTTGTTCTCCGGCATATCGAGCCGAGAAAACACCGGGTTCGCCGTTTAATGCTTCCACTTCCAGTCCGGTATCATCGGCAAAGCAATCGTAACCATATTTTTGGGTGACATAATTGGCTTTCATAATGGCGTTTTCTTCGATGGTGGCAGCCGTTTCCGGAATTTCTTCGAAACAACCAATACTTTCGAGACTGATGATTTCAATAGTTGGAGGAAGCATTTGCTGGACTTCGAGGATTTTATTTTTGTTATTGGTAGCGAAAACGAGTTTCATTTTTTTGATTTTGAATTGATGAATGGCAAAGATACAAAGTTTCGAAAACAGTTTAAGAAGGATCATTTTTAATTAAAGGTGTTCGATTTTAAAGTAGTTTTTTCTTCTGAAACTGTCATTTTAGATTATTTAGAAAGTAATAGAATTCTTAATTTATATGAATTTACTTAATTACAACAACGATTATTGACGTATTATTCGGCATAAAATGCGTTATTTAATTTTTTTTAGTTATTATTGTATTGTAAACCAAAACATTAAAACAATGAAAAAAATAAGTATATTATTCGTTTCGGCATTAACTTTAGGAATGATTTTTACTTCTTGCACTAAAGATGATAGTGGTCCTGTAGATATGAAATTTATTGAAGGAAAATGGAATTTCAATAAATCGACTGCAACATCTAAAGGGTTTACAATACCTTATTCAACGGATTATTTTAAAAACGAAGATGGATGCAATAAAGATTACGTTGAATTTATTGCTGGAGGTACTGCGAAATACGGCAATTATACAACAGCTTGTGCATTTGAAGAAAAAACAGGGACTTGGTCACAAAGTGGAAATACTATTACAATTTCTGTTACAGGTTCTAGTTTTAATGGCACTTTTAATGTTGCAAGTCTTTCGGCAACCGAGTTATTATTGAAAATTGATGGAACATATGCTGGAAATTCAGGTACATTTAATCTGTATTTTACAAAATGATAATTTCTAGAAAGCAATCATAAACTGACAAATTTTAACGGCTGAAAACAGTTGCGTTAATAAATAGTTAAAGTTTTGATTTTTATACAGTTGTGATAAAATTAAATGTACATTTGAGTGTTGTTTTGATTAACTACTTGAGTACATCAATCTGAACTGAGAAGATTATTCAATAAGTCAGCAACCGAAAGGAAAAAGTTGATAATGGTGAATCAAAATTTACAATGGGAGGTCTGTAAAAAGGCCTCCTTTTTTTGTTTTATATTGAAATTGCCGAGCAGATTATTTATAAAATAATTCCAATTTCACAGGTTTTATTGCATTATTTGCAAGGTATAAAACCATTGCGTTAATGTGTTGTTAAAGCTTTCAATTTAAGATGGTTATGTAAAAATTAATTGTACATTTGAGTGTGGTTTTGATTAATTACTTGAGTATATCAATCTGAACAGAGAAGATTATTCAATAGTCAGCTGTACCGTAAGGTAGAAGTTGATAATGGTAAATCAGAATCAACAATTGGAGGCCTATAAACGGCCTCCTTTTTTGTTTATAGCTGACTGTTGATTTAATAGTTAAGTATGAAGTAATTATTGGTTTTATATTTGAAATGAAGCAGCTATTTTTTATAAAATAATTTGAATTTCACAGGTTCAAATACATTATTGATAATTTAAAAAACAGCAGCGTTAATGTGTTGTTAAAGCTTTGAAATTTAGTTTGTTGAATAAAAATTATTTGTACATTTGGGTAGTTCTGATTAATTACTTGAGAATGTCTATTTCATAATGGAATAGTACAACTCATAATCGGCCATATCAGTAACGGTATGAGTCAATAATGGTAAATCAGAATTTACGATTGGAGGTCTGTAAAAAGACCTCCTTTTTTTGTTTATAAGTGACTTGTGATTTGGTAATGTAGTAATGCAATTATTGTTTTTTATAATCTAATTGTTAGCCGTTTTTTTATGAAATAATTTCAATTTCAACAGTTCAAATGCATTATTCGTAATTCATAAAACGGCAGCGTTAATGTGTTGTTAAAACATTGAAATTTAGACGATTGAATAGGAATTAATTGTACATTTGAATGTGGTTTTGATTAATTACTTGAGTGTATCAATCTGCATAAGAAAGGTTATTCAATAGTCAGCTGCCGTAAGGTGTGAAGTTGATAATGGTAAATCAAAATCTACGATTGGAGGTCTGTAAAAAGGCCTCCTTTTTTGTTTTGAAAATTCATCAATCTAACTGTATCTCAATCTTACATATACGTGCTTGATTCCTTTTTTGTCGGATTCTCTTTCATCTATTTCCAGGATATCGGTCAGGGATTTCAGCATTGGAGTCAGTTTTGAAAATCCATAATTTCGTGGATCGAATTCGGGTTTTTTCTTCACGATGAGGTTTCCAACATCGCCAAGGAAAGCCCAGCCATCTTCATCACCAATAGCATCTAATGTGTCTTCGATGAGTTCTATGGTTTGGCTGTCAATTTTATTGGGAGTTTCTTTTTCTATTGGTTTTTTAGAACTTGCGCTTGAAGTTGTTATTGGCTTTCGGATTTTCTTTTTAATGGCTCCTTCTAAAACTTCAATATAAATGAATCTGTCGCAGGCAACAATAAAGGAATTAGGTGTTTTCTTTTCGCCAATTCCAATGACTTTCATCCCGGATTCTCGCAAACGAATTGCCAATCGTGTGAAATCTGAATCGCTGGAAACGATACAAAATCCATCGACTTTGTCTGAATACAACAAATCCATCGCGTCGATAATCATCGCGGAATCCGAAGAGTTTTTCCCAACGGTGTAACTGTATTGTTGAATAGGAGTGATGGCGTGTTCCAATAAAACGCTTTTCCAACCGCCGGCATTGGGTTTTGTCCAATCGGCATAAATGCGTTTTGTGGTGGGTGTTCCGTATTTTGCAATTTCCTCCATCATTCCTTTTACGTTGCTGTAAGGAACGTTATCCGCATCAATAAGGACGGCGAGTTTTAATTCTTTGGTTTCTTCTGACATATTTTTATTTATATTGATTTTTGCAATTGACATTGACATTGGCATTGAAAAATATTCTTTCAAATATACAAAGTTTATTGTGAAAACGTGTTTTTAGCCCTGATGGAAACGGCATCCTTTTACTTTTTTCTTTAAAAAGTAAAAGATATAGTGGACAGCAGGAATTGCTCCTAAAAAATATTATGATAAGACAGATTAAATAATTATTTTTGCAACCTCTTAAAAAATATAATACTTCAATATATTATGGTAAAAGATTTATTCGAAAGAATTCAAAACAATAAAGGTCCGTTAGGAAAATGGGCTTCGCAGGCAGAAGGTTATTTTGTTTTTCCAAAATTAGAAGGCGAATTAGGGCCAAGAATGCAGTTTCACGGAAAGGATATCTTGAACTGGAGTTTGAACGATTATTTAGGACTTGCAAATCATCCTGAAGTGCGTAAAGCCGATGCTGATGCAGCGATACAGTATGGCGCTGCATATCCAATGGGAGCTCGTATGATGTCAGGCCACACAAAATATCACGAACAACTAGAGGAAGAATTGGCTGCTTTTGTAATGAAAGAATCGGCTTATTTATTGAATTTTGGGTATCAGGGAATGGTATCTATCATCGATGCTTTGGTTACCAGAAATGATGTGATTGTTTATGATGTAGATGCACACGCCTGTATTATTGACGGGGTTCGTTTACATAGTGGAAAACGTTTTACTTACAAGCACAACGACATCGAAAGTATGGAGAAAAACCTGCAACGTGCCACAAAATTAGCCAAAGAATTAGGAGGAGGAATCCTTTTTATTACCGAAGGTGTTTTTGGAATGAGAGGTCAACAAGGAAAGTTGAAAGAAATTGTGGAAATGAAAAAGAAATACAATTTCCGATTGTTAGTTGATGATGCCCACGGTTTTGGAACACAAGGAAAAACAGGTGCCGGAACAGGTGAGGAGCAAGGCGTTCAGGAAGATATTGATGTTTATTTTTCAACTTTTGCAAAATCAATGGCCAATATTGGTGCTTTTGTGGCTGCGGATAAAGATATAATTGATTATTTAAAATACAATTTACGTTCGCAAATGTTTGCCAAAGCTTTACCAATGATTCAAACAATAGGTTCCTTGAAACGTTTGGAATTGTTGCGTGAATCTTCAGAGATAAAAGACAAGCTTTGGGTAAACGTGAATGCATTGCAAAGTGGGTTAAAAGAAAAAGGATTTAATATTGGTGATACCAATACTTGCATTACGCCGGTTTATCTTGAAGGAAGTATTCCGGAAGCGATGATTATGGTGAACGATTTACGTGAAAATTATGGCATTTTCTTGTCGATTGTGGTGTATCCGGTTATTCCAAAAGGAATGATTTTATTGAGAATGATACCAACAGCTTCTCACACCATTGCCGATATTGACGAAACGCTAACTGCTTTTGAAGCGATTCGTGAGAAACTGGAAAACGGAACTTACAAAGAAATTGCTGAACGTACTACGGTCGATGTTTCTTAAAGAAGTGATAAGTAAATAGAATTAAGTATTAAGTAAAAGTCCTTTCATTAATTTGAAAGGATTTTTTGTTTCTGCAACCTAAAATCTGCAACTACAAGTTTTTAATAAATGTTTTTCTCCTGCAATGAACTGTTGGATTAAAATTTTTCCATAAATTATGAATTGCGTGGTTCTCTTCCAATTCAGGAGTTCTGATGCAATTAATAATTCCTTTTTCAGAAAAAGTTTTAAAATATTCATCGAAAATAATGGCTGTTACGCCTTTGTTTTGGTATTCAGGAGCAACGCCAATCAAATAAAAAACAACGTCTTTACTTTCTTTTCTGGCTTTAAGCAAGTGATAAAATCCAAAAGGAAATAATTTGCCTTTTGCTTTTTGTAATGCTTCTGAAAAACTCGGCATCACGATACTGAAAGCCACAATATCATTGTTCTTGTCCATCACAAATTTAATATATTCCGGATTGATGAAACTGATGTATTTCTTCTTGAAATATTCTTTTTGGACATCAGAAATGGCCACAAACGAGGATAAACTTGCATAAGAACTATTAAACAAATCAAACATCTTGTCAACTAATGGCATAATGTCTTTCGTTTTGGTAAAGTTCAAACTCGTCAGTTCATACCGTTTTCTGATTAACTCCTGGGCTTTCAGGAAGAATTCTGGTTTCACGTTCGAAAAAGGAAATATACTTTCAATGTATTCTTTCTCTTTGACAAATCCCAATTGCTCCAAATGAACAGAGAAATAAGAATGATTGTACCAGGTTATCATTGTTCCCATTTGGTCAAATCCTTCGGTGAGAACGCCTACTTTGTCCAGATTGGAGAAACCCATTGGACCTTCAACGTGTTCCAAATTGTTTTTTCGACCCAATTCATATACTTTTTCCAATAAAGCTTTCGTCACTTCAATATCGTCAATGACGTCAAACCAGCCAAAACGAACTTTCTTCTTTTGCTGGTCATTGACTTCGCCCCAATTGATGATGGCAGAAATTCTACCTACGATTTCATTGTTTTTATAAGCCAAATAAAAGTAAGCTTCCGCATTTTCGAAAACGGGATTTTTGGTTTTATCAAAGGATTCCAATTCATCAGCAATGATGGGTGGAACCCAGTATTTGTTGTCTTTATATAAAGAAAAAGGAAATTTTACGAACTCAGTCATTTCCTTTTTGGTGATGGCTTCTTTTATGGTGATCATAATTTCTTGATTTTGTAAGTTTACCCTTTTTTAGTTTTTTTTGCTCTTCTTTTGGCTTTTTTATCCGAATCTCCGGTGTCCACTTTCATTCGGATTTCTTTGTAATTGGCATCGTAACGCCAGGAAAACCCAATACCACCATACAATATGGAGGGTGTAGTTTTTAAGCTGGAACTTATGGAAGCATCAATTTGCATATCATCGTGAATCAAATAAGCGGCTCCACCACGAACTATCGCATCGCTATAAAAATCACTTTTGTAGCCTTGATTTTCCAGAAAACCAGACCATTTTCGGTTGAAACCTTTGGTCAGGGTAATTCCATAACCATAACTTGGATAATCGGTTCCAATATAATCGGCGATGATATTGGTTACGAAAACCCAGGTTCCATCACCGAAATGATTTTGTGTAATCAATGCCACTTTTGGAGAAATTGCCGCATCAGGAGAGAAATAATACGGATTATCAGCTAAAGTAATATTTGCCCCTGCAAATACAGAAACGGCAGGAATTAATTGATGCCAATTGAAAGAATGATTCGCTTTCCAACTGTAAACATTGATTTGTTTTTCGTAATTTTTGAAAGGATCATAAATCAAATATTTTGCTCCCAAAACGGTTTGTTTCATCGCTGATTTATCCGGATAAACTATGGCGGGAGTGAATGTTTCATATTGGTATTGAAAATCGGCAATCAATTCCAGTTTTTCCATAAACAATCCCCATCTCAGCGTCATATCAATTCCAAATCCATTGGCATCATAATTCAATATACTATGATTTTCCTGAATGCCATAAATACCTGATTCTACCTGAATAACTGATTTTCCCACAGCAAAAGCGGACATTGTTTCTCCGGGTCTGTTCGAATTGATTTGGTCTGTGTGTTGACCATAATGAATCAACGGAATCATAAAAAAGGCTGCGGTAACTACGATTTTGATTTTGTACATATTTTTATTTTAAAGTAATTGTGTTTACTAATGTATCCCAAATTATATTTAAAAGTTTTACCGCAAAGCCAGCAAATTTTAGAAATAACTGTAAAAAATTAAGTTCGCAAAGAGAAAAATCTTCGATTTTTGGAAACTAATTCTAGATTAGAAAATCTTTGTGAACTTATAAATAAAACCTCAAAAGCAATGCTTAGCGAACTTTGCGTTAAAATTTATTAAGTCTTGAATACTTAAAAAGAGATAACGCTTTTCAAATGTACTATATTTTATTATTTATTTAAGAATGATATTTTATATTTGAACGTTGGAATTGTTAATTTTGCCAAAAAATATTTTGATTATGCAAGAAGCGTCTTTTTCAGGTTTTATAAGAACATTATTTTACATAATGGCTTTTTACTATATTTTTAAGTTTTTGGCAAGATTGTTTTTTCCTATTGTTGTAAAAAAAGTAGTGGAAAAAGCGAGTGAAAATTTTCAAAAACAACAACAAAATGCTCAGGGTAATTCTTGGCAAAAAACACCCAATAACGACGAAATCATTATCAATACTGCTAATGCCAAGAAATCTCGCGAAACGAAAAAAGTGGGTGATTATGTCGATTACGAAGAAATAGACTAAATTTACCCAAACCAAAACCCAAAACCCATTTAATGAAGCAACTTCAAAAGTTCTATCCGCACGCCTTAGTCCTACTTGGATTCGTATTTATTTCTCTCATTTATTTTTATCCCGTTTTACAGGGAAAACAAATTTTACAATCCGATATTGCGCAATATACCGGAATGGCAAAGGAGCAAAATGACTTCAGGGCTTCGGAACATCAGGAACCGTATTGGACAAATTCAGCCTTTGGCGGAATGCCAACATATCAATTAGGGGCAAAATATCCTCACGATTACATTGGTATGATTGATGATGCTATTCGATTTTTGCCTCGTCCTGCCGATTATTTGTTTTTGTATTTTCTTGGTTTTTATGGATTATTATTGGTTTTAAAAGTCGATCCGCTCAAAGCATTTTTTGGCACTTTGGCTTTTGGATTTTCAACCTATTTAATAATTATTCTCGGTGTCGGGCATAATGCCAAAGCCCACGCAATTGGGTA
>Ga0208116_1000771_pt1 | contig 9596 bp, 6 predicted proteins | sample LakWasMeta9_HOW4_2_FD_183859 | JGI IMG/M metagenome (GOLD analysis project Ga0208116, IMG submission 183859) | Freshwater sediment methanotrophic microbial communities from Lake Washington under simulated oxygen tension - Sediment Metagenome... | ecosystem: Environmental > Aquatic > Freshwater >... | reverse complement strand
GGTGGCATCCAGTTCGGAGCGGCGCGACTCGAAGAGTTGGCGCTCCTGCTCGACGATCTCCGGAGCCTCTTTGTCCATGCCTTCGGGGGGGATGAAACGCGCGCCGTCGGCCAGCGCCTTCAGTCGCGCCGCCTTGGCCAGCAGCGCCAGGTATTGCGAGCGGTTCTCCCGCAACGACGAGACCATGCGGGTCGGGTCGACCTTGAGCAGCAGGTCCCCGGCCTTGACGGTCTGCCCCTCACGCACCAGGATCTCGGACACGATGCCGCCGTCCATGCTCTGCAGCACCTGGATCTGTCGTGAGGGAATCACCTTGCCCTCGCCACGCGTCACCTCGTCGAGCGAGGCCAGGCCGGCCCACACCAGCAACACCAGTACCGTGGCCACGCTGAGCCAGACCAGCACACGCGCACCGCGCGGCGTCTGCTCCGCGATGGCCCAATCGGCGTTGGCGTCGAAGTCATGATCGCGGTCGCTCTCCTGACCGAGCAGCGCCAGCATGGCGCGATCCAGCGCGCGCGAGCAGGGCGCGTAGACGCGCTGCCACAGGGCCATCGTGCGGTTGCGGGTTGAGTCTTGCATCATGCGGCCCTGCCAATGCGTCCGCTTTGCAGCGCCTCGACCACCTGGGCCTTCGGCCCGTCGGCCATGATCTGGCCGTTGTCCATGACGATCAGGCGGTCCACCAGATCCAGCAGGGAGTTGCGATGCGTCACCAGCAGCACCGTCTTGCCGATGGCGAACTTGCGCAGGCGGGTCTTGAGCGCCTCTTCGCTCTGGTGGTCCATGGCGCTGCTGGGCTCGTCGAGCAGCAGCATCGGCGGGTCGTTGAGCACAGCGCGGGCGATGCCCACGGCCTGGCGCTGGCCGCCGGAGAGGGACTCGCCGCGCTCGCCAATCGCCAGGTCGAAGCCTTGCGGGTGGCGGTTGGCGAACTCGCTGACGCCGGCAATGTCGGCTGCCGCCAGCACCGCCTGGTCGTCCGCAAACGGCGCACCCATGGCGATGTTCTCCTTCAGCGATCCGTAGAACAGGTTGACGTCCTGCGGCACAAAGCCGATCGCGCGGCGCAATTCGGCCGGGTCGATCTGGCGCGCGTCGATGCCGTCGATCAGCACCGCGCCCTGCGTTGGTGGGTACAGGCCCAACATGAGTCGCTGGACCGTGGACTTGCCGGAGCCCACGCGCCCGATGATGGCGACCTTCTCGCCGGGGTTGATCTTGAAGGAGATCTTGTTGAGGGCGACCTGCGGGTGGCCGGGGTAGGCGAAACTCACGCCCTTGAATTCGATGCTGCCTTCGAAGCGGCTGCGGTGCAGGAAGCTCGACTCGTTGGAACGCTCGGGCTCGGTCTTCATGTGTGTCTCGACCGCGGCCAGGCCGCTCTTGGCGTGGTGGAACTGCATCAGCAGACCGGCCACCTGGCCAAACGGCGCCATGGCGCGCCCCGCCAGCATGGTGGCGGCGATGATGCCACCCATGCTGACCTGATTGTTGAGCATCAGGTAGACGCCGGCAATCACCACGAACACCGACACCAATTGCGACAGCGTCTGCGCCGCGCTCAGCGTTGCCGATGACAGCAGCTTGAGCTTGGCGCTGGTCTGGGCCAGGAAGATGGTGGCGCGCTCCCACTTGCGCTGGATGCTGCTCTCGGCCACCATGAACTTGATGGTCTCGATGCCGACCAGGCTCTCCACCAGCGTGGCATTGCGTTGCGAGGCCGCGCGTTGCGTCAGGTCCACCAGCTCTTGCATCTTCTGCTGCACCACCAGCGAGGCGAACAGCAGCAGCACGATGCCGACCAGCGGCGGCAGCACGAACCAGGGCGAGATCCAGACCAGCGCCAGCAGAAACACCAGCACGAAGGGCAGGTCCACCAGCGCCGTGATGGAGGCCGATGCCACGAAGTCGCGCACCGACTCGAAGGCGCGCAGATTGGCGGCAAACGACCCGACCGAGGCCGGCCGGTCGGCCAGGCCCAGGCCCAGCACGCGTTCCATGATCCTGGAGGACAGGGTCACGTCGATGCGCTTGCCGGCGGTGTCCAGAATATAGCCACGCAGGACTCTGAGCAGGGTATCGAAGCCGAGCGTCACGATCACGCCGGCGGCCAGCACCCACAAAGTCTCCTCGGCCCGGTTCGGGATCACCCGGTCGTACACCGTCATGGTGAAGATCGGCATCGCCAGCGCGAACAGGTTGATCAGCAGCGCGGCCAGCAGGCTGTCCCGGTACAGGCGCCAGTTCTGGAACACCACGCCCCAGAACCAGTGGCGCGCACGCACCTCGCCGGTCTCGGGCGTGCGCTGGTCGAAATTGAAGATCGGTCTGACAAAGAAGACCAGGCCGGCGTACATGGCTGACAGCGTGTCGCGGTCGATCACGTCGGACGACTCGCCGTTCTCGGGATAGCGCACCCGCGCCTGACCATCGGGCAGCCACTCCAGCAGCACGCAGGCCTGCTTGTCCTTGAGCAACAGGATCACCGGCAACAGGCCGGCGCGCAGTTCCTCGAGCTTGCGCCGGGCCAGCCGGGCGGTCATGCCGGCGCGCGCGGCTGCGCGCGGCACCAGCGCCGGCGTGGTGCAGTTCTCTTCGAGCGGCAGGCCGGCCGACAGGGATTCCCGGGTGCTGGCAATGCCAAAGATGCGGGCAATCGCCACCACACAATCGAGCAGCGGGTCCAGGTGGGCGGCGCGTTCTCCGACGCGCCAGCCGGTTGGTTCGGTCTGCCGTTGCGGCGCCGCCGGCGCGCTGACAGCCGGGCGATTAGAGGATGCTGTCATCGCGTCCAATCAGGTCGAGCGCGCCGTGCAGGCGGCTGCGCATGCCCTTGCGCTGGTTGAGTTTTCGTTGTGCCGCCTCGGGCAGGTCGGTGAGCCGGATCACCTGGGTCTTGATCAGTGTGTCGATCACGTCTTCGATCACCCGCACGAAGTCGGCATCGATGGTGTCGAACGATGGCGCATCGGCGTCACCGGCGATGAACGCCCTGACCTCCGGGTCGCTCTCGCTGACGACCTGGGCGCCGGCCTGTGGCTGGCGTGAGATCGACACGATGACGCCATCAGCACCTCGGTTGGCATACAGCATAAATCTTCTGCTCTCACTTGTTTCCTGGGTGCGCGCCACACGAGCACGAACCCGTCCAATCCGACTGGAGCCCCTTGCACAGCCCAATGCTATCTGATTCCCGTCGTCATAGCGGGTGCCACCGCAGGCTTTTGTCGGGGAACTTGCATACCCAATGGAGTATGTAATATACTGCCACCTGTATATGGAGGTCGAGATGCCAGTTCCCCTTTTTCGCAGCGTCAGCAAGTCGCTCCTCATCGCCTGTGTGTTCCTGCCGGGTGTGGCGCCGCTGTGGGCCGCCGGTGTGTCCCAGGCCGTGTCCGTGCCGCTGCACACCGTCGCGCAGGGCTCGGTGGGCGCGGGCTTCGAGCTCGATGGCGTGATCCAGCCGGTCAAGCAGAGCACCGTGTCGGCGCAGACGGCGGGACGCATCGTCTCGCTGCTGGTGAAGGCGGGAGACGCGGTGCGCGCCGGCCAACTGTTGGCCACCATCGATGAACGCGAAGCTCAGGTGGGCTGGCAGCGCTCACAGGCGCAACTGGCGCAGGCACAGGCGGACCTGCGCGTGGCCCAGGCCAACGTGCTGCGCAACCGTGATCTGCAGTCCAAGGGCTTCGTCAGCCAGGCTGCACTGGATGTCGCCGAATCGCAACTGCAGGGCGCCCAGGCCGGCCGCGATCAGGCCCAGGCCGGCGTTCAGCAGGCGGCGCTGGCGCAGGGCTACAGCCGTGTGCTGGCGCCCTACGATGGTCGTGTGCTCGACACCGAGGCCCAGGTGGGCGATCTGGCGGTGCCGGGCAAGCCCTTGCTGACGGTGTACGCGCCGCTGCCCCTGCGGGTGGTGGTGCAGGTGCCGGGTTCGCTCTCGCAGTTGATCGGCCCGACCGACCAGATCGAGGTGCGCTTGCCCAGTGCGGTCGGCGCGGCCGGTGGCGCCAACTGGATGCAGCCGGTGGCGCGCACCACGCTGCCTTCGGCCGACCCGGTGGCGCAGACCGTGGAGTGGCGGCTCGACCTGTCCGCGCAGGCGGCGCAGGGCCTGGTGCCCGGTCAGCAGATGGCGGTGCGCTTCGCCAGCAGCCAGAGCGTTGCGGCCAGCGGCGCGCGCCTGCTGATTCCAGCGGCCACCGTGTTGCGCCGCGGCGAGCTCAATGCCGTCTATGTGGCCGGTGACAAGGGCTTTGCGCTGCGTGCGGTGCGATTGGGCGGTGACCACGGGGCACGGGGTATCGAGGTGCTGGCCGGCCTGAAGGCGGGCGAGCGCATCGCCCTGGACCCGATCAAGGCCGGTCTGACAGGCGCCGTGCCGGCTGCCACCCGCTGAGGCTGTCATGACTCCATCCAAGTCAATGGGCATCTCCGGCCGCATCGCAGCGGCGTTCCAGGCCAACGCCTTGACCCCGCTGCTGGCGCTGGTGGCGCTGCTGCTGGGCCTGTTCGCCGTGTGGGTCACGCCACGCGAGGAAGAGCCGCAGATCAACGTCACCATGGCCAATGTGCTGATCCCGTTCCCTGGCGCCAGCAGCACCGATGTGCAGAACATGGTGGCGCGCCCGGCCGAGCAGGTGCTGGGCCAGATACAGGGCGTCGAGCACACCTTTTCGGTGTCGCGTCCGGGCATGGCGGTGCTGACGGTCCAGTTCAAGGTCGGCGTGCCGCGCATTGATGCGCTGGTGCGACTGTATGACGTGCTCAACGCCAACCAGAACTGGCTGCCGCGCGATCTGGGCGTGCTCAGCCCCATGGTCAAACCCAAGGGCATCGATGATGTGCCGGTGCTGGCCGCCACCCTGTGGAGTCGGGATGCCGTCTCGGCGGGCGAATTGGAGCGCACGGCCCACGCGCTGGAGGCCGAACTCAAGGCCGTGCCGGGCGTGCGCGAGGTGCAAACCCTGGGCGGGCCGGGCCAGGCGGTGCATGTCTGGCTGGACCCGGCGCGCCTGCGTGAGCGCGGCGTTGACCTGCTGACGCTGCAGCGCACTCTGGCCGGCGCCAATCTGGCGATGCCCGCTGGCACCGTGATCGAGGCCGATGGGCCGGCTGGCACCGCGGGCCGCATGCTGAGCGTCGAAGTCGGGGAGTTCCTGCGCTCGGCGGCCGACCTGGGTGAACTGGTGGTGGGTGTCAGCCGGGGCAAACCGGTCTACCTGCGTGAGGTCGCCCGCATAGAGGACGGCGCGCAGCAGGCGCAGCGTTATGTTTGGTATACCCCCGGCATCGCTGCGGGTGAGGCGGCCGACCAGGCAGGCCAGAACTATCCCGCCGTCACCCTGACTGTGACCAAGAAGGCCGGGGAGAACGCGGTCGACGTGTCCCGCGCCGTGGTGCAGCGGCTTGAGCACCTCAAGAACAGCGTCATTCCGGCGCAGACGCAAGTCAGCATCACGCGCGACTATGGCGAGACGGCCGCGGAAAAGGCCAACAAGCTGATTCAGAAACTGGCCTTCGCCACCGGCTCGGTGATCCTGCTGGTGGGTATGGCGCTGGGCCGGCGCGAGGCGATCATCGTCGGCACCGCGGTGATCCTGACGCTGACGGTGACGCTGTTTGCCTCCTGGGCATGGGGGTTCACACTTAACCGCGTCTCGCTGTTTGCGCTGATCTTCTCCATCGGCATTCTGGTCGACGACGCCATCGTGGTGGTGGAGAACATCCACCGGCACCAGCAGCTCAACCCCGAGCTGAGCCTCAGGCAGATCATCCCGGGGGCGGTGGACGAAGTCGGCGGCCCCACCATCCTGGCCACGCTCACCGTCATCGCGGCCCTGCTGCCCATGGCCTTCGTGTCGGGCCTGATGGGGCCCTACATGAGCCCGATCCCGATCAACTCCAGCCTGGGGATGGCGCTGTCGCTGGCGATCGCCTTCACGGTGACGCCGTGGCTGGCGCTCAAGCTCATGAAGTCCCACGCGTCGGCTGGCGGCCACGCGAGCGCGCCCACCGGACTGGGGCACCGACTGCAGGTGCTGTTCGCGCGCATCCTGACGCCGTTTCTGGAGAGCGCCCGCAAGCGCTGGTTGCTGCTGGCGGGTATCGTCGCGGCGTTGCTGCTGTCGGTCGGTCTGGCGGCGGTGCAGTGGGTGGTGCTCAAGATGCTGCCCTTCGACAACAAGAGCGAGTTCCAGGTGGTGGTGGACATGCCCGCCGGCACGCCGCTGGAAAACACCGCCGCCGCGCTGCATGAGCTGGGTGCCTTCCTGGCACAGCAAAGCGAGGTGCGCAACCTGCAGGCCTATGCCGGCACCGCTTCGCCCATCACCTTCAATGGCCTGGTGCGTCAGTACTATCTGCGCGCCGATGCCGAGCAGGGTGACCTGCAGGTCAATCTGGTGGACAAGCAGCACCGCTCCGAAAAGAGCCACGCGATCGCGCAGCGCCTGCGCCCCGCGCTGGAAGCCATCGCCAGCAAGCATCAGGCGCGCGTCAAGGTGGTCGAAGTGCCACCGGGACCGCCGGTGCTGTCGCCGCTGGTGGCTGAAATCTACGGGCCGGATGAGGCCGGTCGCCAGCAACTGGCCACGCGCGTGGCCGCGGCGTTCGCCGCCACCGCCGACATTGTCGGCGTCGATACCACGCTGAAAGAGGATGCCTCGCGCGTCTGGATGCAGGTGCGCCGCCAGCGTGCCGAGTCCCTGGGCATCTCCGTCTCGGCGATTGCGCAGACCGTCCATGGCGCACTGTCCGGCACCGATGCAGCCTACCTGCACGACGCCCAGTCCAAGTACCCGGTGCCAGTGCGGCTGCAACTGCCGATCGAATCCCAGACCGGACTGGACGCCCTGCTGGCGATGCCGATGCGCGCCGCCAACGGCCAGATGGTGCCGCTGTCCGAGCTGGTCACGGTGCAGCGCGGCATCATCGACAAGCCGCTCTACACCAAGGACCTGGCGGGTGTGAGCTACGTCATGGGCGACATGGCGGGCAAGCTGGACTCGCCGCTGTACGGCCTGTTTGCCATCCGCGCCAAGCTGGCGCAGGCCGCGCTGCCGGGTACCGGCGAGCTCGGCGAGTACTGGATTCGCCAGCCCGCCGACAACTACCGTGGCTACGCCATCAAGTGGGATGGCGAGTGGCAGATCACCTTTGATACCTTTCGCGACATGGGCGCCGCCTACGGCGTGGGCCTGATCCTGATCTACCTGCTGGTGGTGGCCCAGTTCCGCAGCTACCTGACGCCGTTGGTCATCATGGCGCCGATTCCGTTGACCATGATCGGCGTGATGCCCGGACACGCCATCATGGGTGCGCAGTTCACTGCAACGTCCATGATCGGCATGATCGCGCTGGCTGGCATCATCGTGCGCAACTCCATCCTGCTGGTGGACTTCATCGAGCTGCAACTGGCCCAGGGCCTGGCGTTCAAGGATGCGGTGGTGCAGTCGGCGGCGGTGCGTGCCCAGCCGATCGCCCTGACCGGCCTGGCGGCCATGATTGGCGCCTTCTTCATCCTGGACGATCCGATCTTCAACGGTCTGGCGGTGTCCCTGATCTTCGGCATCCTGGTGTCCACCCTGCTCACGCTGGTGGTGATCCCGGTGCTGTATTACGCGTTGTTCCATCGCCGCGTGGCGGCCGCCACGGCGGCGACGGATTTGCGTTCCCCGAGCACCTGACCCCAGCCCAAACCTAGGAGAAACCCATGGCTCATATCGTCATCATCGGCGCCGGCATCGGCGGCATGCCCGCAGCCTACGAACTGCGCAGCCAGCTGCCCGCGGAGCACCGCATCACGGTGGTCAACTCGACCGACTACTTCCAGTTCGTGCCGAGCAATCCGTGGATTGCCGTGGGCTGGCGCGAGCGTGAGCAGATCACGCTGCCGATCGAGCCACATCTGGCGCGCAAGGGCATTGCCTTTGTGGCCAAGGCGGTCGCGCAGATCGACGCCGCGGCCAACCGCCTGACGCTGCTGGGCGGCGATACCTTGGACTACGACTACCTGGTCATCACCACCGGACCCAAGCTGGCGTTTGCCGAGGTCCCGGGCGCCGGTCCGGCCAACTCGGGCGGCGGCGGCTTCACGCATTCGATCTGCACGGTGGACCATGCGCAAACCTTCTTCGCCGACTACCAGAAGTTCCTGGAGAATCCCGGGCCGGTGGTGATCGGCGCGATGCCGGGTGCCAGCTGCTTTGGGCCGGCCTACGAGTTTGCCTTCATTCTCGATACCGACCTGCGCAAGCGCAAGCTGCGTGACAAGGTGCCGATGACCTTTGTCACCAGCGAGCCCTACATCGGGCACCTGGGCCTGGGGGGTGTGGGAGACAGCAAGTCCATGCTGGAGTCCGAGCTACGCGGACGCGACATGAAGTGGATCACCAATGCCAAGACCACGCGGGTGGAGGAAGGCAAGCTGTTCGTCACGCAGCTTGACGACCTGGGCAATGTCTACAAGGAGCACGAGGTCGGCTTCAAGCTGTCCATGATGCTGCCGGCCTTCAAGGGTGTCGATGCCGTGGCCGCCGTGCCCAACCTGTGCAACCCGCGCGGCTTCGTGCTGATCGACGAGTTCCAGCGCAGCAAGGCCTACCGCAACATCTTCTCGGCCGGCGTCTGCGTGGCGATTCCGCCGGTGGAGACCACCCCGGTGCCGACCGGCACGCCCAAGACCGGCTACATGATCGAGAGCATGGTCGGCGCCATCGTGCACAACATTGCCGATGAGCTGGCGGGTCGGCCGGCGCAGGCCAAGGGCACCTGGAATGCCATTTGCCTGGCCGACATGGGCGACACCGGCGCGGCCTTCGTGGCGCTGCCGCAGATCCCGCCGCGCAACGTCAATTGGTTCAAGAAGGGCAAGTGGGTGCACCTGGCCAAGATTGCCTTCGAGAAGTACTTCATGCGCAAGATGAAGAGCGGCAACTCGGAGCCGATTTACGAGAAGTATGTGCTCAAGCTGCTCGGCATCATGCGTCTGAAGAGCTAGTCCATTTTTCGTTTCAGTTTTCTTTCACTTCAAGGAGTTATCACCATGACCGTTCAACGCTACATCGTCGTCTTTGCCGGCCTGTTCATCATGATTTCGCTGGCGCTCGGCGTCGAGGGAAGTCCGTTCTTCGTGAGCAAGTGGGCGCTTGCCTTTACCGCCTTTGTCGGCGCCAACCTGTTTCAGTCGGGGTTCACCAACTTCTGTCCGCTGGGCATCATTCTCAAGAAGCTCGGCGTGCCGGAATCGAAGATCGGCTGCGCCAACTGACCGGTGCGCTCCCGCGCCGGTATGCTTGCTTCTTTCAAGAGGACCAGACCATGAGTGATGAAGCCGTGCACGTGCGCCTGACGCAGCTGCAGAACTACCAGTTCAACATCGAATTTGGCGGCGCTGCGCCGGCGCTGATCGGCGACGAGCCGGCGCCGCTGGGCGCTGGCCTGGGGCCCTCGCCGGTGCAGTTGCTGGCGGCGGCGGTGGGCAATTGCCTGTCGGACTCGCTGCTGTTCGCCCTGCGCAAGTTCAAGCAGGCGCCCGAGCCGATCCGCTGCGATGTCTACCCGGAGGTCGGGCGCAACGACCAGGGGCGTCT
>Ga0208116_1000764_pt1 | contig 9621 bp, 10 predicted proteins | sample LakWasMeta9_HOW4_2_FD_183859 | JGI IMG/M metagenome (GOLD analysis project Ga0208116, IMG submission 183859) | Freshwater sediment methanotrophic microbial communities from Lake Washington under simulated oxygen tension - Sediment Metagenome... | ecosystem: Environmental > Aquatic > Freshwater >... | reverse complement strand
AACAAAATGTAATTTATCAAAGAAAACGTATATCTTTATCTTTGGTATAATTTAATAATAAACAATAGATATGTTAGACTCAAAATCCTCCAGAAGAAATTTTTTTAAATTCCTTGGTTTGACTGCTGGCACAACATTAATCAGTCAGGCAAGTTTTGCAGCCCATTTAGATCAAACGGAAATCAAAAAATTAACCGCTGAACAAAAGGAGTTTATTATGCTCCACGAAAAATGGATGGATGAATTCATAGAAGTGATCAGAGTGCAAAAAACGGCTCCTGAAGATCAGGAAAACAACAAAAAGATGATTGCAATAACGGAAAGGGCTGATGAATTTATGCCAAAACTTAATGAATTTATGAAAGATGGTACTTTTGCATTAATCTACAAAATGTCGCTGGAGCGAATGAGCAAAGAAATCTAATTCAAAAGCTTGCCAAACACTTGACTTTTTCTCCCGAAGAATTTATGAAAATTTTAGAATCTTAAATGACGTTTGAAGCCAGTTTATTAATTAATTTTGGTTTAAATTGAATAATTTAAGCATTGTTATTAGTTCAGTTTCCAAATTTTTTTAATTTTAGCACAGAATTCAACGAATAAAAAAGTTGAGACATATTTATTTTAATCACATTTTAACACTAAATAATATGATAGTACAGTATCAGGGTAAACAAAATGGAATTCCGACAACATTCACGATAAGAATCAACGGAAATAACTTATCAAAAAGCAGTTCTAATTACGAAGTAGACTTATTAGTAGGCGACAAGCAATTGCCAACTTTTACGACATCAATTCATCAGAGTTTGTCTAATTGTTTAAAAGAAATTTACTTGTTCAGAAAAAACAACAATATTAAGTTTGATGCTTCTTCAGAAAAAATAACACCTAAATTAGTTCTTTACGATTTGGCTTTATACAACTACCATAAAAACACCTTGTTTATGGCATAAACTATTTTTCAAGACATAAAAAAAGACTGTTCATTGAGCAGTCTTTTTTTATGGGTTGAAATCACAAATAAATCTTTTCGTCCTGACAACGTTTCAAAATATATCTTTTTAAGTTTGAAATGGTTGCGGGATAATCTGGAGCTTCGTAACCAAAACGGTCGTGTTCCGCTTGTTCTTTCTCGATGGCGTTGCAGCCTTTAATGACTTCTTTGAGCATATCGAGCATCGCCAATTCTTTGTTTTTGTTCTTTTCGAATTTGAATCCAACGATTTCGTCTTGCAATTGCTTGCAATAGTCCAAAAGTTGTGCTACTTCTGGTTCGTCCAAAAAGGAAGGGTTGTTTTTGAAAATTTCTCGAATTGATTTCAATTTAAAACTAATAAAAGTGAAATTATAAATCCCTCGACTGCGCTCGGGAAGACAAATCTAATTAAACATCGTCATAGTCCACTACAATAGCTGCAGAAGTTGGATGGGCTTGGCAAGTTAAAACCAAACCTTCGGCGATTTCGCTATCAGTCAGAATGGAGTTTTTCTTCATTTCGGCTGTTCCTGATTTTACTCTGGCGAGACAACTGCTGCAAATTCCGCCTTGGCAAGAATATGGAGCATCAATGCCTTGTTTTAGGGCTGCTTCGAGGATGGTTTGTTTTTGCGACATTTCAAAAGTCGTTACGTCGTCGTCAACAGTAATGGTGATTTTAGTATGACCTTCGTGAGAACTGGCTTCAATATTTTCGACAGAAGAACTTGAAAATAATTCAAATTTAATGGCAGAATCCTTGATATTGTGTTCCTTTAAAACCTTGGAAACCGTATTGATCATTTCTTCAGGACCGCACAAATAGAACTTGTCGAATTCTATTTCCTTGTGTTTATTATTTAACACAAAATTCACAACAGATTTATCGATTCTGCCAAAAAGTTCTCCTTCGGCTTTGGTTTGGCTGAAAACATAATGGACAAACAATCTTCCTGTATATTTGGAATGCAAATCGTGTAATTCCTGATGAAAGATGGTTTCTTCGGGAGATTTATTTCCATAAACCAATACAAATGAACTTTTCGGTTCGCCTTTCAAAACAGATTTCAGAATAGAAATTACTGGTGTAATTCCGCTGCCTGCCACAAAAGCAGCATAATTTTTTTGTCTGTCAGCGTGTGGTTCGAAGGTGAATTTTCCCTCCGGTTTTCCTACTTCGAGAACATCGCCCACTTTTAGTTTTGTATTGGCAAATTGTGAAAACGCGCCGTCTTTTACGGCTTTCACAGCAATTCTCAATTCTCCACTTTCTGGCGAAGAACAAATAGAATAAGCACGACGAATTTCCTTTCCGTCCAGCGTTAGTCTCAAATTGACATATTGACCAGCTATGAAAGTATAATTTGGTTTTAATTCTTCGGGAACATTAAAAAGTATGGAAACTGCTGACGCCGTTTCGCGTTTTATTTCTTTTATGACAAGTTTCTTGAATGATGGCATAGGATTAATTTTTTACAAAGATAGCAAACCCAAAAAAAGTACAGAAGTTTATGGGTTTAGAAGTTTAGTTTTTTGTAACATTTCCCTACTTTTATCAACAAATAAAAAATAAAAGTCAAAAATTATGATTCGAAAATTCCTTTATCTCGAATGGAAAGCTTTTATACGATCAGCTTCGTTCGGAACTAATTTGGCTTTGAAAATTCTTTTGGGTTTTGTCTCCATTCTGTATGCATTTATTTTGCTAATGGCTGGAATTGGCGCCTTTTATGGGTTGAAAAAAATGAATCTTGATCCGTTGCAGCAAGTAAACAAATTCTTGATTTATTATTTTTTAATCGATTTGGGCATTCGATTATTGTTGCAAAAAATCCCTGTGATGAATATTCGGCCGTTGCTTGCTTTGCCATTCAAAAGACCAACAATCGTTAATTTCTCCATTGGAAAAACGCTCTTGTCCTTTTTTAATTTTCTGCACGTTTTTTTCTTTCTGCCTTTTACAATTATTTTGTTGATTGAAGGGTATGATGTCGTGAGTGTGATTTTTTGGCATTTAGCTATGATGTCATTGGTTTACAGCAACAATTTCTTGAATATTATTTTGACTAACAAAGACAATGTATTTGCAATTTTCATAGCAATTGTTTTGGTGTTGGGAGGTTTTCAATACTATCACTATTTTGATATCACAACATATACTTCTGTGTTTTTTGATGGATTATTCAACACAAAATGGATGTTTTTGTTTCCAGTTTTGGCTTTGGCAGGTTTGTATTCTTATACTTTTAATTATTTGAAAAACAATTTATATCTCGATGCTGGACTTTCCACAAAACACGAAATTGCCAAAACCGAGAATTTGACTTGGTTGAACCAATTTGGAACTTTGGGAACTTTTTTAAAGAATGATATCAAGCTTATCAAGAGAAACAAACGTTCGAGAACCACAGTTGTGATGAGTCTTTTGTTTTTGTTTTATGGATTAATTTTTTTCAGAGAAAATTCACATCAACCCGAAGTGATGCGCATTTTTGCCGGAATTTTTGTTTCCGGAGGATTTTTATTCACTTTCGGACAATTTGTGCCTAGCTGGGACAGTTCTTATTATCCGCTGATGATGACACAAAATATTTCCTATAAAGGTTATTTGAGTTCAAAATGGTGGCTCGTGGTGATTGCCACATTTATTTCCACGATTTTGGCCTCGTTTTATTTGTTTTATGGTTGGCAAGTTTATCTGACAATTGTCGTTGGAGCGATTTACAATATTGGCGTCAATTCACATTTGGTTTTGCTTGGTGGAGCATTTACAAAAACACCAATCGATTTGGCGATGAGCAAAGGTGCTTTTGGCGATAAAAAAGCCTTTAACACAAACACAATGCTACTTTCGTTACCAAAATTACTTTTGCCAGTTTTGCTTTATTGGGCAGGATCTTCAATAATGAATCCTAATTTAGGACTTGTATTTGTTGCCATTGCAGGAGTTTTGGGTTTTGCATTAAGAGATAAAGTTTTCACCTTGATTGAAAAAATATATCGAACCGAAAAATATAAAACTATTGACGCTTACAAACAAAAATCGTAATTCGTAAATCTGAAATCGCAAATCAAAATGATACAAGTACAAAATCTTTCAAAATCATACAACGGAATTGCCGTATTAAAAATAGATAGTTTAGAAATCCCAAAAGGACAAAGTTTTGGTCTAGTTGGCAACAATGGCGCTGGAAAAACCACTTTTTTTAGTTTGCTTTTGGACTTAATTCAACCTTCAACAGGAAATATAATTAACAACGATGTTCAGGTGAATGTTAGCGAAAATTGGAAACCATTTACGTCTTCTTTTCTTGACGAAAGTTTTTTGATTGGCTATTTGACTCCCGAAGAATATTTCTATTTCATTGGTGATTTACGCAATCAAAACAAAGCCGATGTAGATGCTTTATTGGTCAAACACGATGAGTTTTTTAATGGTGAAATCCTGAAAAATAAAAAATATTTGCGGGATTTATCCAAAGGAAACCAAAAGAAAGTGGGAATCATTGCCACACTCATCGGCAATCCGGAAGTGGTGATTCTTGACGAACCGTTTGCAAATTTAGACCCAACAACCGTAAGCCGATTAAAAAAAATAATCAGAGAACTTGCTGGAAATCCTGATGTTACAGTTCTGGTTTCTAGCCATGATTTGCAGCATACGGTGGAGGTTTGCGATAGAATTGTTGTGCTAAATAAAGGCGAAATTGTAAAAGACATTCAAACATCGCCAGAAACATTACAAGAATTGGAAACGTTTTTTGCCGTTTAAATTTCGATATTTCAAAAAGAAACGTATTTTTACCAGTCATTATACTAAAATGTACTTTTAAAAGTTAAATGATAAACTGTTTCCCATTGAAAACCAAGACACTCAAACACACCTTCTTTATAGCATTTTTAATTATCTTGGCAGCTTGTTCTACTAAGAAAGATACTTTTTTGGCTAGAAATTCCCATGCGTTAAGCACAAGAGACAATATTTTATATAATGGTCAAATTGGTTTAGACAAAGGAATTGAAAGCATAAAAGCAGACAGCAAAGACAATTTTTGGAAGCGATTGCCTGTCGAAAGAATGCAAATTAAAGAGGATAATATTGCTGAAGGAAAATCCAAAAACGCCAATTTTGAACTTGCCGAAGCCAAAGCCACCAAAGCAATTCAAAAACACTCCATGAACATTGGCGGTCAAGAAAAAAACTATCAAATAGATGAGGCTTATTTATTGCTTGGCAAAGCCCGTTATTATGACCAAAGATTTATTCCTGCATTAGACGCTTTCAATTATATTCTATACAAATATTCCAATAGTAGCAATATATATCAAGCTAAAATTTGGCGAGAAAAAACCAATATGCGTTTAGGGAACGACGCGCAGGTTATAAAAAACATATCCAAACTTCTGGACGAAAAAAAGCTTAAAAAGCAGGATATTGCAGATGCCAACGCACTTTTAGCAGAAACATTTTTAAATATTGAAGAGAAAGACAGCGCTATTGCCAAATTAAAAATCGCCGTAAGTTTTACCAAAGTAAATTACGAAAAAACACGATATCGCTTCATTCTTGGACAATTGTATCAGGAATTAGGCAAAAGAGACAGCGCAATTTATAGCTATCAATCCGTGATAGACATGAATAGAAAAGCGGAAAGAGAGTATGTTATTCAAGCGTATGCAAAAAGAGCTCAGTTGTTTGATTTTGAAAACGGAGATGCAGATGCGTTTGTAAAAACCTACAACAGACTCGTTGCAGACAGAGAAAACCGACCATTTTTAGATATTATTTATTATGAAATGGGTGTTTTTTATGACAAACAAAACGATCAGGAATTAGCCAAAGAATTTTACAATGCTTCTCTAAAAACAAATTCTAAAGACCCTTATTTAGTGGCTTCAAATTACAGGAATTTGGGGAATATGCATTTTAAAAATACGGAATATTCAATAGCTGCTAAATATTATGACAGCACTTTAGTTAAAATGGATGTTAAAACCAGAGAATACATTCACATTAAAAAGGTCAGAAAAGATTTAGACGAAGTAATTGAATATGAATCTATCGCCAAAAGGAATGATAGCATATTAAATGTAGTTGCGATGTCAGATACTGACAGGATTTTATACTTTGAGGATTACATTGGCAAACTGAAAAAGACTGATGAGAACAAAAAAATCTTGGAAGAAAAACAGAAAGAAACACTTGAAAACATTCAAAGAAACAGTTTAACCAGCTCTGATGATCCAGCAACAGGAGTTCAGCAAGCAGGAAAACCACCAAAAAAACCAGGACTTGCACCACCTTCAATGGCGAATACTTCAGCAAATAATGCAGCTAACACTTTTTATTTTTACAATCCATCAACAGTAGCTTTTGGAAAAGTAGAATTCAAAAAAAGATGGGGAAACAGAGCCTTAAATGGCAATTGGAGATTGCCGGTCAACAGAACAAACGCCGGTGAAGACGAAGTAGCAGATGCTAAAAATTCAATTCCGGAAGGTCAAACAGCCGAAGCGGAAACACCTCAATACACAACAGTTTTCTATTTAGACCAACTTCCGAAAACGCAAGCAGAAATAGACAGTATTGCTAAAGAAAGAAACTTTGCTTATTATCAACTTGGAATTATTTACAAAGAAAAATTCAAGGAATATCAATTGGCGAGCAACAAGCTTGAGCAGTTGTTACAAAATAATCCAGAAGAAAAATTAGTTCTTCCTGCGATGTATAATTTGTATAAAATTTATCAAATTACTGATAGTGCAAAGGCAGAAGAGATGAAAAATAGAATTTCCAGCCAATATCCGGATTCTCGCTATGCACAAATTATCAACAATACAAATTCCAATTCAGTTTCAGAAAATGATACTCCCGAAAGCGAATACAACAAATGGTATAAATTATATCAGGAAGAACAATTTGTCTTAGTTTTAGAAAAAATGGACGGACTTATTATTCAATTTTTTGGAGATGATATTGTGCCAAAATTTGAATTACTTAAGGCAAATACCATTGGGAAACTCCAAGGATTAGAGGCCTATAAAAAAGCAATGCAATATGTTGCGGATAATTATCCAAATAGCGAAGAAGGTAAGAACGCTCAGGAAATTTTGACTACACAAATTCCATTATTGGAGAAAATGAATTTCACCACAACGGACACTAAAAATTGGAAAATACTTTATAAAGTTGGTAAACGTGAGGATAAAAACACAAAAGCATTAGAAGAAAAAATCAAGAAATTCATTGCCAGTGAAAACATCAATAAGCTATCCTATTCGTATGATATTTATACTGAAAAAGAAAATTTCATAACCATTCAAGGAATAAAATCAGAAGCGTATGCGAAAAATATTGCCGCAATAATGAAAGATGATAAAAAATATAAAATTACGGAACCGGCGATTGTGATTTCTAATGAAAACTATAAAGTGGTTCAAATCAAGAAAAATCTAGCAGAATATTTGGCACCGCCAAAAGTTACTCCTGTTTCTGTTCAGCCGGCAGTTCCCCAACAAACAGTTCCTCAACTGGCAAATCCAGACCAAGCAGTTCCAAAACAAGGGCCTTCAAAACAAGGAATGCCTCCAGGAACAAGACCTCCAGCGGGAATTCCGAATATGGACGATAAAGACAATCCGAATCCAAACACACCTCCAAAGCCGTAAATTATGTTTGATAAAAAGACAAAATCATATACTGAACTTCTTGGAAAAACGAATAGAATTGTTGAAGGAACAATAATAAAAGGAGATATTATTTCCCACGCCGACTTTAGACTTGACGGTGAATTAATAGGAAATTTTCAATCAAAAGGGAAAATTGTTATTGGACCCGCAGGAAGTGTTACAGGAGATATTATTTGTAAAAATGCCGACATTGAAGGAAGGTTCAAGGGCAAAATCCAAGTGTTGGAAATTCTGAATGTGAAACATAAAGCCAGCATTCACGGAGAAGTAATTTGCGAAAAATTATCAGTGGAACCGGGCGCCGACTTTAGTGCTTCTTGTATGATGAAGACCAATTCAAAAAACCACGTTGCAAATGACGGACAACCAAGACCCGAAGAAGCAAACCAATAATAAGTGGCTCGCGTTTATTAACATTCCCATTCAAATGGGAGCAATCATATTTCTGTTTGCGTATTTTGGAAATTGGCTGGATGAGAAATACCCAAATCCACATAATATTTATGTCAAAATCCTGACGTTGGTTGGAGTTGCCATCGCATTTTACAACATCAACAGACAACTGAAAGAGATTAACAAATCGTCATAAAATCAAAATGAATTTTAAAAAATACCAACCCATTATTGAAGTTTTATTCCTTTCAATTCTGGTTTATCTCGCACACAAGTCAATTTTTTTCTTAAACGACAACAATCCAAAATTTCAGGGTTTTCATTTTCCAATAGAAATGATGTACGGATTTTTCTTCAGTTGTTCCATTCTAATAATTCTTGTGCTTATTAAGGTTAAAGAAAAAAATATTGACAATGTAGGATACACTTTTTTATTGGTAACTTGTATCAAGATGGCAATTTCTTACGCCGTTTTGTCTCCCATACTACATTCTGGAAATCCAAATTCGGGAACCGAAAAAATTAATTTTTTCATCATTTTCGCCCTGTTTTTAACGATAGAAACCATTGTAACAGCCAGAATTCTAAACAATAAGCAATAAATCGCTTTTAAAACGACAAATCTGCCAATTTTTTTTATTTATTGCTTTTGGCATATTAATTTAAAATGTACCTTTGCACCCAATTTCAGAAAGTAAAAATTAAGATAATTAACAGTTATGGTGATTTCAAACAAACCACTTCAATTTATAATAGCAATTTTAATAGCCTGTCTTCCAATATTTGGTTTAGCCAATACACCATCGGAAAGCACACCAGTACAAACTGAAACAACCGCTGTTGCGAACGAAGCTGCTCCTAAAGCTGAAGAGGAAACATCGGAAATTAAAGAACAAATTAAAGAAGTAATTGGGCATCACGTTCTTGATGGTCACGAATTCTCTCTTTTTGCAGATGCTGCAACTGGAGAACATTATGGTTTTCCATTGCCAATCATTCTTTGGGATAACGGAGTTCAATTTTTCTCTTCTTCTAAATTTAATCACGGAGAAGCCGTTGCCGAATCTAACGGAAATTTCTACAAATTACACCACGAAAAAATATACAAAACGGATGCTGCCGGAACATTAACTGGAGACGAGCATCATCCAACAAATATTCAACCCATAGATTTGTCAATCACGAAAGGAGTTTTAACCATTATGGTTGTGGCTTTGTTGATGTTTTTATTGTTTACCAGTTTAGCAAAATCGTATGCTAAAAACGGAGGAATTTCTGCCGGAGCTGGACGCTTTTTTGAACCAATCGTATTGTACATTCGTGACGAAATTGCGATTCCAAACATTGGTGAAAAGCACTATAAAAGATATATGAGTTATTTATTGACCATCTTTTTCTTTGTATGGTTCTTGAACATCTTCGGTTTAACTCCGCTAGGAATCAACGTTACAGGAAATATCGCCATCACTTTTGGATTAGCGGTAATTACTTTCGTAATCACTACACTTACAGCCAACAAAAATTATTGGGGACACATTTTCTGGATGCCTGGCGTGCCA
>Ga0208116_1000757_pt1 | contig 9665 bp, 9 predicted proteins | sample LakWasMeta9_HOW4_2_FD_183859 | JGI IMG/M metagenome (GOLD analysis project Ga0208116, IMG submission 183859) | Freshwater sediment methanotrophic microbial communities from Lake Washington under simulated oxygen tension - Sediment Metagenome... | ecosystem: Environmental > Aquatic > Freshwater >... | reverse complement strand
CTGGCGTCTGGCCTGCCAGATGATAGTCAGGGATGAAGATATTCTGGTCGAATATTAATCATGTCACCCGCTCTCCAACATCAGGACAACCGGGAGCTGATTTATTCCCGGTTAAAGTCAGAAACCTTGATGTCTCCAAATCATGAATGGCTCGCCTGCATGACGGCCAGTTGGTGCGATGGACAAGGGGTTTTACCTGACACCCTGGGGTTGGAGGCTGAGCAGTTCAACATGTTAATAACGCATTTTTTTCCCGGCTGCGCCATTCCAGAACAAGCACCTTCCGGCAGCAAGCTGGATTTCAGCCGCATGCTGGAAAAACAAGATCTGGTTAATCTATTAAAACTCTATGCCAAACCTAATAGCCCGGAAATTGACTGGATTATCGACATCATCGTCGCCGGTTGTTTAGGTAGCGATCACTTATGGCAGGATTTGGGTCTCTGGTCGCGCTCGCAATTAAGCGCAATGCTGCACCACAACTTTCCCGAATTAGCCGCAAGAAATAACAAGGATATGAAATGGAAAAAATTCTTGTACAAGCAACTTTGCGAAGCAGAAGGCTTGTATTTATGCCGCGCTCCGTCTTGCGAAGTATGCATTGATTACCCTAAATGTTTTGGCCCTGAGGGCTAAGCTTTACTGAACTGTTGTGGTGTATCTTTCAGACACAGCAAAGTTTGATATTTTGCCATTTTCAAGTTAAGAAAGCAGCCGTCAGTGCCATTGCTCGGGTTTATTGAACATCGACTGAGCTGTAAGTTTTTACCGATTCCCTTATGATCTCGGCCAGACGTTTTACACCGGGGCCAACAAAGTCCGGATTGGCAAAGATCATGTATAGCGGCGCTTCAAGTGTTCCACCTTCGCGTAACGGCAGTGGCTTAAGCAAGCCTGTCTTTAACTCCTCACAGATATGTTCTTCCGGTAGCCAAGCAAAACCGAAACCCATTGCAACGGCCTGAATCGACGTGGCAACTTGGCTTACCGTCCAGCGCTGATCGACTTCGACAGATACCGCACGTCGATCGCGCTTGGTGCCTGAATCCCGAATCACCAAATGCCGATAGGCGCGCAGATCTCTATTAGTCAACTCCCGGCCAAGCTGATGCAAAGGATGATCAACGTGCGCGACGGCGACCAAGCGTATGCGCATCAACAACTCGCCCAGAAAGCCCGGCGGCTGCAGGGGAGAAATCACCAAATCCGTTTCTCCTTTAAGCAAAGCTTCGGCAGTGCCGCCCAGCACGGACTCAGTCAATTCAACCCGTGTGCGCGGACTTTCCTGACCGAACCGATCCAGGCAGGCCAATAGCAATCGAGAAGGAAACAAAATTTCAGCGGCGATATGAATTTCCGCCTCCCACCCTGCCGATAAGGTATGCGCGGCTTTTTCCAGATCGTTGGCCTCATCTATTAATGCCAAGGCACGCCGGTAAAGCATCTGGCCGGTAGGCGTGAGTATCGCTTTGCGTCCTTGAATCTCGAAGGCTTTCACTTCCAATAACGATTCAATTTTTTGCACGGCATAAGTCACCGCAGACTGGCTTTTGTTAAGTATTTGAGCCGCCTGGGCATAACCGCCGGCGTCCACCACCGCTATCAGTGATCGCCATTGCTCAAGAGTAATGTGAGGAGTCATCGTTATTAATCTAAAAAGTAGATCATTAAAGGCTAAATATTATACTTTTTTATCGAATTGATCAGGAGTTTAATGGCATCACTTTCAATAACAGAGCAAAAACCAATGAAAAACTTACTACAAATTAATTCAAGCATTTTCTCGTCCGGCGGTCAGTCGACTCAACTCGCCGATCAGTTTGTTGCCGCATGGCGCGCAAATCAACCGGATGCCCAAGTGACAGTTCGTGATCTGGCACAGCAACCCTTGCCACATCTGGACGCTCAGCGGGTGCTGGCTTTTTTTGCCCAGCCTGAAACGAGAACGCCAGATCAACAAGACTTTGTCGCGGAGTCGGATGCCTTAATCAATGAGCTCAACCAGGCAGAGGTTATTGTCATCGGTTTACCGATGTATAACTTTGGTATTCCTTCGACGCTCAAAGCCTATTTCGACCAAATCGCCCGCGCCGGCGTGACGTTTCGTTACACCGAAAACGGTCCTGAAGGTTTGCTGACAGCTAAGAAAGCCTATATTTTCGCCACGCGGGGCGGGCTTTACGCAGGTACGCCGCTCGACAGCCAAACCGGTTATGTGCGCAACTTCCTGGGCTTTTTAGGCATTACTGATGTCGAATTTATTTATGCCGAAGGCCTCAACATGGGTGATTTAAACAAAGAAGCCGCATTAGCCGAAGCCCAACAGCAAATCGCTAAATTGGTAGCTTAAACATTTAATCTTTTGACAGTTTTTCCACCATAAATAAGGAACCACACATGAAACGCATCGTATTTTTAAGCTTGGTCGCAGCAATTTCAACGACAGCCCTGGCTGCACCGGAAACCTATGTCATTGACGGCACTCATACTTATCCTCGTTTTTCTTATAGTCACTTTGGCTTTTCAACGCAGCTGAGCCGCTTTGACAAGACCACCGGTAATATTGTCATTGATCGCGAGGCGAAAGTAGGTTCTGTCAGCGTTAACATTGATACGACGTCGGTCGATACCGGCTATCCACTGTTCAACGAACATATTCAAGGTGCAGACTTTCTGGATACCGCTAAATACCCAAGCGCTCACTTTGTTTCCAGCAAAGTTAATTTCGAGGGTGACAAAGTGACGTCGGTCGATGGCACGCTGACGCTTAAAGGTATCAGTAAACCGGTGACACTGACGCTGAGCTCTTTTCAGTGCATGCCGCATCCGATGTTGAACAAAGATGCGTGCGGAGCCAATGCGACTGCCGTTGTTAAGCGTACTGACTTTAACATGGGCAAATATGCGCCGAATGTGGGTGACGATGTAACCCTGACGATCTCGGTTGAAGCCGTCAAAAAATAATTTTCCGGCCAAAGCTGAGCCATGGAACCGCTTAACTTTCTGATCCTTCGTTAAAGGAGAGTGCTATGTTTGAACTTCGTAAAGCCAAAGACCGAGGCGTTGCTAATCTTGGCTGGCTTAACTCCCGGCATACGTTTTCTTTCGGCCATTATTACCATCCGCAGCAGCAAGGTTTTTCTGATCTACTGGTTATCAACGATGACCGGGTGCAGCCGGGCATGGGCTTTGGCACCCATCCTCATGCCGATATGGAGATTTTTTCTTACGTACTTGAAGGTGCTTTGGAACATAAAGATTCAATGGGAACCGGCTCTATTATTAAGCCCGGCGACGTGCAGATGATGAGCGCCGGTACCGGCATCCGGCACAGTGAATATAACCCTTCTAAAATTGATCCCGTCCATTTCCTGCAAATTTGGATTGTGCCGGAAAAAAAACGAGTGACGCCGCGTTACCAGCAAGTCCACTTTGACGAGGCGCAGAAGCGAGGCCGACTGTGCCTGATTATTTCACCTGACGGCAAACAAAGCTCGCTTGCTGTCTACCAAGATGTGAAAGTCTTTGCCGGTCTTTTTAATGGCACAGAATCTGCGGAACTTAAAATCGGCTCAAACCGGTACGTTTATGTCCATGTTGCGCGGGGCAGTTTGGTCGTTAACGGTAATCGCCTTAACGAAGGTGATGGCGCCCGCATCCGGGATGAACAGGCACTAAGATTTACTGAAGGCAATAACGCGGAAGTATTGGTTTTCAATTTGCGCCCGAATGAGCTACCTAACTTAGATCGATAATAGCGTTAGCTACTATTGACACCGCTAAATTTTATCTTGAGGTTGAACTTATTTGTTGGCTTTATATTTATTCAGATGTCACCTAAACGGCACTCCACATCTCAGCAATGTACCGTCTGGCTCTGACTGGAAACTGGGCGGTAAATTGCCTGTTTTTTTAAATATTGACGTCGGCTGCTAGTAGTCGCAGAAGTCAATTATCGACCCCTTTGAGACATTCGGATATAGATTTAGGCTTCTCGATACCTGTCATTCGCAAAGCAAGTAGAACTACCGACCCAATCAGCCAGTCAAATTGAGCTATGCTGTTCAGCGACAATTACCCTGTCCGATTGTATGTACCAAAATTATCAATTTGAGTAAGTTGTTTAAAAATAACGGTTTTTAGTGGGATCATGACAACTATGTCATCGCCGCTAGACATAACCTCAAAAAACGCTTACAAAAGTCCGAGAAGGAATCTGAGGTTCAGTGCTTTATTTTATACTAGCGCGAATCCACCCTACAATTCATACATCTTACGGGTTTTAATATGCTGCAAAAGAGGGAATTTTATGGAGAATATCGTTCCATAATTCATAATTCATAACTACCAAAGACGTCGATAACAAAACAATCAATATCTCGGTTCCGCGTCCTGTCGGAAGGAGGCGAATGAGAGGTATGAGGCCTACTACCGATGCAAAATGCCAATGTGGAGAATAAAGAAAAAGCTCACGTCCCCAAAACGAGTGCAGTAGCCAATTGAACATAATGATGAGAATGACTGCCATGGTCAACGGCTTGAATTTTCCGGACTCTGCGGTGAATCCCAAAAACAACGATACTCCTATGATGAGGCCAGGAATCAACCAAAGCAATGATGTCTGGTTAAACGGAGTAAGAGGCGAGGGATAAACGACCATGATCTCATACCGAGCCAATTTAGAGTGAGGCTCATCAGGAATATAACGCACTATATCTGGAGCTCCTCCAAAAAATGCCTGTCCGACTATGAATGGAAAACCTATGGCGTCTCGTATCGGACTAACACTTATACTACTAAGAGTGCGTTTTTCCAGTTCTTTACCATAATTGTGCCCTGTACTGATTATGGAACCATGATATATCCAGTTAAAACAAGCCCATAGAAAAATCGTTAACACCCCCACGCGAACGAATATCAAGCCCACACGAGCTATCATGTCTATAGCTTTTGGCTGTTTTCGCTTATATTCGGAAATCGCAAACATACCTATTATGGGAACAATATTACTTGAGGTAATTCCAACAGTGAATACAGCAAGTATCGTCCAGGCTATTATATGATTGCGGTCAGATAACCTCGTATTGAGCAATAACAAATACAAACCGGAGGCAAGCAATAATGCTGATATCATGAAGTGATCTGGAACAGAACCGTATGCGATGGTCGATATCGAAAACCCGTAAATCAAACTTAAAGCAAGGGCAGGCAAAACTCGGACCCCAGCCGTTAAAGCAATCAAATAGACCATACAGGTTGTCAACATAGCGCACAGCGGGGTAACCAGCAGAGCCAGGCGCATCTGCAGAACCATCTTTGTCAAATCAGGAAAAGCCGGAGATAAGACTGTCGCAACAATTCGGACTACTGAATTGACGAAGTGGGATAAATTGGGATGAATAAAGTTATGTTCACCATAACCATAAGCCCATGATTCCGATCGTTCGTTCGTATCGGCACCAAGAATAATGTTATCCTGAATTCCACCTAATTGGTAAAGAACAAGCGCCGAATAGCTACAGGTCAGAAATAAGGTTAGTCCAACCAAAAAACCAAAAAATACGGATTTGTTCTTCAATATTGAGTGTGGCATGGATAGTGTTTCTCTGGTCATGGAGTTGGATTAATTAATATTTTTGAAGTATTACACATTGATTTATCTGCACTACAGTTGCTCTCAGAGCCTGTGAACATTAAACTGTTAATACGATCTGTCTCATGTTCAAAACCCGATTAAAAGCCGCCATTTTTTATGGGGTTATGATTTCAGGCTGAAAATCCACCCATTGGCGAATTGCAGAACATATTCATCTTCATAAAGCGGCAAGTCACGACGGTTATGAATTGGCCGACTGTCGCTAATCGCAAAAGTCAGTCACTGATACTCATAAGAGCCCAGACGCAAATTTACAATGAGCGACTGGTATAGCCCTTACAACAGCCCATCAATCTCAACAATTTGTTTTAAATTTCTATCAGCCAGCCTTCGTACTGTTTGCAAACTTTGACCATAAGCTCAATGATGTGACTATACCCACTCACCCAGCGTGCCCGCGTCGTTTCAAACTAAGCAATCCCAGTAGTCCAATCCCAAAAAACCTGGCTGCACCCGGAACCGGCACGACGGCCACTTGTCCGGGGCTGACCGCCCATGCGTAGTCCTGCTTGCTCTTAACGTTGACGGGGTACTGGTAGCCATTAAGTCCCACGCAAGGTTAGAACTAGCCGAATACTCCGTACCCAACCAGTACGCATAGGTTTGCTCGTTGGCAAAGTTGGCCGTATTGGGAATGTTGTTGACAGCAGTGCCGCCCAATTCGCTGTAGAACAACTGGCCGAATGGGCCGCCGGTTTGGTAGCCAGATTGCAGATTGGTGCTTGCACTGGGCAGGGCCCATTGGTTGGAGCCCGCGTAGTTGATGCTGTTGAGGTACTTCGCAAAGGCTTGGGCACCAAATCAGCTGACTAAACCGTTGTTACCGAAGTCAGCTGTGCTTAGGGTGTGACTGCCGCTATTGGCCGGGGTGTCAAAAGCGTTTGGGGTATCGGTGATAGAACCAATGGTGCTAATGATGGTGCTGATCAAATTAAGGTTGCTGGCTTCGAGTGTGCCTAACAGATTGGCATCACCTGTCCAGGTGGTATTGCTAACACTGCTGTGGACGACGCTTTGATTGCCTGCAGCCTTGTAAGCAGTTAAAGAAGCCTCGGCATTGATAGCGGTTAAGTTCAGTAGCAGGCCAGCGGCCAGCAGGTACTTTTGATGACCCATAGTTTTCTCCAGTATTTAAGTTGATGTGTATTCTGGCAGTGCCACCTAGACCCTAAAGTTTTAGCCAAAACTTGACCTCAGAATCATGTGCGTTTCAGCTTGATTTTTAGTACATATATTCGCTTCAACTGTAATTCGCTTTACTTGGGATAGCTATAGGTACGAATACCTATACACTGACTTAATTTGCCAAATTGATTATGTAAAATGGCTACAGCTTGTTGTTAATCAGCACTCTCAGTGTCTACTGTCGGTACACTCTCAATATCGATAAGTGAATACGGTTTTCACATAGTTTTAAAATTCAAAGCATATCTACAACGCGGATGCGATTTTGCAAAATGCGACTTTTTGTCTCATTTTGTCTTACATATTCTCTGCTAGACTCGATCAACTCTGGTGAATATGGATTTACGCTCACGGAAACATCACGCCATAAAGCAGCCAGTTGTGACCGGCTGGTTTTGGCCGAAGTCGCTGCCCGACCTAAAACCGTCTCAGAACTACCAATTCATTGATCAGCAAGTATTCACCTATTTGCTAACGACTAGTTTTAGTAGCACGCTCAACTATTAAAGAAAGATTAATCTTTACGATCGATTGCTTGGCTCTTCGCAGATTAATTAAGTACGAGGGGTTGCTCTCGCCAAGCAAATTTTAGCTTCACGCCAACCTTCGCAACGATTACGTCCTCTGAAACCTTTGAGAAAATTTATCAGGCTTTTAGATTTCGCGTAGATCATAAAAAAAACAAGAATCAGTTGTTGTTTCCAGGCAGCAATGGGTGAATAGCTGCATATCAATTTGTCGTCATATAATCCATGATCGATCATTACAACGGCTCCCCTGGCAGGAATCCGTACCTTAGCCCCCACAGGAAGACGAGGGCCAAGCACTACCGCATCCAACAGGTCGCCGTCTAAGCCAATATAGGCAGGAATTGAGCCATAGTTGAACGGACAAGGGACCGGGGAGATAAAATCTAATTCTCCGGAAGATCCCCGCTTTATAAAACTACCTCGTGGTATTTCAATGGTGACTTCAACCATTGGGACATCCTGCATATTTATGGTGTTCATAGATAATGTTGAGCGAATATTTGTTTCGGGAATACGACCTTGAGTGAAGATTATAAGCTTGTAGTCTCATTTAACGCCTGATCAACTTACAGAATATCGACTATATCAGAGGCTGGTCAGCGCGGATTCAATAACGATATTAGCTCTCTTCATCATCGACTAATCGATAACCCACGCCGATCTCGGTCAGCAAATAACGTGGTCGCGCCGGGTTAATTTCCAGTTTGTGGCGCAGTTGCCCCATGTAAATCCGCAAATAATGTTGGTCGTGAATATGCTCAACGCCCCAAACTTCTTTGAGCAATTCGCGATGAGTGACCACCAGTCCGGCATGTCGGATCAGGATAAGCAGCAAGCGGTATTCAATAGGGGTGATATGCACCTCGTTGTCGGCGATAAAAACTTTACGTCGAGCCAGCTCGACTTTTAAGTCGCCGGTTTGGAAGATTTCCATACTGCTTGCCGTTCGCATAACACGCCGCAGCAATGCCTGCAGGCGGGCATGCAACTCCCCGGTACTGAACGGCTTGGTCAGATAATCATCTGCGCCGGCATCCAGTGCCATGATTTTATTTTGTTCCTGGCTACGAGCCGATAACACCAGCACGGGCAAATCAGATAGCTGCCGCAAACGTTTGGTGACGGAAATACCGTCTATATCAGGCAAGCCCAAATCGAGAATCACTAGGTCGGGGCTGTCGCTTTTGACCAGCGACAGGCCGAGTTTGCCGTTTTCAGCTTCAATAACACGCCAGCCACGGTTGCAGAGATTGGTCTTTAAAAGGCGCCGGGTTTGCGGATCGTCTTCGATGATTAATATCAATGGCTTGATCTCGCTCATCATGCCTCCATACCTTCGTGCCAATTAAATTGAGGCGGATCGCGTGAAGGTAAATGAATGATAAATGACGCGCCTTTGCCGGAATGATTGACGGCTTGAATGGTTCCTCCATGCGCTTCAATAATGGCCCTGCATAAGGTCAATCCCAACCCCACGCCGCCTTGATGGCTTTCGGATTCAAGACGATAAAATTTGTCGAAGATCTTTTCTTCCATGCCTTTGGGAATGCCAAAGCCATAATCGGATACGCTGATTTTTATTGTGTCGGATAACAGTTCGGCGCTGATATCGATAGGACTTCCCTCCGGCGTATATTTGATGGCGTTTTCGATCAGGTTGGTTAATACCTGTTCAACTAAGACGGCGTCTATCCATAAGAGCGGCAAATGATCAGGCAACAGCGTTCTTACCGGGCGCGCAGCCAAATTTTTCTCTAATCTGTTCAGCGCGCTGCCGACAATTTCTTCAAGAGCGTTCCATTCCTGATGCAACACCAGCTCTCCGGCAGTCAGTCTCGCCATATCCAGCATTTTACTGGTCAGCTCCGCCATGCGTTGAGCCTCGTCGAGAATAACTTTATTAAAATCGAGATTTTCTTCCGCTGAAAATTCTGCATTGTTTTCAATCAAGGCCGTGCTGGCCCCGATGATGCGCGTCAACGGCGTGCGCAAGTCATGAGATATAGCACTTAACAGCGCGTTGCGTAACGACTCGGTTTCGGCTTGCAGGTTGGCGTTGTTGGCCTGTTCGGTTAAGCGCAGGCGTTCCAGGGTTTGTGAAATCAGGCTTAAAAAGGTCTCAAAAAAAGTAATCAACTCCGGACTCATCAGGTCAGAATCCGTTGGTGATTGAATAGCCAGCACACCTTGAATGAGTTGCGAGCGTTCCAGCGGATAATAGTTAATTAAGTCTTTGGGCTCGGTTTGCAGAGCAGTAGGGTTCTGATAAATTTGCTGTGCAATTTTCAGGTTAC
>Ga0208116_1000746_pt1 | contig 9738 bp, 5 predicted proteins | sample LakWasMeta9_HOW4_2_FD_183859 | JGI IMG/M metagenome (GOLD analysis project Ga0208116, IMG submission 183859) | Freshwater sediment methanotrophic microbial communities from Lake Washington under simulated oxygen tension - Sediment Metagenome... | ecosystem: Environmental > Aquatic > Freshwater >... | reverse complement strand
GGATGCAGATGTCAATGAAAAATAAGCATTTCGCATCTTGGCCATGGACGGGCTTCCACAGTTCCGAAATCCCTGTCTTTGGCAATCCAACGCCGACTCTGTTATAGTTTTGCTTATCTAACACGTCGACTCTCAATTCGCCTTCAATGGATACTGCCGTTCTTAACCTCCTCATAAAACAGCTCATCCATGTTTTAAACAATTCTCTTCCCCAGATTCCGAGTCTTGGTGGAATGCATTGGTAATTGGCAAACTGACCTTCCAGCAACAGTCGCTGGCGCGACAAAATAATCTTCGCGTGCTCGAACAGCTCGATTTGGCGGCATTGCTGCGCGTCGCAGACCAAAATTGGTACGAACTTTCCCCGCGCCTCAACCTCGCAAGACCACCCGCAATTGGCTCAAGAAGGCGATGACGATACGTAACCGCTGGGCGCATGCGCCAGCGAAATATTTGGATAACGATACTCGCTCCCGGAATTAGAGTTCCAAGCCCGTGAGCATAAAACCAATTTTCTTTAATGCATGGGAAATAATATATGGAACAAATTTTTGCTTTTCTTCCTGACATATTCAGCCGTTGGTTAGATGTTCCGATTAACGGCAACCCACGTTTTGTCATTAATGTAGTCACATTTTTGTTTCTATTATTCTTGTTTTTGTATTTCGGACAAGCTTTACGAACAGGATGGCGACTTTCTCAAGCCGTACAAGATTTGTCAGAAACCCGCCAAAAAATTCGGATTGAAATGCTTTCCAAGGAAAACCTTGGACAGGTTTTTAATCCTGACCGCTATGACAAAATCTGGGGTCTCTTATTTAGCATTTTGAGAAAACTGAGGAAGAAGGAAAAAACAGAGCCTATCAGCTTCTTTACCAGTGCATGGAGCAGCTTTCAAGATACCTTGCATGAACAATACGAATATCAAGGCGGTCAGAGGCAGTTGACACGCATTCGTTCCACTGTGCCCGCCGAAGCTGTCTTCAGTACGCAATCGCTGGTTGACTCAAGACTGAACGTCGAGTTCTTCAAACATTTACCAGGCATACTAACCGGCATCGGTATTATCGGAACATTTTATGGACTGATTCACGGTATTCAGCAATTCGACCCTTCGCTGTTGGCAAAGGCCAAGACCGACCCTGTACAAATGGGTAAGCTGTTTACTGGTCTGAAGAGCTTGTTTGAGGAAGTTCAAGGGGCATTCATCGCCTCATTTTTCGCGATAGGTTCTGCGATGCTTATTACTTTGGTTGAGAAATTTTTGCTCAACCTCTGCTATCACAAATTGGAAAATCTCTGTCGAATTTTAGATGAATTGTATGAAGGCGGCGTAGGCGAGGATTATCTGGCTTCCCTGGTCAAGTCCTCCGAAGAAAATTCGACACAAACCAAGCAACTCAAAGAAAGCCTGGTGACGGAGTTGTCCGAACTGCTCAGGGAATTGACGGCACAGCAAGTCAAACAAACCGAAGCGCTTGGAGAATTGCTTTCAGCAAAGATTCAAGAACATATTGATTCAGGAGAAAAGCATAACGAGACGCTTAGCTCTACTTTGAAGAGCGGATTGGAAAATATCGGCGAAAAAGTCGCTACTGTCACCAGTGGACAAGGTGAGACGATAACCGGAATGCTGGAGCATCTGATACAAACATTCTCCGCCAATATTCAAAATACCGTTGGCGACCAAATGAAAGAGCTTGCGGTTATGATGAATTCGACAGTTGCCTCGATGACCGAGATGCAAAACGGTTTCAAAGATTTACTGCATGATTTACGGCAATCGGGGAAAGCGGAACGGGAGGATTTAACCGCTAAAGTCATATCTCTGATCGGCGCCCTCGAAGCGCAGCAGAGTAAACTTGAAATCCAGATGACAACCTTTATCGAGACTGTTCAAAAACAGATTGGAGCGAGTCAACAAGAAACCATGGTTCAAGTACGGGAGAATCTTCAGGAAATCCAAGGCTCGGTTGATAAAATCCTTAAAGACATGGAAAAAGAACGGAGGGATACGGTATTGCTGGAGCGAGAGCGACAACAAGATTTCGCTAATGCCTCAAAACGACTTGTAACGGAAATGGGTGCGCAAGTCGGCAACTTGGTTGAGCGAAATCAGCAAATTGTTGAATCCCTCGGTGAAAAAGTTTCCGCACAATTGAATGAAAGTCTGACATCCACTCATGTTGCGATGGGCAAACTTCTTGCCGATATGGAACAAGATCGGCGGCTTGCTGCAAGCTTGGAACGCGACCAGCATCTGGAGTTTACCGATATTTCCAAGCAGTTGGTGGGAGATATGCAGGTGCAGTTAGGCAATCTAATTGAGCATATTTCAAAAACAGTTGTCGCCATGAATGAAAACATTGCAGCGCTAAACCAAACCTCTATCACAGCCATCGATAAAATGAATGATGGTGCATCGCGAATTGTGGTGGCTACAAATAACTTTGTCGAAGCTGGCAATAGGGTTAGCGGCGTAATGGCCCAAAGCGAACGTGTCTCTAATTCGTTATCGCAAAGCGCCAGCCAATTAGCCCTGGCATCCGGCTCCTTGGAGGCTATGTTGAACCAATACGGTGCCACGCGAGATGCGATTGCCAGTATGGCGGCAGAGATAAATAGGTTACTGGAGAGAGCTAAACAGGAAGCAGGTGTTAACCAAAAGATCGTGGAAGACATGCGTCGGATGGCAGAAAGCTTCGGCGTCCTCAAGGATGACATGGACGATTTTGTAAAGAGCGTCTCCAAGCTTCTTGCTGAAACGATGGTTAAATTCCGTAGCGATATAGCAACGCACAACGCTGAGTTCCACAAACATCACGCCGATACGCTCATCCAGGTAGCTTCAGCGTATCAACCGTTAGCTGATGCTATCGGTGGACTTAGCGATATGATAGCAAGAGTCTCGGAGGACTAATGCTATCGCGTTTCTCCCATGCTGCAAGACCTAAAGAAGAAGGTGAAAAGCCGTTCTGGATTTCCTATGCCGACCTCATGACGGCGATGATGATGCTGTTTCTCGTGGTCATGACCTTTTCGCTTGTCATTATCACCAATCCCGGACCTGAATTGGAGCATCTCAAGGAAATCCAACAGCTTTGCGACGACATCAAGACGGCGGCGAAGGGCGTGCAGGGGGTCACCGTGGATTGCATCAACAACCGCATTGACTTTGGTGCCCAGGCGCAGTTCGGCAATAACGATTCAAAGCTTCCCGAGACCGCCAAACAGGCACTGCGCCAGTTTGTGCCTATTGTGTTAAATGTGGCGCGCAAAGATCGTGGAAAATTGCTTAAGCGCGTGGTCGTTGAAGGGTATGCGTCTCCTACCGGTTCGTATCTCCTCAATCTTCAATTGAGCATGCGCCGAGCGGAAAGCGTGCTGTGCAGTTTATTCGAAACACCTAAAATCAATGAAGCACCATTGCTTGATGACGATAAACGCATGATTCGCAACTTATTTCTGGTTGGCGGCTACAGTTTCAATAACGGACAAGGCAAGACTGAGGCCGAGATGCGGCGGGTGGAGTTCAAGCTGGATTTTTTAGGCTTTGGCGAGCAAGCACCTGTTGTGCTATCTGGTACGGCATCTAATTTCGGGCAATGTCAGTAAGGTGGTCAAAAATACTATGAGCTACCTGAATCGTTTTAGCGAATATATCAAAGAGTTTGAAAAAATCCATCGCTTGCCCAAACCAGAGGCATCTATTCAGTATATTCAAGCATCGAAGAAAGAAATTGAAGAAAAGTTGAAAAATGCGGACATGGGCGAGCCAAATCCAGAATTGGTTCGCCAGACGATTGAGAAATTTATTGTATGGACAGAAAAAAGGTCAACCAAGAAATTCAGTTGGTTGGAAGTCGCTTTGTTGTGTCGAGGTTTGTTGACTGAAATTCCCGAATTCGGAACCTTGATTCAATCGGAAAAAGGCATGAAAACGCTATTGGGCAGATTCTCAGAGCAGCATAAAGAGGCGATGTTAGGTTTTTATCCGTGGCAGGGTTTGCTCAACGCTTATCTTAATTATTCTCCCAGCCAACATCAAAAAGATAAAGGAAACTGGTTAGCATTGCGCCAATTTCTTATAAATACCTTGCATATAGTTGCCGACAAGACGGGATTTAAACCGCGTTGGTTTGAAGTGCTCTTGAGGCATCGGATCATTCTTGAACAAAATGCAACAAAAATTCTTGCCGAGGACGCTTTACATGGGCGCAGTGAGAAAATTGATCGTATTGCTCATGAGGTGAATATACCCTCGACAAGCTGGTTTTGGCTGGAGTTGCTGATGTCTCAAATTGAGGCTATCGAAAAATATTCCGACGATAATTTTAAAACAGCCATCAATACTTTATTGCCCCAACTCAGGGATCACGAGGAATGTATTGATAATGGATTGGCGCGAATACTTGATCGATACAGCTTATGCACGAGTACAGAGGAACACCAAGAGCTGAAGTCTATGGCTATTTCACGCTGGAGAAATCCTTCCTTGGAAAAGCAGCGAGACTGGGAGCGGGTATCCCAAGATGCTAAAAAAATGGTGCAAAAATGGCTCGTTCGTGAAGACATTGAAGACGTATTCAAAAAACTTGTTGATGACCACCGCAGATACGAGTTTTGGCTGCAATTCCTTGACCAAATCGAATACACATTTGTTTGGCTTGGAAGAGATGCACAAGATAATTTTCCGCACTTCTTGAGCCATCGACGAGATCGATGCGCTTTACTCAGCCATCCAGGAAAGCCTGACAATAATGTCATTTTAATGAAAATGCGGGATGTGTTTATAATCGAATCTGGTGCTAAAGCGGGCGGGAAATGTTGGGCATATCGGGCAGATAAAATGCTCCCGCTGCTTGAAATGCGTAGTCTTAATTATGAAGTTTTTCGTGATCCATACAAAAATCTTTTCACAGGCAGCGGCGGTTGGTCTGACGGTCTTGCTCATCAAGGTAGCGTATGGGAACAGAAATTCCATAGCGCTTTGGAGCGTCTCGGCATAAAACCCGATGCAATGGACTTAAAGATGTTTCTTGCACGCTATCAGTTTAGATTAGAAAAAACGCCCAGCGGTACACTTTGGGTTAGGCATTTTTATTATGATGGCGTGATTGCAGATTTTCTTCGAGCATATGGATTTTCATTTAAATCTTTTTCGGAAGGGTTTTATCTGAATTTACGCACGTCAACGCGATATTAATCATGTTCTTTAAAAGCAAACATAAAATCGATAAGCCCTTCGTACACTTTTCAAATGAAGGACTAACGCTTGTTAATTCTCCTTTGCCGGCACCAGTCGCGTATCTTGAACAATTAACCGAAATTGGCGTGGCGGCACCGCTTGACAACAAGGGATATTTTCTGTCTTGGCAAGCTTTTTACGAATTAGCTGACGATCCCGAGCATGCAGACAGCCTAGTTTTATTAGATTTGCCCCAATGGTATGAAGTCAACCCCGCATTGGTTAGCCGCGGAGCGTTAACTGACACCAATTTTCAAATAAACATTGACCGTTGGCGCAATCCAATAGGTGGGTATTTGCGTAGCGCACGTTGGTTATATGGCGGTTTGCTTGAGGTCGATGGGCAGAAAAAACTGCTAAGTAAATCGGCCTGGGCTTTGGTCGATGCGGTCATGCAGTTTGCATCCCTGCCTAGCGAGCAACGCACGGTCGAAATAAATTATCAACATTGGGGGCAGATTCGCCGGCTTGCGATTACTGCTAATGCAAACCTCGACAATTTTTTAACCAAGACCATCGTTTTGACGCCCGAAACCCTGAGTCTGGAACTTGAACGCCTGGAAAATCAAGCGATTCGGGTTGCGCCGCAATTTCAGGATGCGCCGGCAAATTGGTTGGAACGTTTTGACCGACTGGCTTCGATACCGGATTATTACAATATTAGCTTGCCCGAGGGTGGGCAAATGCACATTGCCATCACCGCCCCTGTCAAGGAAGTGCTGCGTGAAATCAAACGGATGCCGGAGCGGGTAGTCCGCGGCAAACGAGCACAGGCGTTTATTCGCAACCCTTATGCGGTATTGGGCGAGGATGCTGAGGCAGTGATTCCGCCGGAAAGTTACGAGGCCTCGCTGCGCCATGCCAACATTGTGTTTTATGCCTTCGAACTTGTCGCTAAACAGGATAGCAAGAGCAATATCCTTTCTGTCTCCCTTGATCTGGAAGCCACCCGGCCAGGTGCGATTCCGGCTTATGAACGATTCGTTTTCGATACCCCAAATGCATTACCCCTATTGATTGATGAAATCCAGCGGCAGTTACGCGATGGCTGCCCGTGTTTTAACTGGCAAGGCTACGAGGTTGAATTGCGTGGTGACGCCGAAGAACAATTAAGGCAATTGCAAGGTTGGCATGAACGCTGGTTGCATCCAGTTCCGGCGATCACTTACGAAGATATTTACGGATTTCCCGACTATGCCAGGCGCGTAATTGAGATTAACGAACGCAAACCTTATTACTCGCCATTCATTATTAAAACGGAACCGAAAGAGCCTTGGTTGCCTAGTAATACTTTGATTGGGATTGGAATTGGCAATGCGCCAACTAATCCAGTGTTGACGATCTGCGATGAGGAAGAGCTTGATCAATATGCCGCCGCTGTGGCGCAAGCAAAGAAGGAGGGCAAGGAGTCGTTCGATTATCCGGGCTTGGATAGGCCCATGCCGACGCAGGAAGCTGAGGCAATGATTCCGTTGATTCGCGGAGTTATCAATGCTACCCGCGCAGGTGTGCTGCCCGAAAAAGTGGAAAAAATCCCTAGGGCACGTCAAGGGCTAATCATTGCCACGAACATTGAAACGGATGATTATGCGGAGGGACAGTTCGACAATGAACGGATGCGACGCTTGGCGTTTGACAAAAATCGCACAGATGGTTTGACGATCCCTTCCGCATTATGCGCCGAATTGAAAACACATCAAATTATAGGCGTCTCATGGTTGCAGCATCTTTGGCGTAACAGCCCGGAATTTTGTTCGGGTTGTCTGATGGCCGATGATATGGGTTTAGGTAAAACGTTACAACTATTGACATTCGTCGCATGGTATTTGGAGCAACCAACTGCATTGCCGGTATTGATTGTTGCACCGGTCAGCTTGTTGGAAAATTGGCAAAACGAAATTAAAAAATTCTTTGTCCCAGGATGTTTTCAGGTATTGACGCTGTACGGCAGGGCACTTGCGGAAAAGAAAGTGCCGCAATCGGTTATTGATGAGCGCTTACGTGAGGATGGCTTGACGCGATTTTTGGTCGATGATTGGCTAGGTAATGCCAACCTGATATTGACGACCTATGAGACGATGCGCGATTTGTCTATCTCCCTTGGTCAGCAAACTTGGGGGATTATGATATGTGATGAAGCGCAGAAGATTAAAACGCCCGGCGCATTAGTCACTGATGCCGCCAAGGCGCAAAAAGTGGGCTTTAAAATCGCTTGCACCGGCACCCCGGTAGAAAACTCCTTGACGGATTTATGGTGTCTATTCGATTTTGTGCAACCTGGCTTATTGGGACCATTAAACCGCTTTGGCTTGAATTACCGGCGTCCTATTGAAAACGCCAACGGCGATGTTGAGCAAAAGCCAGCATTGGATACGTTAAGAAAATTAATTGAACCACAATTGTTGCGCCGCACTAAGCAGGAAGTCGCCAAGGACTTGCCTATTAAATTTGACGACAACCATGCCCACATTCGCAAGATAAATCGCATCCCAATAAATGATTACCAAAGAATGCTTTACCAAGAGTCAATATCGGACTATCAACGGGCGTTGGCAGTCGCGCAAAACTCCACACAACGCAGCAATCCTATTCTCACTGTTTTGCATCGCCTTCGAGCCATTTGCGCTGATCCTAGGCCAAATGGTTTACAGCCTGATTTCAATCTGTCGGTGAAAGCCTATCGCAGAAAGTCCCCCAAATTTAATTGGCTGATTGAAAGATTGGATGAAATTCATCGTAGACATGAAAAGGTGCTGATTTTTACCGAATATCTCGACCAACAACGCGCATTGCAGCATTATTTACGCCAACATTACCAATTGGGCCGGATATGGCCGCGCATTATCAACGGATCGGTCAAAAGCAACAGTGAAGCAACGGAGAGCCGGCAGAAGTTTATTGACGAATTCCAGGTTCACAACGGTTTTAATATTCTTATTCTTTCGCCAAAGGCAGCAGGTTTCGGCTTGAACATCCAGGCCGCCAACCATGTTATTCATTATACCCGCCCGTGGAATCCGGCAGTTGAAGACCAAGCGACAGACCGCGCTTATCGCATCGGCCAAACCCGTGATGTTTATGTCTATTATCCGACGGTTTATGCAAACGAATTTGTGACTTTCGAGGCGAAACTGGACGATCTTTTACGGAAAAAAAGGGAGCTGGCAGGTGATATGCTGAATGGAGTACCGACGGTTACTCAGGAGGAATTGACTAGCTTAGTCTTAGGCGAAGAACAAATTGAAAAAAATATCGCAACAGGGGAATCGCGAGTGACAGTGGAACATCTACCCAGAATTATTGGTGTCCCCTTTGAAAACATTTGCCGCGAGCTATGGACCCGCCAAGGCTATCAGTGTTTGCCAACCCCTGCTACACGGGATGGAGGTATTGATATTGTGTGTATTAAAGGAAAGCAAGGTTTGCTCATTCAGTGTAAGGCCTCTGAAAACCCAAATGGATTGGGCTGGCGGGCAATAGCGGAAGTTGTGGGTGGTGCCATTGCTTACGAACAGCAATTTCCGGATGTTAAGTTCAATAAAGTTGCTGTTACTAACCAAGTTTTTAATACTAACGCGATTCGCCAAGCGGAGTTAAATAGCGTCAGTTTGGTTGATCGTTGCATATTAGCTGAGTGGTTGGCCCAATATCAGCTTTCGTTTGAAATGTTGTTGGCGTAAACAATCAGCTACTTCGGATGATTTTTACCGGTCTTGGCGCGCCATATTTATAACTCCAGCTTTCCAGAGGCATAGCAATCATGACTACAACCGTAAAAACAGAAATCCCAGATCAACTATGGCAACAAGCGCAATCCATGGTGGAGCGTGGCTGGGTTGCCAACATGGATGAACTGATTTCCGAATCCATCCGCCGGTATTTGGAGTCCCATCTTGAGGAGATGAACGAGCGCTTTATCCGGGAAGATGTTGACTGGGGATTGCATGGACAAGACTAGGCCGATAGTCTTCGCCGATACAGGACCGGGCGGATTAGACGCGCAAACAGAGAAACTTTCCGCTATATTGGCTCATGGGCGCGTCGTAATCCGCCGCATGGAGGCGCTTACGAATCGAGTTCATTCATTCATCCATATATTGAAGGCACGAGTTGCTTGGTTTTTTACAGTGCAGAAAAACTCAGGATGCCGTGGTCCGCAATCTGAAAATCATCAGACAAGCGTTCAAAGATTTTGGCGTTGAATCCTTTCTTTAAAAGCCAACGAAGCCCTCTGGCGGTATCATGGCAAGGATTGCCGCAACAATCTGAGCGGCCCTGAGCGAAAGCGCGAGTTTGCGGCTTATCTGGCGGAGTTGCGCAGCCGCTTCAAACCCAAGCGCAATTTCATCAAGTTGCTGGATGAAGTGAGCCGACGGGCAGAATAAATTTTTAAGAGTTTGCGGGAACGTTCGGAATGTTCGCCTTGACGGAGGGTGAACATGATAAACTGCGCGCTTCTCCAATCATTTGCCCCGATCGTCCTTGCCACC
>Ga0208116_1000745_pt1 | contig 9747 bp, 7 predicted proteins | sample LakWasMeta9_HOW4_2_FD_183859 | JGI IMG/M metagenome (GOLD analysis project Ga0208116, IMG submission 183859) | Freshwater sediment methanotrophic microbial communities from Lake Washington under simulated oxygen tension - Sediment Metagenome... | ecosystem: Environmental > Aquatic > Freshwater >... | reverse complement strand
GTGAAATCCGGCCCTTGGCAGTCATGCTAGAATAACGGCTATGAACAGCGAAACCCAACACGGCACATCACAAGACCCGCTTTTAGCCGGGCTCAACAACAAACAGCTGCAAGCAGTAACACTACCTCAGGAATCTGCTCTGATTCTGGCTGGAGCCGGCAGCGGCAAAACCCGTGTACTCACAGCGCGTATCGCCTGGCTTATCCAGACCGGGCAAGTGTCGCCAACCGGCCTGCTGGCAGTGACCTTTACCAACAAAGCTGCAAAGGAAATGCTCACCCGCATTACAGCGTCACTTCCTATCAACACACGCGGCATGTGGGTCGGTACTTTCCATGGGCTCTGCAACCGCCTGCTGCGCGCTCATTATCGCGAAGCCGGACTGCCGGCAAGTTTCCAGATTCTGGACATTGCAGACCAGCTATCCGTGATTAAGCGCTTGATGAAGCTGCTTAATGTCGATGATGAAAAATTCCCGCCCAAGCAAGTGCAGAATTTCATCAATGGCTGCAAAGACGAAGGCCTGCGTGCAAGTGCGGTAGATGCCTATGACCCGCATACGCAAAAACTGCGCGAGATATTTGAAGAATATGACAAGCAATGCCAGCGCGACGGCGTAGCGGATTTTGCCGAGCTGCTGTTACGCTGCTATGAACTGCTGGAACGTGATGCCAATATCCGCCAGCACTACCAGAACCGCTTCAAATACATATTGGTAGACGAGTTTCAGGATACCAACCGCCTGCAATACCTGTGGCTCAAACTGCTGGCGGGCAAGGATAACTGCATGTTCGCCGTGGGTGATGATGACCAGTCTATCTATGGTTTTCGCGGTGCCCGCGTAGGCAACATGCGCGATTTTGAAACTGACTTTCACATCCAGCACGTTGTAAAACTTGAAGAAAACTACCGCTCGCACAGCAATATCCTGAACGCAGCCAACGCCATCATCTCGCACAACAAGAACCGCCTGGGCAAAAACCTGTGGACATCAGCCGGTGCCGGTGAGCCAGTACGCGTGTATCAGGCCTATAACGATAACGATGAAGCGCAATTTATTGTTGATGAAGTCAAAATGCTGCATGCCGAAGGCATGGAGCTAGGCGACATCGCCCTGCTCTACCGCTCCAATGCACAATCCCGCGTGCTGGAACATGCATTGTTCTCGGCCAACCTGCCATACAGGGTTTATGGCGGCCTGCGCTTTTTTGAGCGTGCAGAAATCAAGCATGCATTGGCTTACATGCGCCTGATTGCCAACGCCAATGATGACACCGCCCTGCTGCGCGTGATTAATTTCCCGGCACGCGGCATCGGCGCGCGTGGCCTGGAACAGCTGCAGGAATCTGCCCGTGCTGAAAATTGCAGCTTGTGGCAGGCAGCAATCAACAAAGTCGGCAACGGCAAGCCAGGCGGTAAAGGCCTGGAAGGTTTTGTGGCACTGATTCGCCAGATGGTAGACGAAGCCTATGGCATCAGTCTGTCTGAACTGGCAGAACTTGCCATCACACTATCTGGCCTCAAAGCCCATTACCAGAACGAAAAAGAAGGCGAAGACCGCATCGCCAACCTGGAAGAGCTAGTGACCGCTGCCGTAGCCTTTACCCGGCAGGACTTCGGCAACCACAACAATGTGGATGGCGAAACCGAACAGGACCTGCTGACGCAGTTCCTGAGCCATGCCAGCCTGGAAGCAGGCGAGCATCAGGCTGATATTGGGCGCGAAGCGCTGCAGCTCATGACTGTACATGCCTCTAAAGGCCTGGAATTCAAAGCCGTATTCATCAGCGGCCTGGAAGAAGGCCTGTGCCCGCACGAGCAAAGCACCTATGAAGCGAACGGCCTGGAAGAAGAACGGCGCCTGATGTATGTGGCCGTCACCCGTGCCAGACAGCGCCTGTATCTGAGCCACGCACAAAGCCGCATGCTGCATGGGCAGGTACGTTACGGCATACCATCACGCTTTCTGGATGAAATACCGGACGAACTGCTTAAACACCTGAACAGCAAACCTGTAGCCAAATCAGGCAGCAACCGCGATTACAGCGAACTGCCCGCCATGATGAGCAAGCAGCAGAGCAGCAACCAGAAAAATGCCATGCCGTGGAAGATAGGCCAGCAGGTAGCACATAGCAAGTTTGGCAATGGCGTAGTAGTGAGCTACGAAGGCAACGCTAACGATATGCGCGTACAGGTGAATTTTGGTCGCGAAGGCCTGAAATGGCTGGCGCTGGAATTTGCAAAACTCACGCCGATTTGAGTTTAGGCTTTGAATCTTAGGTTTTAAATTTTAGTTTAGCCACAGATAAACACGGATACACACGGATAAAAACCTAATCTGTCGTTTGTTCTATCCCAAACACATCCGCGTAACTGGCATACAAGCTAGTCATCATCATCGGAATCACCACAAACAAGCCGACGCCAAACGGGATAATCGCAAGAATCAGCAGCAGCATAAAGATAATGCCGTAAAGAAGGAACGGCACCACGTTTTTCAGGCAGGCAAAAAAGCTGAGCTTCATCGCATCCATTGCACGCAGGTTGTGCAGCCCGGCCAGAATCGGGGCAAACCAGTATGCCATCAGCACCGGCATGATAAACAGCATAGCAACCAGAATAGGCAGAAGCAGGCCACTTGCCTGTTCCGGGCTCAGGTTCTTGCCCTTGACCAGCAGTTCCACCGTATCTTTATCCAGTGCCACCACTACAACCACTGCAATAAAAAGCAGGCTCAGCATGTATATGCCGCCTACAGCCACTAGCTGGGATGTATTGTGTTTGAAACCTTCGAACAAATGGTTGATTTCCAGATCCTGCTTTTTCACCAGCGCCTGGCAGCCCCACATCATGCCTGCTGCAAAAACCGGCGCCAGCAGCGTGCTGAGCACAGAGCCAATCACAGGCAACATTGAAAGTGGAATCATGATTGCAAGGTAAATCAGGAGCAGGATAATCCACATTGCAGGGTTGGCTTTGAACAGGTTAAAACCGTTGACCACCCATGTCCAGGCATTGCCTGTCGGCACATGCCGGATATGCAGAGCATTGAGCTGCTGTGCCGGGCTATGTAAATCTTCTGCCATGATGATACCCTTTGCTAACTTTATCAGTTTTGTTTTATACGCCTATTTCAGCGCTGCTGTATACGCATTTTAAGAATGTTCTTAAAATGATCCGGATTCTTTGCATGCGTCAGCTCTCCCTCCTGAGGGAAGATTTTGTCATACAGGCGCGATAGCCAGAAACGCAGTGCGGCTATGCGCAGCATGCTGTTCCATGCATCATTCTCTGCCTGGGTAAATGGCCTGATTGCCTGATAAGCATCCAGCATGGCTTGTGTCCTGGCTGCATCCAGCGAGCCATCAGCCTGTACGCACCAGTCATTCACTGCAATCGCCAGGTCATAGGCTAACAAATCGTAGCAGGCGTAGTAAAAATCAATCAGGCCGCCGATTTTTTCACCGTCAAACAGCACATTATCACGGAACAGGTCTGCATGAATGACCCCCTTAGGCAAATCGGCTGTATCAAGCTCAGCCTGAAACGCCAATGCATCATTCAACAACTGCTGATCATCATGCGCAAGCTGCGGCATTACCAGCTCTGCAGTTTTAATACGCCACGCCGCACCACGCGGATTGCGGTGATTCTGATAGGTAGTCTGCGGCACAAATGACTGGCCAGCGATGTGCATCTTTGCCAGCACGGCACCCACTTCAGCACAATGCCGGACATTCGGCTCAGTAATATCACGGCCATTGAGGCAGCTGATAAGCACCGCCGGCTTGCCGTTAAGCATGTGCAGGCTGCCGCCTGAACGATCACTGATAGGCTGCGGGCACGGTACGCCATGCGCTGAAAGATGGCTCATCAGGTCAATAAAATACGGCAGCTCATCCAGTGTGTTCTGCTCAAACAAAGTAAGCACAAATCTATTTTGCACAGTCGTCACAAAATAGTTGGTATTGGTAATGCCTGCAGAAATGCCTTTCAGCTCAATGACTTCTCCGATTGAATAATCTTGAAGCCAGGCTTGCAGTTGCTGAATGCTGACAGTGGTAAAAACAGACATAATTTGAGTATCTAAACTGGGATTATTAAAGACAAAATTAACGGCACCTGATAATTTTAAAGAGGGCTTGCACCCTCTTTTATTGTCAGATCAAGACGAAACTAAAACCTGAAGATCGTCCATTTTGGAATGGCGATAGGCGGGTTAGGCCCGTCATTAGTCCAGGCGGCGTCCTGGTCTTCTTTATGCAGGTAGTAAGGCACGCCATGCGCAGGCGTAATCTTCATCATATAAAGCTGGCCATTGATGCGATATTCCTCAACCGTCTCGCCATTTTTTTTCTTGACGATGGTGATTTCCGGTTCGTCAGGGTCGGCATCGGTGCTGATGGTAGGCGGCGGGATTTCTTCCAGAGGCTGCAAACCGGCAGGCGGCTCTTTACCTTGCGCCAGCATAGGTGCAAGCATCATGCTCAACAACAACATTCCAACCATTTTATGATTTTTATACATACGTCAAACCAGCCTTTAAAGTGTGACTACATCAATGAATATTCTATCAAATATAACGCAATATAACGCTTTTCATTACAAATAAAGCTGTATGCGTTCTTCTTCGGCTGACAGTTTGAACCCCCTGGTTTCATAATGTTTGAAGATTGCGGCTACGATTAATTCCGGATCATCAATAATCTGGATGAGGTCCAGGTCCTCCGGCGAAATCATTTGCTCATCAACCAGCGTTGTTTTCACCCAGTCCACCAGGCCGCGCCAGAAAGATTCACAAACCAGGATGATAGGCATTTTCAGCGTTTTGCCGGTCTGTACCAGGGTGATGCACTCCATCAGTTCATCCAGCGTGCCAAAGCCGCCCGGCAGCACCACATAAGCGCTGGCATTTTTTACGAACATGACCTTACGCATGAAGAAATGCTTGAAGTTCTGGCTGACATCCTGATAAGGATTAGTGTGCTGCTCATGCGGCAGCTCGATATTAAGGCCCACACTTGGCGAATACCCGGCGTAAGCGCCTTTATTTGCCGCTTCCATAATGCCGGGGCCGCCGCCGGAAATGACACTGAAACCGGCATCTGACAGCATGCGCGCTATCTTCTCAGTCAGCTCATAGTATGGGCTGTCAGCCGGCGTCCGGGCGCTGCCGAATATAGAAACTGCAGGCGTAATTTCTTTAAGTCGCTCGGTCGCGTCTACGAATTCAGCCATGATTTCAAAAGCCTGCCACGATGCGTGGTCACCCTGCTGTACAACTTTCACCTCGGACTCAGTGAACTTATGGAGTTTCTTTTCGGCTGACATGGTGAATAACCTTTATGGTGAATAACTTTGAATATTGAGTTGCAAAAAAATAAAAATCCACGTGCACAACTGGAGCTTGATTGAATTCCCTAGAAATTCCTTCTCCTAAAAATTACTTCTATCGTGCCACTTATGTTTTATTATGTTAGCAATTAAAAAACTGTTGGCAACAACAAAATACAACTATTTGCTTCAGGCTGGCAATTAGCCGGCAAACGCACGAAAAATCTGGATTTTTACATGAAAACATTGTTATTAGTGGATGGCTCATCCTACCTTTACCGGGCCTTTCACGCCATGCCTGATTTAAGAAACCACTTGAACGAGCCTACCGGCGCGATTCAGGGTGTACTCAACATGCTGCGGCGCTTGCATAAAGATTACCCGGCCGACTACAGCGCCTGTATTTTTGACGCAAAAGGCAAGACATTCAGGGATGACATTTACCCGGAATACAAAGCCAACCGCGCCTCCATGCCAGATGACCTGCGCAGCCAGGTTGCCCCCCTGCATGAGGCCATCAAGGCCATGGGCTGGCCTTTGATTGTTGAAGAAGGCGTAGAGGCCGATGATGTGATTGGCGCACTGGCACGGCAGGCCGAACGTGAAGGCATGCGCGTCATTATTTCTACCGGCGACAAAGACATCTCGCAGCTCGTCAACGAACACATCACCATCGTCAACACCATGCCCAACGCCTTCAGAAAAGGGGATGAAAAACTTGACGTTGCCGGCGTAGAAGAGAAGTTCGGCGTACCCCCGGGCCTGATCGTAGACTACCTGATTCTGATTGGCGACACTTCAGACAACGTGCCCGGCGTAGAAAAAGTGGGGCCCAAGACCGCCGTAAAATGGCTTAAGGAATATGGCTCGCTGGATAACATCATCGCCAACGCCGATAAAATCACCGGTGTAGTCGGCGAGAACCTGCGCAAGGCATTGCCGTGGCTGCCGACTGCGCGCCAGCTAATTACCATACGCTGCGATGTAGGCATCAGGGAGAACCTGCACGACCTGGCGCAGCAGCTACCCGATAAAGCAAAACTGGCAGAACTGTTCGACCATTTTGATTTTAAATCATGGAAGCGCGAGCTGGAAAACATGCCAGATGGCAGGCCAGCTTCTGCCACAGCCTCACAAGAGCCAAAGCCTGCACACACTGCCGACCTGTTCGGCAGCCCGGAACCTGCTGCCAGTACATACACAGCCAACAACTCCCGCAGCTATGAGACGATTTTAAGCAATGAGCAGCTGGAGCGCTGGCTGAGCAAAATCAGCACCGCCAAGTTGGTGTGCTTTGATACAGAAACTACTTCACTGGAGCCGATGCAGGCAAAGCTTGTGGGCATGTCTTTCAGCGTAGAAGCCGGCAGTGCCGCTTATCTGCCGCTCACGCATGATTATTTTGATGCACCGCAGCAGCTGCCTTTTGCCGAGACACTCGCCAAAGTAAAACCGCTGCTGGAAAACCCGGCCATTAAAAAAGTAGGGCAAAACCTCAAATATGACCAGCACGTGCTGGCCAACCACGGCATCGCTCTAAACGGCATCGCGCACGATACGCTATTGCAATCTTACGTATTTGAATCACACAAAACGCACGGCATGGATGCCTTGAGCGAACGCCACCTCGGCCTCAAGACCATTTCGTTTGAAGAAGTCGCAGGCAAGGGTGCCAAGCAGGTCAGCTTTAACCAGGTCACAGTTGAAACCGCAGCAGAGTATGCCGCAGAAGATGCAGACATTACCCTGCAGCTACATGAGGCCATGTACCCGCAAATCGCAGCCGATGCCAAACTTGAATACATCTACAGCCAGATTGAGATGCCGGTATCCAATATCTTGTTCACCATCGAGCGCAACGGCGTGCTGATTGATTCGGCCATGCTCAATGCCCAAAGCAACGAGATTGGCATGAAGCTGGTGGCGCTTGAAAACCAGGCCTATGCGCTGGCAGGGCAACCATTCAACCTGGGCTCCCCCAAACAATTACAGGAAATCCTGTTTGGCAAGCTGGGCATCAAGCCGCTCAAAAAAACACCGAGCGGCACACCGTCTACCGATGAAGATGTTTTGCAGGAACTGGCGCTGGATTACCCATTGCCCAAAGTGCTGCTGGAATACCGCGGCCTGGCCAAGCTGAAATCCACCTACACCGACAAACTGCCGCGCATGATTAACCCGGCAACCGGCCGCGTACATACCAGCTACAACCAGGCAGTTGCCATTACCGGCCGCCTTGCCAGCTCAGACCCTAACTTGCAGAACATTCCGGTACGCTCGGCAGAAGGCCGCCGCATCCGCGAAGCATTTATCGCCCCCAAAGGCAGCGTGATTGTTTCTGCCGACTATTCGCAGATCGAGCTACGCATCATGGCCCACCTGTCGCAGGATGCAGGCATGCTGAATGCCTTTGCCAATAACGAAGATATTCACCGTGCGACTGCGGCCGAGATTTTTGGCGTAGAACGTGCAGATGTCGACCATGAACAGCGCCGCTATGCCAAGGTCATCAACTTTGGCCTCATATACGGCATGAGCGCATTTGGTTTGGCGCAGAACCTCAATATCGAACGCAGCGCAGCACAAAGCTATATTGAGCGCTATTTTGCACGCTACCCCGGCGTGCGTGAATACATGCAGAACACACGCGAAATCGCCAAACAGCAAGGCTATGTAGAAACCTACTTCGGCCGCAGGTTATGGGTGCCAGAAATCAACAGCGCCAATGGCATGAGAAGGGCCGGCGCCGAACGTGCCGCCATCAACGCCCCCATGCAGGGCACCGCGGCCGACCTCATCAAACTCGCCATGATCGCAGTAGACAGCTGGCTCAGGGATGAAAAACTGCAAACCAAACTGGTAATGCAGGTGCACGATGAACTGGTGCTGGAAGTGCCGGAAACGGAACTGGAACTGGTTAAACAAAAACTGCCGGAACTGATGCAGCATGTCGCAAAACTTGATGTGCCATTGCTGGCCGAAGTCGGCGTAGGCCATAATTGGGAAAGCGCGCATTAAATTTATCTTTTGCAACCTCGAACTCCACAGATTAATGAAATCTAAATACATACATCATTAACACTATAAATAATGTGGTATACAATACGATTATTAGAATTTCAAGGAGCATTACAATGAGCGCAATTACCGCAAATGATTTAAAAACAAAAGGCATTGCTGCCATTGAAGCATCACTTTCAAACCAGCCAGAAGCTATTGTTTCAGTGCGCGGCAAAGATCGTTATGTAGTCATGGATTTGGCTCACTATCAATATCTGCGCGAATGTGAATTGGAAGCTGCCCTTGCTGAAACCCGCGCCAATTTGGAAACGGGTAAATTTGTTAAAGAAACACCAGAAGAGCATTTATCTAGATTAGACAAGCTGGCATAAATATCAACATGCCTTATGACCTAATCATTACTGATCAATACGCCAAACGCGCAGCAAACTTGCTAAAGCGTCACCCTGAATTGCGCTCTCAATATTTGAAAACATTGCAATTAGTTGTAACCAACCCCTTTCACCCATCACTTAGACTTCATGCACTTAGTGGAAAATTAGCCGGTTTACATTCCGTTTCGATCAACATTTCGTATCGCATTACGCTAGAGTTACTAATACAGAATCAAGAAATAATTCCTGTGAACATTGGTAACCATGACACTGTCTACTGAATAAATTTAATAGAAATCTATGCAATCCATTGGCATTTATATCATCGGCGACGAAATCCTCTCCGGTAAACGGCAGGATGCGCACCTGAATTTTGTGATTCAGGCCTTAAAGTCACGCGGTTTACAGCTGGCCTGGGCGCATTATCTGGGCGATATTCCAGAGCAGATCACCAGCCTGCTCAGAGCCAGCATGCAGCATGGCGACATTGTATTCAGTTTTGGCGGCATCGGTGCCACGCCAGATGACTACACGCGTCAGTGCGCGGCTGATGCTGCTGGCCTGCCTCTTGTGCGCCACCCAGGTGCTGTGGCAGAAATCGAAGCACAGTATGGCGAAAGCGCGTATCCAAAAAGAGTGCTGATGGCAGACTTTCCACTGGGGGCGGAATTGATTCCCAACCCGGTAAACCGCGTGGCGGGATTTTCAATCAACCAGCATTACTTTGTGCCCGGCTTTCCGCAGATGTCGCACCCGATGGTGGAATGGGTGCTGGATACACATTACCGGCACTTGTTCCATCAGCAGGACTACATGGAAACTTCGATTCTGGTGATGGATGCGGGCGAAAGCCAGCTGATTGATTTAATGAACCTTATCGTGGCCAAATACCCAGAACTTAAATTATTCAGCCTGCCTAAACTCGATAACCGCCGCACCACAGAAGTCGGCGTAAAAGGTGCGGCAGCGCTCGCAAAAACAGCGCTGGAAGAAATCAAGCTTGCTGTGACTGCGCTCA
>Ga0208116_1000744_pt1 | contig 9748 bp, 6 predicted proteins | sample LakWasMeta9_HOW4_2_FD_183859 | JGI IMG/M metagenome (GOLD analysis project Ga0208116, IMG submission 183859) | Freshwater sediment methanotrophic microbial communities from Lake Washington under simulated oxygen tension - Sediment Metagenome... | ecosystem: Environmental > Aquatic > Freshwater >... | reverse complement strand
AGGTCGAATTAAAAGGCAATGCCTACGAGCTTTCCCCCGTTAACGTCAAGGGCGAGATTAGCCCTTACTTGGGTGACTACAATGTCGAATTAAACTTTATCGGCATGCCTATGCCATTGATTTCGCCTTACATGGTGCAATTTGCCGGATATAAAGTTGAAAAAGGCAAAATAACGCTCGGTTTGAAATATAACGTCAAGCAAGGCCAATTGACTGCTTCCAACTCCATATTGATAGATCAATTTGAGTTGGGTGAAAAAGTCGATAACCCCGATGCCGTGTCCTTGCCGTTGGAGCTGGCCGTGGCATTGATGAAAGATGGCGACGGCAAAATTAAATTGGATGTGCCCATTACCGGCAGCCTGGAAGACCCCCAATTCAGCATCTCTCATTTGGTAGTTGATGCCTTGGTAAATAGCATCACCAAGATAATTACCTCTCCGTTCCGGGCATTGGCCTCCCTTATTGGATCAGACGCCGATCTTAGCCAAATTGCGTTTGAATCAGGTAGTGCGGAGCTAAAACCCGAGCAACAAACTAAGCTGTCCGGCTTGGCAAAAGCATTGACCGAAAAACCGGAATTGTCGGTGGAAATTAAAGGCGCGGTATATCAACAAGAAGATTGGCCGTCGATGCAGGATGATGCCTTGTACGATCAATTAAAAAACATCCGCAGTGCGGAAATCGCTAAAGAAGGCGGCAGAAAAATCCGCCCAGAATACGTTGAGATAAGTGACGAAGATTATCGGCGTTTAATGATCGCGCAATTTATGGAAAAGTTTCCGAATCTGGCCGAAAAACCACTATTCGGCGATACCCCGAAATTACTCTTTCCATCGAAAGATGATTTTTATGCCGTCGCTAAGCAAAAATTATCCGAATTGATTCCACCCGAACCGCAACGTCTGAAAAATCTGGCATCGGAACGGGCGCAAGTCATCGCTAAATATCTGGTGCAAAAAGGCGGTATCGCTAATGATCGGGTGTTTACGCTTGATACGGTGATTGATCCGCCGCGAGACAACAAGGAGCTGAGCAGCTTGTTGTCGTTGAAGGTGCAGTGATTTTATTAATGCCTGTTGCAGGGAGCATAGATAACAATTTGGTAGGAGCGGGCGCCTTGCCCGCGAATGAAGATCGTCAACACCAAGAATTGTTATCATCATGTCAGACAAGTTATCGCGGGCAAGGCCCGCTCCTACAAACGGATGAATCAAGGCGCCGAAATTTCCGCATCGGTCAGATAACAACCGGGATCTTCAGCCCAATAATTACCCGTAGTCTGTGCCGCCCGAACACGGGTATTGCCATTGCAAATATGCTGATAATAACAAGTGCCGCAACGGCCTTCCAGCGGTCTTGGACTTTGCTTAAGCCCGGCCATTAATGGATCGGACACATCCATCCAGATTTCCGAAAATGGACGATCTTTGACGTTGCCAAGATTGTAATGCCACCAAAAAGTATCCGGGTGGACGTTACCCAAGTTGTCGATATTGGCGACATTCACCCCCGAGGCGTTGCCGCCCCATTGTTCCAGCTTGGCTCTAATGTGCTCGACTTTGTCGGGGAAATGCTTATTTACCCAATGCAGAAAATACACCGCATCAGCATCGTTGTTGCCGGTGACAAATTCGCGATCTTTACCGGCTTTAAGCCATTCGTAGCAAGATTCGAACATTAAATCCATCGCCTCGCGGGTCATCGCAAAATGGGCATCATCTTTGCGATTTCTGTTGCCGCGGCCGCCGTAATTCAAATGTGACAGATAAAATTTGTCGATGTCGTTATCGTCCATCAACTGCAGCAATGCCGGAAAATCTTTGGCGTTATCTTGTGTTAACGTAAAGCGAATGCCGACTTTAATGCCTTTATCCAGGCACAAATGCACACCGCGCAAGGCCTCATCAAACGAGCCTTTTACTCGGCGGAATTCATCGTGAGTATCTTTAATGCCGTCCAGACTGACGCCAATGTATTGGTAATCAATGGCGGCGATTTCGTCGATATTGTCTTTGGATATTTTGGTGCCGTTGCTGGATAGCGCCACGTAAAAGCCCATATCCTTAGCCCGGCGGGAAATGTTGAAAATATCAGGATGTAGTAACGGCTCGCCGCCGGACAAAATCAGCACCGGCACTTTAAAGGCTTTTAAATCATCCATCACCGTATAGATTTCCGGCGTGGTCAATTCGCCGGGGAAGTTTTTGTCTGCGGAAGTGGTGTAACAATGCTTGCAGGTAAGGTTGCAGCGGCGAATCAAATTCCAAATCACCACCGGCGCCGCAGGTTTACGTGCCGGTTTAATTGGGGTAGGCGCGATAAGCTCGCGCATGTATTGGCTGAGTCGAAACATGGGATTAATTGATAAGGGGTGGTAAAAAGCCGATATTGGTTGAGATATTATCAACAAGTATCGACAGGCTATCATTATCTAAAATGCTATGCACGACAATCAGCAGCGATTGCAGTGGCTTTGTATGCCAAAATTCGTCGTCAGCGCGATGATTTCATTGAGCCGATCGTTGGAAGTACGCTTTCGGTCAGTGAAGAACTGCCTTAAAGGAATGTCGGTTAAGCTATTAATCTAATGATAGTCGCTGCTGTGGATGGAATTTTATGTGTAGATTTGTATTATCAACCGCAATGCTTGGAAGTTGTAAGGTCGAGACCATTCGCAAAGATCTAAAACACAAGTCAGTCTTTATCAGAAAATTTGCAGTTATTAGCTTAGATTGGCGGATGGCCAAATAGCAAATCCGCCAATTTCTTCAAGATTAGCTATTTGTCTTGAGATTACCTAAGGCAGAACCGCCTCTCATGCCCAATAATCCCAACAAACCTGAGCCCATAAACCATATTGCTGCTGGAACAGGCACAGGCGTAACGTTCAAGGCCAGATTAAAGCCGCGGAATTGATAAGCAGCATTTTCTATGTCGATTATTAAGTTTTCATAATTTGGGTCATAGTTGGGGCTGGTCGGGTCAAGCCGTTCGTAATGCGGGTAACATTCATAGCATGCGCCGCCAAGTGCCACACTATAAATGCCGGGATTAAGGAAAATATTTTCGAGTGAAACGCTGGTCGCTGTGCTATCAACCGACCCAGCATGAGTAAGGTACTGAATTGTCGCTACCTGGCCAGGATCATTGAAAAGAAACGTCGGTTCCTCGCCGCTAGGTTCAGAACCAATGATTTCGCCTGTCACAGGATCAATGACATCAATATAGTGATAGTCGTAAACATCGCCTGGACCATTGCCACCTGTGGTATCCGCCAGGGCTTGCAAAACGCCCTCCTTGCCTGGTTGTTGCGTCGCGCCATCGTGAGTCCCATTAGGCAATAAGCCTTTATACAAAGTAAAAGCCGGGGTCAGATCATTTATAACGGTGACTTCTGAATCAACCCGAAATGGGTCCGGACCAAGAAAATCATTAAAGACGTTGGTACGAAGCTCATCCGATATTGCATCACGCGCCACAGTTAAATTTATATATGCGCCTCCAGGATTGGTAATTTCAAACTTCATCCACGGGACGTCATGAGTGTTGCCCCAGTTTGCATCGGTTGCGTTAGCCCATGCACCATTCGTCATTGTTAATCCCACGACGTTGTAGGTTATAGATCCGTCGGGATTGGCTGATTGGCTGTAAGTTTGAATATCTTTATATGAAATATGAGCCATCGCTTGTTGCGTAGGCAATAGAGCAGCCAAACCTAACGTGGTAATTGCTAATAATTTATTGTTCATGTCTCATCCTTAAATTGCTGGTGTATATCAAGGTTGTAGTTCGAAGATAAGATTTGATAAATTTGAATGCCGCTATCAATCTTTTCCTCATGTAGCCGAAATTTTTAGTTCCGTCTTTACTATACCTAGCAAGTATTAAGCCAATGATATTATGTTTATAAAAACAATAACTTAAATTAAAAGTGACGGTTTTTTAAAAAAACTGTGTTATTTAACTTGTTTCTGCTTAGAAATGATCATATAGCCCTAGTATTGCTTTCACAGATGCTTATATTTTTTCTAGGTGGCGCATGGAAGCTAGATCTTTCTGGCTCTAGTCATACAAATTCCAATGCTGTTTCCTGGTCAGCCCCAAACAACTCCGCAATTCCTGCTCCAATGCCCGGTCAGTGCTCAAAAACGGACTATGTAGTCGCAGTTGCTTAACAGTATTTTGCAATTCCGGGCTTAACGTATTCACATTGCCCCGCAATTCAACGCCCTGCACCACAGCAAATAACACCGCCACCGCCACCTGTTCGGTCAACTCCAGAATACGAATGCAGTCTCTGGCCGCAATCGTGCCCATGCTGACTTTGTCTTGGTTGTGGCATTCGGTGGAGCGGGAGAAGACGCTGGCGGGCATGGTCAATTTGAGGGCTTCTGCGGTCCAGGCGGAGACGGCGATTTGCAGGGCTTTGAAGCCGTGGTTCAACAAAGCTTGTTCGCCGCTGGCGCCGGACAGATTGGCGGGCAGGCCGTGGTTGAATTTGGGGTCCATCAACTGCGCCATTTGCCGGTCCATTAAATCGGCGAGATTGGCGACGGCGGTTTTCAAGCTGTCCATCGCAAAGGCAATGTGGCCGCCGTAAAAATGGCCGCCATGTAAAACGTGTTCATCTTCGGCATCGATGATGGGATTGTCGTTGGCGCTGTTTAATTCATTTTCAATAAACTGCCGCAGCCAGGGCAGTGAATCTTCCAGCACACCGATGACATGCGGCGCACAGCGCAGTGAATAACGATCTTGCAAGCGGGTATCGTTGCGCGGCGCGCTGTCTTGTAACTGCAAATCGGCACGCAATTTTTCCGCGACGCGATTTTGTCCGGGATGCGGTTTAACGGAAAACAGTTTTTCGTCAAAGTGATAGGCGTTGCCGTTTAAGGCGACCGACGCCAGGCTGGTGATGCGTGTGGTTAGTTGGGATAAATACTCGGCGCGTTGATAGGCCAGACAGGCGATGCCGGTCATTGCGGCCGTACCGTTCATAATCGCCAGACCTTCTTTGGGTTTTAGGGTCAGTGGCTTGATATTAAGCGCGGCAAACACGGTTTGCGTGGCTTGGCGCGCGCCTTGATAAAACACTTCCCGCTCGCCCGCCAGCACGGCGGCGACATAAGACAACGGCGTTAAATCGCCGCTGGCGCCGACCGAGCCTTCTTGCGGTATCAACGGCAGGATGTCTTGCTTTAAACAATCGGCCAGCTGCTGCAATAATTTATAGCGGACGCCGGAAAAACCGCGCGCCAGACTGGTTAAACGCACTGCTAAAATTGCGCGCGTTTGCTCAGCATCAAAATGATTGCCCAGTCCGCAGCCGTGAAAGGTGTAGAGCTGTTTGGGCAGTTGCTCGACCAAGTTGAGCGGGATAGAAACCGTGCAGGAGTCGCCATAACCGGTGGTGACGCCATACACAAAGCCTTGTTCTTTTAACAAAGTGTCGATAAAGCGCGCGCCTTTGTCGATACGCTCGATAAATTCCGGCTGTGGGCTTAACTCAACTTGCGCGTGTTGGTGGGCAATCAGGCAAATATCTTCAATGGTCAACGGCTGACCATCGAATACTACGGTTTTTTTATCACTCATTGGTACCCAGTTATTTTTTTGTCAGGCATTAGCGAGACCTCCGTTCGCCCTGAGCCCTTCGGCTACGCTCAGGAGAACCTTGTCGAAGGGCATGTGGTTCATGGTTCGACACGCTCACCATGAACGGTTTTTTTAAATCTATTTATCAGAAAAAGTCAGTCGCCAAAAATCGAAAAAATTAAACCACTGTAACGGCGCCATTAAACAGTAATGCTCAAGGCGCTGGGCGTAGCGCTGGATGGTTTGTTGCATGGCTTGTTCGCGGGTTTTCCGGGGGAAGGTTAACGCATCGCTGAAATGTTCAAAATAGATGGTGTGTTTGTCATGATGTTTTAAGCAAAACAACATGTAAACCGGACATTTAAGTAATGAAGCCAGAATAAACGGGCCTTGCGGAAACAATGCATCGCTGCCCAAAAATTTAACCTTACTAACGCGTGGTTGTGAGCTGACCGGAGTGCGGTCGGCGGCGATTATCACCAATTCGCCGTTGTCGATTTTGTCGCTCAACAGCATTGAGGTGGCGGCGTTAATCTCGGTGACCTGGATTAGGTTTAAACCACTGTGTTCGTTAGTTTGTTTTAACAACCGATTGAATTTTTCTGCGTGTTTGGTGTGTACCAGCACGGTAATACGAGGAGCATTATCCAGATCGGCAATCATGCGGCAGACTTCAAGATTACCCAGATGCGAACCCAACAGCACAGCGCCTTTGCCGCTGTTGATGGCCGTGAACAATTCTTCGCGTCCTTGATAATCGACATCAGCCAGCGACAATGCATCCGACCAAGCCGCCAATTTATCGATAATGGCGTTGGCAAAGCTGATGAAATGTCGATAGCTGGTCCAAAGATTATCGTTTAAGTTTACGGCTGGTGCGTATTGCTTGATACGCTTGAGATATTCCAAACTGGCCGCTCTGCCTGATTTGTTAACCAGCCAGTAATAACTCACGACCGGGTATAAAAACCATTGTAATACCCGCCGCCCAAACAGCAGGTAAACACGCAATAAAAAGCGCATGCCCCAGACCAGGCTCCATTCACCCATAGCAGACCAATGCCCGGGTTTGCTCATCGCCAGTGTCTTTTTAGTAATTGAGGGAGGCGCGGTAACATGCCGAAAAACAGTTTGGCGTGTGTTGTTGAAATCATCACGTTGTCACGCCACATTTTAAAATGCGATACGCCGTCATAGGGGTATTGCACAGCAGTTTGGATGTTGATGGTATCGACGCCTTGCCAGTAAAGACGCACCACAATATCAATATCAAAATTCATTCGTTTGGCTATCGGCGTCGTTGCGATTAACTCGGTAACTGCGGCGAGTGGATATAAACGAAAGCCGCACATGCCGTCGGCAATCTGCAACGACAAGGTGTTGATTGCTATCCAGAAATTCGTTACTCGTCGTCCATATAAACGGCTTTTCGGTGCGGAAGGATCGAATAGCGGCTTACCTAGGATCATTGCGTTTGGATGCTGTTTGCTGGCGGCCAGAAACACAGCAATATCATTAATGTCGTGCTGGCCATCGGCGTCAATTTGAATGGCATGGCTAAAGCCCAATAACCGTGCGGCCTTAAAGCCATCGATCACCGCCGCACCTTTACCGCCGTTTTCTGGGCGAGTGATTAACGTCAGCCAGCTTGACTCTCGTTTCGCGCAGTCTTCCAGTACTTGAGCGCATTGTAATGCGCTGCCGTCATTGATTAAAAAACACGGCAACTCAAATGCTTTTAGTTTTTCCACCACCTTAGAAATTGCGTCTTCGTGGTTATAAACGGGAACGACGATGCAGGTTTTCATTTATTGCCCTCATAAACCATGCGCCCTGAGCTATGCGGACCTTGAGTTGAACTGAAATTAAAATACAACTTTCCGGTATTTGCTTTCCAGTTGAGGGTTAGCATTAACTCATTACCGGGTTGGATGATTTTTATAAACTTAACGACTTCCATGTGACTAAACGGCCTGTTAATAGCGAAAAATAGTTTGCCGAAATGCTCTGCCCAAGCCAGTTGCACGACGCCAGGCAATAACGGGTAGCTGGCAAAATGGTTGGGAAAATAGATTAAATCTTCCGGTACTTTAAGCTCAAGTTTGATGTCGTCGGCAGTTATTATAAGCTTGAGCGCTTGAGGGAGTTTTCGGTTATCAACGTCCATCAGACTGATTAATAAGCGCTGATCGATTTTGCCCTGGGGCGTTAACGGCATGGTATTAACGAATAACCATTTTCTGGGGAGAACCACAGCCTCAAACCAAGGCTCAAGCGCTTTGCGGAGCTGCTTAATTACTGGTTTTCTGCCTTGGCTTGCCAGCTGTTCGGTGCCTGGTTGATTTAGCACTATGGTCACAGCGACCAAATCTCTGCTTTTAGCGATTACCAGCGCATGCGCCTCATCTATCCAGGGTAATACCAGCAAGCGCTGTTCCAGTTCGGTTAAAGACAGGCGCTTTTCTTCTATTTTAACAATGCGGTCTGAACGTCCATGTAGCAGAAAACGACCGTCATCCAGCACGGTGAGTTGGTCGTTTAATTGGAAATCCCCCCCCAGCCCCCATTTTACAAAGGGGGGAGATTTTTTGTGTTCGTTTAGCGATTGCAATAAAGAGCGCGCCGTTGTTTCGTCTTGCTGTGTACTAGTAGGTTGGATTTCTACTTCTCCCCCCTTTGTAAAAGGGGGGCTAGGGGGGATTTCCAAATAAGGCGAATGCAACCACCAACATCCCTTATCAAAGGCTAATCTCATACCTGAAAATAATGTCCAGGCTTTCTCTTGCCGGCGCCAGGCGATGCCACCGGTCTCCGAGCTGCCGTAGATTTCAATTACCGCTTGTCCGCTTGCAGTCGCTATTTGTTTTGCAGCTTGTTCAGGCAAGGCACCGCCGGAACTGAAAATCGCCTTTAAACCGGCAATGCCTGGCCAGGGTGAATGCTGATCCAAGCGCTTGAGATGGGCCGGGCTGGCAATCCAGTATGCGGGTGTTGATCCGGCGGTATTGATTAGAATTTCCGGATTGATCGCTGTTTGGCTATGGAAACAGCGCCCGGCTGATAATGGCCATAACACCCGAAACAGTAAGCCGTAAATATGTTGATGGCTGACGGTTGCTAAGGCTTGCGCGTTGCCTAGCTGCGCACCCCAGAGCATTTCCAGCGTGTCGACTTCAAGCTGAAACTGATTCAAGCATTTGGGTATCGGTTTAGGCTGTCCGGTGGAGCCAGAAGTGAAAATAACTAATTGAGGTTCGAAGGCGTTTAACGGCGCTAAAGACAAAGAGGAACAGTCTGTTGTCTGCAAATAATAATCGATAGGTTTGCCTGCATCCCAATCGCCTAGCAACTGACAATCTTTCGGTAACTGTTGAGCTGTGCCGGGGCGGTTATTACCGGGTATCCAGATTTCTTTACCCGCATGCAGCAGCGCAAACAACAGTACCGCAAACGGATAAGTATCTTCGGTATATAAGGCATAGCGCTGGGTGGGGTGAGCCTGCAATTTGTTAACCCAGAATTTAACAGCGTCGGCAAATTGCTTAGCCGAATAAGTTTGCCCGGCATGATGGGCAATGATATTTGTTGCGGCGCTCGTGTTAACTAAATAATGCGACAGCGGTACCAGCTTATTGAACATGCTTTTGCGTTCTCATCCTGATTAGATATTCGCCGCCAAATAAAATCCCCATTAACAAGTAGGCGATGAAGCCGTTGTATAAACTCCATATTTCCAGGCTGGCCCATAGCGCTGTTGCCAAGGCTATCGAGCCATTGACGATAAAGAAGCCGCACCAGACTTGGGTAACGCGGCGAGTATAGATAACGCCTTGCGGCGGCAAATCGGGATGCTGTAGGCGTGCCAAACGCTCGATCAAACTGGGCGGTGAGAGTAAGCTCCAGCCAAAAATCAGTAACATCAAGCTATTGACCAATACCGGATACAGCCGCAACGCGCCTAACTGATTGCTCCACATAACGAATAAGGCATAGCCAATACCGCCAATCAATAATGGGGTGCTCCAGTGTTTTCTGGAGACACTGGCCGCCAGCCTGACTAACAACAACGCAATCAAGATTCCGGCCAATTTCCAGGGCTCAAAATATCGGCTGCCGAAAAAAACAGCGAATGGGTATAGCAACGTTGCTA
>Ga0208116_1000735_pt1 | contig 9828 bp, 12 predicted proteins | sample LakWasMeta9_HOW4_2_FD_183859 | JGI IMG/M metagenome (GOLD analysis project Ga0208116, IMG submission 183859) | Freshwater sediment methanotrophic microbial communities from Lake Washington under simulated oxygen tension - Sediment Metagenome... | ecosystem: Environmental > Aquatic > Freshwater >... | reverse complement strand
TATCGGATTTATGACTAAATTCAGCCATATCGACTTTGAGTACTACTGGAAAACCCAAGGTTCTGGCCGCCAGCATAGCTTCTTTGGCATTGTGTACTTTAATAGTTGGGGTAACCGGAATATTAAACGCCGTTAAAACCGCTTTGGCTTCTTGTGCCGTTAAGCCTTGGCGACCTTCGGCCAATACTTGCTCAATGATCAAACGAGCCCCATCAATATCCGGCTTGAGTGGCTCATTGCCAGGTAACGGAATTTGCTTGAGTAATACTTGGTTTTGGTTGTACTGGGTTAAAAATGAAAAGGCATCGACCGCCATTTCCGGGGTGGAAAAATGCGCCACGCGGCTGTCAGCAAACAGTTGGCGACCTTCTTGTACTTTCGCACCGCCGGTCCAGGAAGCCAGCACCGGTTTCTTACTGATTTGAGCCGCTTCAATAATGCAGTGCGCAACCTGGGTCGGATCGGTCATCGCTTGAGGTGTCAAAATAACCAACACGCCATCAATATTGTCATCAGCCAGACAAATGTTTAGGGCTTTTTGATAACGATCAGGGGTAGCGTCGCCCAAAATATCAACTGGGTTGGCGTGCGACCAATGCGTCGGCAACACTTCATTTAATAAGTCCAGGCTGTTAGGGCTGAGCTCGGCAAGTTGAATGCCAACATCTTCAGCCCGGTCAGTGCTCATCACACCCGGCCCGCCCGCATTGGTAATAATGGCCAGCCGATCGCCGGTGACTGCGTAATTGTTAGCAAGCACGCGCGCAGCGGAAAATAATTCGTTAATGCTGTAAACGCGTACGACCCCTGCCCTTTCGATGGCGGCATCAAAGACATGATCACCGCCGACCATGGCCCCAGTATGCGACATCGCCGCCAGGCTACCTGCCGCATGTCGGCCGGATTTAATCAAAATGACCGGTTTTAAGCGCGCCGCGGCTTTAAGCCCGCTTAAAAAGCGCCGCGCATCACGAATACCTTCGACATACATCAAAATACCGGTCGTTTTGCTGTCGGTCGCCAGATAATCCAGCACTTCGCCAAAATCAATATCAGCGGCACCACCCATAGAAACTACGGTAGAAAAGCCAATATCCTGAGCTTTCGCCCAATCTAAAATGGCTGTGCAAATCGCACCGGATTGCGAGAGCAAGGCCAAATGCCCATCCTTAACCGTGCCATCACCAAAGGTCGCGTTAAGTTTGCCGCTGGGGCGAATAATACCCAAACAATTCGGCCCGACAATACGAATCCCGAAATGACTGGCAACTTGTAAAACTTCTTGCTGCAAACCGGCACCATTAGTGCCCAATTCTGCAAAACCGGCACTGATAATCACCACCGATTTAACGCCTTTTTCGCCGCATTGCCGAACCACCGACGGCACCGATGCCGCTGGGGTGGCAATTACCACCAAGTCCGGCGTTTCCGGTAATGAGACCAAATCGGGATAAGTGGTTAAGCCCAGTAATTGTTCATGCTTAGGGTTAATCGGATACAAGCCGCCGGCAAACCCGGCTTCTTGCATATTCAACAGCAACCGATAGCCAACACTGTTATCACGCGCGGAAGCCCCAACAATAGCGACTGATTTTGGGGTAAAAAAACGATTTAGATAATGAGGGCCCATGGGTGTTCCTGATGCAAAGAAAGCTTGAAGTTTAGCATCGGCTGCGTTTTAGTTTTGTAAACAATGGATGACGGTGGCTGTCGGCGCGATGGTGGAAATCAAACTCGCTTGAACATGGCAGTGAATACGCGCTGCATATTGGGGTTGTCGTAACCAATGCCATAGCGCGGCGGCTCAAGCAGGTCGTTCGTGTGGAGCCAAGGAAAAACCGTGTTCTGCCAGAATATCGAAATAGGTTCACCATAAGGGCCTACATAATGAAGACAGGCGACGGTAGCCGGCTGTCGGTCAATAAATTTAATGTTCATAATTTTCCAGGGCAGAGCTGCGATCAACCTCATATCCTATTTTTCTATATCGCTAAGCTCAAATGCTCGCTTCAAACCGGCGATGTCAATCTTGGTCATTTGCAGCATTGCTTGCATAACCCTTCCTGATTTTACCGGGTCGGCGTCACTCAATAACTGACCGAGTACAGTAGGAACAATCTGCCAGGACACGCCGAATTTGTCGTCCAACCAACCGCATTGGTTTTCCTTTCCGCCGTCGGAAAGCTTCTCCCAAAACTCATCAACTTCTTCTTGCGTTTTGCAGTTGACAACGAACGATATGGCAGGAGAGAACGTGAACTGCGGGCCGCCGTTTAAGGCCACAAAATCTTGACCATCAAGTTGAAAGGCCGCAGTCATGACCGATCCCTTCGGCCCCGGTCCGGCGTCTCCATAGCGAGCAATGCTGACAACTTTTGAATTTTTAAAAATGGAGATATAAAAATTCATCGCCTCTTCGGCCTGGTGATCGAACCATAAGAATGGGGTAATTTTTTGCATGTTGTTCTCCTTGATCCAGTGTAAGCATTTACTTTTCAGCGATGGCTTTCAGGTTGGCCAAACCTTCTTCATATTTTTGGCCGACCATCTTATCCATGCTGAAAAAAAGACACATCAGCTTGGAGATATAAGGACTTGAGCCGTACATGGCTTGCGTAACGATCGTTGCATCACCGTGCGGTACCAGCGTGAACTCGATGGTGTTATGGCCTTCAAACGGCTTGATGAAATCGATTTTGAGCACAATCTTGGAAGACGGCAATGACTCGATGATCTCCATGCGTCCTTGACCGACTTCGTTGTTGCCGTTCCATTCATAAATTGCCCGGATACCACTGTCGGCGCCGCTAAAGACGGTTTTTGCCGCCGGGTCAATTTTTTCCCAAGGCGACCAAGTTTTCCAAGCATGAAAGTCGTTAATCAATGGAAAAACGGCCTCTGCCGGTGCTTTGATGCTTACCGAGCGTTCGACGCGAAAGGTATCCGGCCTGGTCGCCGCATAGATGAGAATGGCCGCGATAAGTACGGCGGCTACGATAATAATGGTCTTAATCATTTTTTTCTCCGGTAGATTTTTGACTTCAACATGACGGCAAGCGTTTCTAGGCCTTCCGTCGATAATTTGCGGTCATGAATGCATGCCATTCTCCGTCATCGCCCAGCATGTGCGAAGTCAATACGCGATGGTCGCTGCTCTTTATCTCGATCACATCCTTATACTTGGCTATGGTTCCATCGTTTGTACAGTTCGGCCCTTCGGTATTGAGCGTCAGCACTTTTTCCTCCGCGTCTAATGATCCTTCGTACACCCATAAGTAGGTCATCATTGAGCCCACCCAAGTACCGACAAACTGCTGCTTCTGCGGGTCGTAACCTAAGGTAATCACCATAACCGCCATGCCGCCGCCGGGCATTTCGCCATGGCCTTCAGCCTGTACCCAAAGACTACCCAGCGAGCGCACATGCTCTGATCCCTTGAACTTCTCCGGCGGTTTACCGGGTCCCATCGAACACTCGGATTCATACGTCCATTCGCCTACCAATTGTTGTAGCCACTCGTGTTGTTTCTGCGGTTCGATGTTCATCGGTATCTCCACTGAATAGTTTTGGATGGGTATGCTTTGCAAGTTGTTTCAACCCTGGTTCGCTGCGAAGAAAGCCTCCATTCTGCCTTGGAACTCACTCGGATCGACATCTTCGATATGCGTAGCAATCAGCCACAGATGCCCAAACGGATCGACTACCGCGCCCATGCGATCGCCCCAGAACTGATTGGCGGGCGGCATGGTTTCCTTGGCGCCCGCCTTGATCGCATTGGCAAAGGTGGTGTCGACATCGGGTACGTAGAGATGTAATTTAACCGGACTGCCGCCCAGTGTTTCAGGCGAAATATCGGTACATTGCGGTTTTTCATCCGCGATCATGAAAATCGAATCGCCGATTTTAAATTCGCCGTGGGCTATTTTTCCATCTGGCATATTGAGACGGGACAACTCGGTAGCCGCGAAAGCTTTTTTGTAGAATGCAAGCGCATCGGCTGCGCCTCGGACAACTAGATATGTGGTTAGTGTGTGGTAACCGTCTGGTATGGGTTTGATGTTTGTGGTCATGATCGTGCTCCTGATTTAGGGGTAAGTGGCTAAAAATTTTTTACTATCTTGTTTTTGCAGAATGGAAAAGCCCATTCATGCATTTTTCCTGGTTTTATGCTTCGGCCTTTGGGCCCGTAGCGCAGCTTCGTATGAGCGACGAGCCCATACTGCAGCCTGTTGCCGATCTTCCAAGATCTCAGCGGGTGCAAGGTAATAGGATATTGACATCACCTTACCGTCCTTTTTGTACTCGAACTTGCCGAGTCCTTCCTTCTTAAAGTGACTGGCGTTTTCGGCATCCGCTTTCAGATAGAGTGTATCGTTGGACACCAGGCCAAACATCAAGCCTTCGTGATAGATGCCGTAGCCGCCGAACATGCTTCGCGCGGTGATGAGCCCGAAGAACTCGAAAACTTCGTGCAGATATTCAACAAACTCACTCATATGAATCAGGCCTTCTGTGGATGGATGATTTAATATCCTTACCGGCCTGAAACAGCGCGGTGAGATGGAGCATGATAAATAACGGCACGAAGTACGCCGGTATGAGCACGAGCGGCAGCTGTGCCATTGGTGCCGTCGTCACTGTCCCGACGAGTCCGGCGACAAAGCCTGAACTCAGCGCGCCGAGACTCACAGCGACAACGAGGTCCAAGATTCCCAAGAGATTCCAGATCACGAATTGACAACTGTTCACAAAGCTGGTTTTGCGGATAAGAGCGAGCGCTACCCACGGGGCGGTGATCCCGATCGCAATGTCCCCTATGCCTGCAGGCCAAGCGAACAGGCCGGGCAGGATCCCATGTACATAAAGGGCCAGAAAGCCCAAGCCACCTGCCCGCCAAGCCTGGATCGCAGTTAAGAGGCTAAGATCAGCGGCGAGAATAAATGCCCGGAAGGCATCCGATTTCAGGTACGCGACAACAAACATAAGCAAGGGAGCCGTCGCACCCAAAAGAATAGGCAGTGGAGGGATCTCCGGCGGCCTAATGAATGCCCCGTTCGCACCGAGAAGAAAAACAAGCGCAAGCCAAATGGCAAGCACAACGGTGACAAACAACTTCACGCGTGTATGGTTTTCGATAGGTTTAGAAGAAGTCATTGGTGATCTCCTTTGCTTGATTATTATCGAGGTCTAACGATAACAGTAATCTATGACACTTCATCTTCGCATGTCACCCAGCGCTCCCGAGGGCGGGCGAGGAGCGGGATGAGCTGGCGTATCGTCTCGGAGTCCCGGTATTTTTCCAGGACAGCCTCTGCATCTGCACAGCTATGCCACTTGGCAAGTGCGATAATGTGTTCAGGCGCATTCTGGTCGATGAAAATTTGATGTGAAACATAGCCGTCAAAACCGCGCATATCCGACCACACTTGCCGCGTGAGTTGGAGTCCTTCCGCTTCCGTACCGGGTTTTAGCCAAGTATCCCAAACGACCGTAATCATTTACTTTCTCCTGTCTGTTGAATTCGGCTGACGCCGGCGATCACTTGGTCACTATCAGCAGAACTGTTTTCGAGTGTTTGTTTCATTGTGTTTAAACCATGTTGAATCATTTCACCAACAGCTTCGGCGACTTCATTTGGCATCAAATCAGCTATCCAAACAACGCGACACTTGTCTCGATCTTCCGGAAAAACCTGTATAGACGCGTTATGATGAGTAAAGGATTCGCCACGAGCTGACCAACTGTGGCGGCAGGTCTCATCGTCGACATCGACGATCAATTCACGCACGACCATTCCGTTTGCAAAAGTCACGATTCGCCAATCACCTTCGAGCTGACAATCAACTACGAACCCTGGTACCAACCGCTTATGAATAGCACCCACATCGCGGATCGCGTCCCACACAAATTCTTTATTTCGCTCGATTTCAATTTCTTTGTGAATAGCAGCCATCTTGTTCCCTTATGAAAATTACACATATAGAAATATGTGCTTGATAGTGACAACGTTAGCAAATGAGATATTCATTTTTATTTTGGCCATTTTCAAATGCGCTGTGAAATACTAAGGCCAATATTGGTATTAAAAAAGAACCGCATTGTCGAAATATTATGGATCCAATTTTTGAGCTCGCCATGACCCTGCCGCCGCGAGGTTCGCGCAACATACTTCATGCATTGCATCAGCAAATGCGCTCGGCGATTGTGGATGGAAGATTGCAGCAGGGTTTACGGTTACCGGCTACTCGTAAACTCGCCGCCTTAGCGGGCGTGTCACGCAACACGGCCGTGGCTGTTTATGAGCTGTTGCAAAACCAGGGCTATATCACTATTCATCCCGGTGCAGGCGCATTCGTGGCCGATAATACTTACCGCTTGCCCAATCACAACACACCAATAATTAAGCCGGAAGCTGATGTTCGTCTTAATGCTTTTTGGCGCAATCCACCGGTACTATCTGCGCCTTTGCTGTCTCACTATCGCTACGATTTTAGAATCGGCCTTTCTGACAAATCAGCTTTTCCGTTTCAAGCCTGGCAACGCTTGTTGATGAGATCGCAGCGCGCATTATCGAAGGCACCAACCGCCTATGCCGATCCGCAAGGTCAAGCCTCTTTCCGGGAGGCGATTGCCGCACATGTTTCAATTTCACGTGCCGTCGCTTGTCATGCGGATGACATCGTGGTCACGGCGGGCATTCAACAAGGCTTGGATCTGCTGGCGCGGATTTTGGTCACTGCAGGGCAAACCATAGTTGCTGTTGAAGATCCCGGTTATAGGCCAATCGGCATCACCTTCGCTGCTGCCGAAGCGACTGTGGTGCCTGTGCCGGTCGATGCAGAAGGCATCATCGTTGAGCAAATTCCGCCGAGAACTCAGGTGATTTACGTAACGCCGACGCACCAATTCCCGCTGGGTTATACGATGTCTATGGCGCGCCGGGTAGCATTGCTTAACTTTGCACACGCTCATGGCGCTGTCATTATCGAAGACGATTACGACAGCGAGTTTCGCTATAACGGCAAGCCTCTGGATGCGCTCCAGACGCTTGACCGTAACGGTGCCGTTTTTTACATCGGCACGTTTTCAAAAAGCCTGTTTCCGGCATTACGCCTCGGTTTTGTGGTCACGCCGCCATGGGCTCGACATGCCCTGGTCGCAGCCAAGCGATTTAGCGATTGGCATAGTCCGGTTCTCGAACAGGAAACATTGGCCGCGTTTATTGCTGAAGGCCATCTGGCTCGGCATATCCGCAAGATGCGCAAAATTTATGGTGAACGGCATAGCGTTTTGATAGAAGCTCTTTCTCACCATTGCAGTGATCTCCTGGAGCCTATCTCGGCAGATTGTGGGCTGCATCTTGCCGCATTGGTTAAGGGTAATGTTCAGGCATCGGCAATTGCTGCACAAGCAAATGCTTCCGGCATCGGGCTGTATTCCCTGGATCGGTATCCGATTACAGGAAATGAGCGTAACGGTTTTGCTTTTGGTTTGGGCATGATCAAGACAGAGCAAATTGACGAGGCAATCTGCTGTCTTGCTCAGTTAATGCGGAGCGCAAAAATAACAAACCAACCTAAGATTGGCTTGTTAAGGAATCTCTGACCTGTTTCAGATACCGCGCCAAATCCTCTGGCGTATCGACATCCCAGTGTAGTTTTAATTCATGATGATTAAGACCAAAGCTTTCGGGTTTGTTCCAACACATACGGAGTGCCCCAGGGCATATTGGTAAACAATTCCGGATGCGTTTGAATCATGCCGATCAGCACATAGCCACCGTCTTCTGCCGGAACCAGTACGACATCATCGCCTTACTGTAAGGCGGTGAGGGCTTCTTCTAAATCTTGGCTGGTTAAGGACGGACAATCGCAGCCCATGAGCAGCGCTCGAGAATAATTTTTAAGCGCGCTGCAAAATGCATGCTGCATGCGTTCACCCAGGTCACACCCTTGCTGTTGCCACAGCGTGACTGGATAAGTGTCCGCAACCGCGCTAAAAAAATCATGCTCTATTGAAGGTGCGCACCATAATTGCACCGGGCAAAGCTTGACTTGGGTAACCAGTTGCAGAGTTTTTAGACTGAGTTCGATGTGTATGTCGCAAGCCTGTTCCGGGCTTAAGACACGAGTTAAACGGGTTTTGACTTGATTGGGAATCGGGGCTTTGCAAAAAACAATAATAACGGCATCGGGGTGCTTATAGGCCATGTCACTAAAACAACTCAACATCATTGAGATTGTCAGTATTGGCTTCGACGTTTTCTATGTTTTCAAATAACACGACCTGATTGCGGCCATGTTCTTTGGCAAAATATAGCGCTTTATCGGCGCTATCAAGTAATGTGGATGGTAAGCGGCCACGTTGAATGCAGGTGGCGCCTATGCTGACTGTGATTTTGCCAACTAAAGGAAAAGCATAATTTTCAACTTCTTGACGGAAGCGATTGAGTATATGTTCAGCATCGTTTCGGCTGACTCGATTGACGATCACCACAAATTCTTCACCGCCAAACCGGAAGGTGAAGTCAATATGACGAAATTTATATTCCAGCAACTGGCTAAAATGCAATAACACTTCATCACCATACAAATGACCGAAGGTATCGTTAACGGCTTTAAAGTGATCTATATCGAGGATGGCAATCCATGATGCTTTGTCGTCCAATTGGTAATCGCCCCCTAAACCTTGGTAAAACTCACACACTTCTGTTAATCGGGCTTCAAAGGATTGTCTGTTAGGTAAACGAGTTAATAAATCCCGTTCTTTACGGTCATGGAGTAGCACTTGATTGCGATACAACGTTAGCAGATGGCCTAGTAACTCTACGGAAACCTCATTAAATGAGCCCTGTAATAATAGCGCGCGGCTGGGGCCAAGCTCTGAGCTGACGGGGAGAATGGCAAGGCAGGTTTGGTTATCTGAAGGCAGCAGCTCGATGTGCTTAGCTATCGGCCGATTGCTAAGAAGTGGGCAATCGTCGGCATTGATGTCGGCATTAAAGTCTATGGGAAATTTACGCACCAGAACGCCATCGTTGTTAGGCGAACGTTTTTTTCGACCACTGAAAATTTCGTAGGCCTGGACAGAATCAACCCAACAGAAATCTTCCAGTAACTTGATAAATGCATGCGTCAAAGATTGGTAATCCTGGCAACGAGTGATTTCTTTTGCTAAGAAAAAACACTGCGACGATGAAAGTGATTTAGAAATCATGAATGAATAGTTGCCGTGAGAGGACGCTAAAACGTTTAACTATAGTGTCTCAACCTAAAATGACAACTAAAGACTTTCTTATTTACGCTTCGGTCAATATTGAAGGCCTTCGTTTCATATTGTTTCTTTATTACGTTTCAAATTTGTTTCACCCGGTAATTTATGAAACTTGAATAAAATTCGAGTATTTATACAGTCTTTAAAAATCAATAGCTTATTTGTTACTTATGAGTTGGCATGGATTTAGCCTTAACTTAATCGTAGCGGTTAATACAGTGCAACGTTGTTAGCTACGCCTACTGACTATCATTAACGGGACATTTAAGATGAAAACAAAACTATTACTAACAGGCGCTTTACTCTCATTAGTTGGCTGTGCCAGCACCGGCACTCCAGTTGCTGAACAAGTAGCTGACGCAGCGCATGCTCACGGACATCCGGCGCCTGTTGTGCCTGGACAAGCAAAACTTTACAACGAAGCTTTAAACCCCAGGCAAATAGAACATCCCGATCATTTAGGCTTTAATGATTTGCATATCCAGGCGATCAGGCATCTTGTACCGGATACCCACAGCGTCCATGACCCTAAGTTACAAGTAATCGTGCATCATC
>Ga0208116_1000734_pt1 | contig 9828 bp, 3 predicted proteins | sample LakWasMeta9_HOW4_2_FD_183859 | JGI IMG/M metagenome (GOLD analysis project Ga0208116, IMG submission 183859) | Freshwater sediment methanotrophic microbial communities from Lake Washington under simulated oxygen tension - Sediment Metagenome... | ecosystem: Environmental > Aquatic > Freshwater >... | reverse complement strand
TACAGGATAATATTGGCATTGTCAACTATACTACTGGAGTTGTATCAATAACTAATTATCAGCCCTATAGGGTGGATGATGCTCTAGGTAGAACCCTGATTGATGTTAAACCAACAACGACTTTATTGGAATCTACCAGAGACAAAATTTTAACTCTTGATACTTTAGACAATTCTGCAATCGACGTTAGCGTTGTGGTGAAATAATGAGTAAAGATTATTCAATCATATTACAAACCAAAATCCCGGCATTTATCCGGGATGATCCCGCTTACTCGAAATTTGTAAGTTTCTTTGAGGAATATTACACATGGTTCAATGATACCTATAATATTACAGGGTTTGATAGACAATTAGATATTGACACCGCAGATACAGTGTTCTTGGAATACTTCAAAGCGGATTTTTTACCTAATTTCCCCGATGAAATTGAAACCGATGTAGTTAAATTAGTCAAAATCGCAAAGGAATTATATCAAGCAAAAGGTATCCCTGACTCATTTAAATTCTTATTCAGGGCATTATATAATACCTCTGTTGAAGTGTTCCCAACAAGGGAACAAGTATTCAAGGCATCTGATGGTAAATGGGTAGTTCCACGGTCAATTAAAATTAAATCATATGATTCAAATTTCCTGCATATCGCAAACTTTAGAGTCTATGGGGAACGCTCACATGCCGTTGGGGTGATTGAATCTTCTAAGAGAACAGGACAATTCACTCAAATATATTTCTCTGATATACAACGGACATTCTTTTCGGGAGAAAATGTTAGAATCATTGATGCATCAGGGAAGGATGTTTATTTTCTGAATGGAGTGTATTCTTCATATACTACCACTCCAAATGTTGGGTCGGTACAACTAGCATCACAGATTATTGGGGCATTATCTTCTATTACTGCTGACTCTGTTTTTAGGGGAACACAATATAACATTGGAGACCCAGTTGCCATCATTGGCGGTATAGACGAGTATACATCAAACACCGTAAAAGCTGTAGCAGAAGTATCTAATGTGACAACTGGAGCTATATTAGATGTTTTGGTGACAAATGGTGGGCATGGGTATACTTTATATCCTAATACGACAGTAGATGTTATTTCTAATGGTGTAGCAGATGCTAATAGCGTCTTGTTTGTGTCATTGTTGGATACATCAAACCCTGCTACCATTGCAAATTTATCATTGGATGTTATATCCACCCAAAATACGGTAACTATTGGAGCAAATAATTACAATTTTTTATTGAGTGCTAATGCTAATACAACTCTAGCGAATGCGCTATCCTTCTTAGAGTTCACTACTTACCCAATACAACAAATTACCGTAGATACTTCTGGTTCATATCAAGTAACACCAACATTAGATGTAAACTCTTTTGTAAACAATGCATCAGGTAACACCTTTAATTTGGAACAATTTGGTATCTTAGCACCAATTGAAATTGTTAATCCAGGTATGTCATATGCCAATAATGAAACCTTGAATATTATTGGAGGTGATGGATATTCAGCATATGCCAAGATTACTTCGGTGAATACCTCTGGTAGTATCGTAAGCGTGGATTATTACTCAGGTGCGTTAAAAAGTACAACAGGGGGATTTGGATATACAAATGCTAACTTGCCTACCATTACGATTAATACCGCAAATGGCACTGGAGCGGTGCTGTCTGTTCCTGGTGTCATGGGTACGGGTGTAGAATATACATTAACGGTTGATACGATAGGTAGTATTACCGGGATTACTCTAACTAATCCCGGAGAAAGTTATAGTTCTACTCCAAATGTATCATTGCGAGTACAGGATATTATCGTCAGCAATGTATTTAATTCATTAGATAGTACCGTTGTATATCAAGGAACCTCACCTAATACTGCAACATATTTAGCATATGTTGAGTCTATGTTGTATTTGTCGTCTAATAATACCACGAATCCAGCAGATGATTTATATAGATTAAGAGTATACGATTACAAAGGAACTATTACTGCAAATACTGTTGTTAAAGTTAACGATTTGGTAACTGATGAAGCATTACCTGAATTAAAATTTGAATACACCTATAATACCAATGGATTCACCAGTGGAGTTAAAACTTATGGTGATGGTAAAGCTTTAGGTACTGCGACATTCTTAAACGGAGTCATTACCGATAATGGTAGATTCCTGAATACCGATGGATTTGCATCTGAAAAATCATATATCCAGAGTGAAATCTATAATAACTATACCTATTTCTTAGAAACTGAGAAAGATTACGCAACATATAAAGATGTGCTTCAAAATATGGTTCATCCTATTGGAGCTAGGGTTATTTCTAAGAATTTATTGAAATCTAATGCTTCCTCTATTATTACTACCGCAAACACTTTTGTATTATCTGGTGGGAACACTTACTTAGATCATGCCGCAATTTTAGTGGAAAGTTCTGGTAATTATACCAATGCGATTTCAATTTTACCGAATACCTTTACGTTTGATGTTAATTCAACTATTCGGGTTGTATCAGATAATAATATGGGGATCTACTCTACTATTGTAAGGGTAGATGGTGGTAATAATATATTATACTTGAGTGATTCATATCGATATTACTATCCAAATGTGTATCGTGGATATGTAGATGTGAATAGTAATAGTGTGGTAGTTACCGTTAACAATTATAGACCAGTTGAATTCACTGTTAATAATTTCGTTCAGGTTGGGGATATGGTTTATATTGGTAATAATATTCAAACTGTTATAAATACTGTAAATAATACCATATATTTGAGCGGAAGCTTATATAATTCAGGTAACAGTTTTATTTCCATTAAGAGAAATTTGTTATCGAATAATATTCACTTATGGTTAAGTAATACGATTTATAATCCGTTGTATGTATATGATTCTGGTGGGTCTATAATTTCAGATTCAGCAAACGTTTATCTATCTTCTTTATAGGAATAAAAGAATAATGAGTAATTTAAGTTATACTGTAGCAGAGATTGATGCTCTGTTAAGAGTTGCCGATAATTTGGACTCGTCTAATACTGCATTGGGTGTATCGTTGGTTAATGGAGCTAACCGTGTAGTTGATTCAATTGCTGCTCTAAAAGCATTACCTAAAACTGGAACCCCTAAAGTATTTGTTACTGGATATTATGCAGCAGGTGATGGTGGTGGCGGTCAATATTACTATGATTCTACTGATACCACTACAGCAGATAATGGAGGAACAGTTATTGTTGCTACAGATGGCGGTAGATGGAAATTGGTAGTGACTGGTAGTGTCAGCGTTAAACAGTTTGGGGCTAAAGGTGATGGGGTTAATGATGATAGCGTGGCTATCCAAAATGCTATATCATCATTAAATGATCACCAATGCTTAATATTTCCTAAATGTAATGCTGTGTATTTAATATCAAACTACATCAATATATCATCCAAAAATAATTTTTCCATTGATATGCAGGGAGAAGTCAAACCGGTTGGTATATTAAATAATACGAATTCTGGTTTATTTAATATTACATCATGTGCATATTTTACAATAACTCCAAATATTGTTAATGAATTATATACTAGCACAATTAATTGCATTAGGTTATCATCATGTATAGGTGGGGTAATAAAAAATGGTAGAATAGATGTTAAATATAACTCCTTTGATGGGACAGCGGCAATTCAGGTAGCAGCAAATACAACTAATATAGAGATTGTTGGTAACTATATATGTTCGGGGTTCGGGGTGCTAGGGAATAATGGAGCAAATACATCGAATATCAAAATACATCATAATACATTTGAAGGGCAAAAAAAATATGGATCAACAGGGACAGGGGATGCTATAGAAGCAAATTACCCCACAAATGGTTCATCAAAATGGTTCATAGAAAATAATACTATATATGGATACGAGGCAAATGCACCAGGGACTGGTAGTGCTAGAATTATTTGTATAGGTTTGGCTAATGTTACCCAGTTTTCTATTAATGGTAATGTGATTCATACTTCTCAAATGGAGGCAATACATTTAGAGGACGGGACATCTAACGGCGAGGTTTCACATAATTGTATTTCGGATGGTGTATCCGGTATAACCATATCCCCTAACACTATCAGAGATTTGAGAAATATTTCAGTAATTGGTAATAATATTTCCTTGTCAACGTATAGCCCATTGTTCGTTGTGGACTATGGGGCGGCAATCCTAGGGAATGTGAATGCAACTAATACTGGAAAACTGATAAATATTTCGGTAGTAGGTAATATTTGCGATGGTAACAACAATGCCAATAGAGGTATATGTCTATATGATGTGTATGGGTTTACGTTGACAAATAATGTAGTCAGAAATTTTCCTAGAGCTGGATATGATTTGCGGAAATTCGCTGGATATGGAGTAGGCATATCTAATGGAACAATATCAAATAATGTTTCAGATCATAATGGATGGAATTATATTATAGGTGGTATTTCTGGGGCTGGTCCTCTAACTAATATTTGGTTTGATGAGAGTAATATTTCCGCAAATTCAGTTTTTGGTAAAAATTATAATTCAGAAATATCAACTAGAACAAATTCAACAGTTCGTATACCATATATGAGTAATGACAGTAATAGAACTCTTACTTCTGGTGATATTATAGTGTTTCCTGACGGTACATTAGCACCTGTAATTTCCAGTGGTAGTGGAGGAGGGGTATTAGGAGATTCTGAAATTACTTTTTCTAAGTCTGGTAGTGGTATTTCCAATACAGCAAATATAACTGTAACTTTTGCATCATATTCATCAGCATGGATTCCAGTTGATATAGAATTGACCGCAACTGCTGTTGATGTAAATTCAGCAAATCACGAAACTGTTGCTGCTGAATATACTGCTAGACATCTCACATCTGTTGCTGGGGTAGCGCAAGTTGGAACCACCAGATCAAATTCTGGGAGTACTGCAACTATAACACCCATAGCTAGCGGTCTAGGTTTAACATTTACAGTGACTTTCGCCACTCCTTCCCCATCAATACAGAAAAAATGGGCATTAGTTATAAAAGTTAAACAACCAAATATACATGATATAACATTGGGTGGAGTGACATCAATCACATAACCATATTATAATTTCACATTATACCACATTAAATAAAAATGTCTGGACTATTAACAAATAAATCAAAAAGCAGAGAATTATTACAACAATTTTACTCTCCTAATATTGTCATTAGAAATTCTCTTGAAGAATTTGAGAATCTCTATGCCTTTATTGCGAGAGTAAATTCCTGGGATAATGAAAATGCTCCTCCAACCCCAACTAACACAGATCAATATTTTAAAGAAATCCATAAGAATATGATTGCTATCAAGAAAGTTAATAGCAATTCTATCTCTGCGGTAATAGAACGTGTTGATTGGCAAACTGGTACTTTCTACTCACAATATGATCAATCTATTGATATGACTGAACTAGATGTTAACGGAAAGTTAACGCATAAGTTTTATGTCAGAAACCAGTACGACCAAATATTTAAGTGTCTATGGAATGGAACCTCCTCTACCAATACTACAGGAGTTCCATCCACGGAACAACCTCTGATCGATTTTGGGGTTGACTCAGATTCTGATATTATTGTTACCCCTGATGGGTATAAATGGAGATACCTTTATACCCTCGACTATGCCGATAAAATCAATTTCTTTGATGATGATTGGATGCCTGTTCCCATCAGAGATCATAGAAAGAATCTAACCGATAATACAATCGGTGCAGGGGAAATCTCAGTAATTAATGTTTATACCTCTGGTAATAACTTTGTTGATGATATTGGGTTAAATATTACATCTACTATATCCATCGTAGGTGATGGCGAAGGAGCAACTGCTGCTGCTGTTATTGCTAACGGTGCTGTATCTGATATTGTAGTGACCACCTCTGGTAACAACTATACCTATGCAACCGCGATATTAACTGCTAATCCATCATATACTGGTACTGGAGCTGTATTAACTGTAGGTATAAGCCCTATTGGTGGACATGGTTATGATTTGTTGTCTGAGTTGGGGTGCCATGTAGTCATGATTACTGCGGAGTATAATGCTACGGAAAACGGTGCTCTACCAACTGATATTGATTTCAGACAAGTAGGGCTATTAGCAAATCCGATGGTAAGGCTAAACGGAACATCAAGTTATGCTAACTCCTATTTGTATAACTTATCAACTGGAATTATGGTTTCTCCTGGTGTAGATATTTACTCACAAGATGAAATTGTATATCAAGGAGCATCTTTGGCAACTGCAACATTTTTCGGTACTGTTTTACATTTTGACACAAATACTAATGTTTTATTCTTGATAAATACTGTTGGTGAAATCAATAAGAACGAAATCATAAAGGGGCAGACTACTAACGCAGTTCGATTAGTGATTAACAATACGATTGATGAATATGTCAAATATTCAGGTGAAATCATTTATGTTGAGAATCGAGCAAAAATCCAAAGAAGTCCCTCTGGATTAGAACAATTTAGGTTAGCAATAAAATACTAAACGGAAGGTTTAAACTCAATGTCATTAGATTTAAATATACAGCCATACTATGACGATTTTGATGAAAATAACAATTTTCACAAAATCTTATTTAAACCTGGAGTCGCGGTACAGGCTAGGGAATTAACTCAAGCTCAATCTATTCTACAGGATCAAATCGGTAAGTTAGGAAAATTTGTTTTAGCAGATGGCTCTCGTGTGAATGGGGCTAGATTGTTTACGGATACTAACGTGCGCTCAGTTTCACTGGTAGAGACATCTTCCCTACTAGTGGATATGCGATCTTTTACTGGCAAATATGTCGTTGGGGTTACTAGCGGTTTAGTTGGTGTGATCTCTGGTATTGATTACACAAATTTCTACATCAATGTTAAGCCTATCAATGCAACCGCAACGAATAATTTTATAGCCGGTGAAACCCTTAAAATTTTCACTACTAAAGATTTAGCATTGCAATATGTTGTAAATAATGCAATCCAAGAAACATATTCAGTGACAGTATCCACCGATACCACCCTGAATATTACAAATGCATCTGGCTCTAAATATTCCAACACTCTTACTATCAACACATTTAACTTGGTAGTGGGCGATGAATTGCAACATGCATCTTTAACACAACCATATTTCGTTACTGAAATCGTGGACGGGTTGACTTGTACTCTAGATAAACCACTAGAAAAAGACATTACCGCAGTAACTATAACTTCATATAAAAGAGCTTCTCGTATTGTTATGGAAGTCTCTATTGATGAGGGTATTTTCTTTACTAATGGATTATTGGTAAAGAACTCTGCTCAGTCTATCATTCCAAACAGTAAAACCGTTTATCCAAGTGCGGTGGTAGGGTTTCAAGTTGTTGAAACTATTCATGATTTCATAGATGATGCATCATTACTGGACCCTGCATTAGGGTCTTCTAATTATTCGGCTCCTGGGGCAGATAGACTAGTTGTAACCTTAGAATTGGTATCTAAACCTTTAGTTGGGGATGCCTTGTCTGATTTAACCTCAGAAAAATTCATTGAATTGGTTAGAATTAGAAAGGGTCAAATCATTAAATCCAATCTAAACCCAAAATTGGGTGAGTTGGAGAATACCCTTGCGCGGCAAATGTATGATCATGCTGGTAACTTTATTGTAGATGATTTCAATATTTCATTCTCTGAAGATGAACTAAAAAGTACCTCTAATACATTCTCTCTACAAGTTTCTCCTGGTAAAGCATATGTGTTTGGTCATGAGTTTGAATTATCATATCCATATGAAATTGTAACAGATAAAGCACGTTCAACTGCGAGCGTAACCAATAATACATTGCAAACCTATTATGGGAATTCTATTGCTATAAAGGATATGAATGGATTTTTTAATCCACAGACCGATACCACTATTGAGTTACATGCAAATACTAAAGGTAGTGTTTTATCATCTAACACGAAAATTGGTACTGCTGGATTACGTAATTTTAAATATGTTACAGATAACGAGTTTAACTTATATCTTTATGATATAACGTTAACCAACTCTCAGTCAATTGCAAATGTAAAATCAGTGGCTATTCCTACCACGGCTGGGGTATATTCTGCGTTTAATTTTCAAGCCAATACTGTATTAGATACGTCTAACCATACTGTATTAGAAGATACATTATACCAAAAGATTATTTTCCCATATCCACATGAAAATATTTCTTCCATCTCTAATGTAGAAATGGATACTAACATTTTCTTGGATAATGTAACATTTTCAGCTAACGTGGCAACCATTTCTTCCTCTGCCCATGAAATTTTGGGCGGTGTTGGTACTCTATCAAATGCCGTTAAAAATCAATATTTCTTTGCTGTTGCTAAGACAACAAATGGTGCTTATACTGCAAAAGATATAATTAACACTGATGATATTACTATTACAATATCTGAAATTAGTGGAACCTATACTGCAACATTAAACACGACTGCCAGCGGGAAAGCCTATACTGGGTCAGCTAAAGTTTTATACACCGCAAGACATAACAACGCAACCGCTAAAGTGAAAACTTTAGTAACAGATAAAGTTGTTGCAATTACTGCATCTTCAGTAAATACTCCTGTTAGTTTAGGGTATGCCGATGTATTTAAAATTAGTAAACTGTATAAAATGGATCATGCGGCTGCGAATTATAAAGGTATCTGGAGCGGAGCAACACAATATAACACCAATGATTACGTGTCGGTGGGATCCACAGTTTATAAAGCTCTGTATAATAGCTTAAACTCTTCTCCTTCTACTAATCCTTTGGGTTGGGAGCAATTAACACAAAAAGTTTCTGGTTATACATTTGATAACGGTCAAAGAGAATCATATTACGATCATGGTACTATCTCTCTTACCCTAGCAAGTGATGTACCATCCTCATATATCGTAGTATTCGATTACTTTACACATGGAGCTGGTAGTTACATTTCAAGAGCATCATACCCCGTAATCTATGGAGAGATTCCTGAATTTAAAGGTACGACCGGGACAGTTTATAAACTACGCGATTGCTTAGACTTTAGACCAAGAAGAACAGATGGTTCCTCTACATTAGTGTTTGGATCATATGAAGTTCCAGCAACCACCTTTACAGGTACAGGTTCGGATTATACATATTACTTGTCTAGAATTGACAAATTAATTCTAACCGATACTAAACAATTTAAGTTGATACAAGGTGAACCAAAATATAAAAACTTTGTTCCTCCTAAAACTCCTAGTAATAGTTTGACTATCGCCTCAATTACCTATGATGCGTATGGATTTGACTCCAAGGATATAAGTATTGCTTATGAATCACATAAGCGTTATACTATGGATGATATTGGTAAATTGGATAAAAGAATTGATAGAGTGGAATATTACACCACATTATCATTGGCTGAATCTGATATATTAGCAAAACATACTAGCGATCCTATCTTGAGTCAGGGTTTGAAATCTGGGTTCTTGGTTGATGGGTTCACAGGTTTTGCTATTGGGGATACTAGTAATCCTGAATATAACTGCGCGATTGATCTGAAAGAAAACTGCTGCCGCCCAATAACCACTTCAGAGGCAGGTAAATTACAGTTTGATGATGAGACTTTGACTGGGTTGGGTACTAATGATGGAGTATTCTACCTACCATTCGTATCTGATACAACCGATGCCGTGGTAGCATCAAATTTACAAGCAACTGGAACTATCAATTGTAACCCATTTGATACTATTTCATTTGTCGGTGAAATTGATTTATATCCATCAGTGGATACATGGTTTGATGTTGATACTAAACC
>Ga0208116_1000731_pt1 | contig 9847 bp, 10 predicted proteins | sample LakWasMeta9_HOW4_2_FD_183859 | JGI IMG/M metagenome (GOLD analysis project Ga0208116, IMG submission 183859) | Freshwater sediment methanotrophic microbial communities from Lake Washington under simulated oxygen tension - Sediment Metagenome... | ecosystem: Environmental > Aquatic > Freshwater >... | reverse complement strand
AAAATCTCGGCGATGGTCCAGGGCTGCCGGCCGTATTCGGCAACCACCCAGCCCAGTTCGGAAGCGAGCCACGGCAGCGGAATGCCGTAAAAGGCCAGACGCAAGAGCCAGCGCTTGCTGTGCGCGCTGCGCTTGGCGTTGAAATAAAACGCCGCCGCAAAGATGAACAGCATAGCCACGCCGCACAGCACCATGCCGCGGAAACTCCAGAAGATCGGCGCGACTCTCGGCACCGAATGGCGGGTCGCGGCCTCGATCTGTTCTACTGTCGCATCGGTTACGTTCGGTGCATAGCGCTTCAGCAGCAGGCCGTAACCCAGATTGGCCTTATGCGCCTCGAAAAGCGCTTTCGCAGGCGCATTGGTCTTGTCCTGGCGAATCAGTTGCAGATTTTCGTAAGCGATCATGCCGCTTTTGATCCTTTCCCGGTTGTTGTTCAGGATATCCTTCAGTCCGTGCACCGGCTCATCGATCGAGCGCGTCGCTATCATGCCCATCACCCACGGAAATTTGACCGCATAATCGGTGCGCATCGCTTCTTCGTCCGGAAAGCCGAATAGAGTGAACGACGCCGGTGGCGGCTCGGTTTCCCATTCGGCTTCGATCGCGGCCAGCTTGACCTTTTGCACCTCGCCGACGGTATAGCCGCTTTCATCGCCGAGCACGATCACCGACAGCACCGAAGCCAGGCCGAAACCGGCCGCAATCCGGAAAGAGCGCCTGGCAAAGGCCACATCGCGGCCTTGCAACAGATACCAGGCGCTGATCCCGAGCACGAACATAGAGCCGGTCACATAGCCGGCCGCGACCGTATGCACGAACTTGACCTGCGCAATCGGATTGAAAAACAGATCGGCGAAACTGGTTAGTTCCATCCGCATCGTCTCGTAGTTGAATTCGGCGCCGACCGGATGCTGCATCCAGCCGTTCGCGATCAAAATCCACAACGCCGACAGGCTGGTGCCGAGCGCCAGCAGCCAAGTCGTCAGCAGATGCTGCTCCTTGCTAAGGCGCTCCCAGCCGAAAAAGAACAGCCCAACGAAAGTCGATTCGAGAAAGAACGCCATCATGCCTTCAATTGCCAGCGGTACGCCGAAAATATCGCCGACATAATGCGAGTAATAGGCCCAGTTGGTGCCGAATTGAAACTCCAGCGTCAGGCCGGTCGTTACGCCCATCGCGAAATTGATACCGAACAGCTTGCCCCAGAAGCGCGTCATGTCCTTGTAAATCGGCTTGTCGGTCATCACATAGACCGATTCCATGATCGCGAGCAAAAACGATAGCCCCAGGGTTAGAGGCACAAATAAAAAATGATACAGTGCGGTTAGGGCGAATTGCAGCCGCGACAACTCGACGACTTCATCGGTAATCATTAAGGCTTCTCCTGATTGATTTGCGCTGGAATGACCGGTTGCTGTGCACCGAAAACTTTTCCGGCGACGACCTGCTCATTCATCGTTTGTTTATTTCCAGCAAATAGAAACCACCATAGCGCGCCGAGCAGGATAAACTTAACCAACAAAGCGATGGTTATTTCCCGGCTATACGCAGAACGGAAAGTCATTGGTGTTTTAATGAACCCTAAAGATGATTCATCGCGTTTCTTGCTCATGATCATGCTGTTCACTATTCGCGTCTTACAATAACATTCCGACTCTGGAATTGGCTAAGGGTTCGACGTATTCAGGTAAATTAATGAATCGGCTTATGATTTTTGCGTTACTGCCAAAATGGAGAATGAATGAAGGCGCAGATCCGCCGCTGCGAGGCGGGAAGCCAAGTAGTCCCCAGAAGCGATAGGGCTGGGCGATTTCGCGAGGCGTTGTTTGCGTAGTGAAATTGCAAAGCCATCCGCCATATTGACCTCGACTTGCTGGTAAATGCTTTTCTGAAAAACCAGTTACCAGCAAATTTACCGGCACGAATGCTGGTATGTCAATGAATCCTGTTGTACTTCGTTGGACATAAAAAAACCCGCTAAGCCTTGCGACTCGCGGGTTTTTGAACTTCTTCGGATATCTCCGAATCTTGAATTGGTGGAGGCGGCGGGAATTGAACCCGCGTCCGCAAGTACTCCGCCGTAAGGTCTACATGCTTGTCCCGCGCTTTTGATTTAACTGCCAGCTACCCGTCGGGCCAAGAAAACTGTCAGCGATTCCGTAAGGTTTTAGCGCCGCCACACCGGACGGATTTTGGCGCGATCTTATGTGAATGACCTCTGAGCGTCCCGCTTGTCCCGAAGGACATTAAGAACTCTGCCCGCATAAGCACAGACAGTCAGAGGAATGGAGGCTGTTTTTAGGCAGCGAGAGCCATTGAGTAGTTTTCGTCGTTTGCGAATACTTTTTTTCTGTAGGATTTACGAGGTGTACAGTCCTCGGCATGCACTTAAGGTTTCGCTACCCACGTCGAAGCCAGGTCGCCCCCTTAACTGTTTTACATATCAGTGAGATATGTTTTTCTTTCAAAAAATTCAATTCCTTGAAAAATTTTCTTAACGGGTTTTTTTCGATTCCGTTGCGCTTTTGCAAAACGTCACGGTAAAGTCGGAAGCTCCGTAAAGGAAGCATTATACATCATAAGGCAAAATATCCCTATAGCCTTCTCGAATGAGTCGATGCGAGGTGGGAGAGGTTTGCAGTTGCGACTTAAGGCCGTGTTCACAGGACTCCCTCGATCGCGCTTAAAAAGCACTCCCACATGATGAGATGCATCCATTGCCCATGAAATGCACGCGGTGAGAGCCTCATCATTATAAATTTGTAATAATCTTCTTGACGAATCTCGGGAATGCTGTAAAATGCCGGCTTCTAACGCGGAGCGGTAGTTCAGTTGGTTAGAATACCGGCCTGTCACGTCGGTGGTCGCGGGTTCGAGCCCCGTCCGCTCCGCCATCTCTCTTCTTCTATTGGGTGAGCATTTTGCTCCCCCTCTCCTTTTTTTCTGTTAAGCAGTCATTTTTATTCCGGCAATGTCTTCGGATAAAGAATATCGATCAGCTTGGCGCAATTCGTTTCCAGTTCATTCCAGTCCTTGGGCATTTCGAGTCTTGCCAGGGCCGCTGTCGGCAGCAGTTTTTCGGCATCGGGCAGATTGTCTTCGCCGACCAGATCAGTCAAGAGTTCTTCGAAGTCCGGATTGTGTCCGACCAACAGGATGCGCTTTGTCGCGGCCGGACATTCGGCCAGCACGTTTTTGATGGCTTCAATGCCTTGGAAGTAGAGGCGGGGCTCCTGTGTCGGCTGATCATGCAAACCGAGCGCGTCGGAGACCAGTTGCGCGGTGTTCAGCGCGCGGCGGGCAGGCGAGGTGATGACCAAATCCGGACGCGAGCGATGCTCGTGCAACCACTCGCCAAGGCGTTGTGCGGCGCGTCTGCCGCGCGGTTTCAACGGGCGGTCGACATCGGCGCATGCTACCTCGCGGTCCGATTTGCCATGACGCAGTAACCATAATTCTCTCATCGTTTTTACCCTTTAAAATATAGATTCTTGCAATTTTATCGGCCATTTAAGGTCTAATGGTAGGTTATGCCGGCTCGATTTGGGCGTTTGCCTATGGCTGGCGGCGTCATTAAACTGTCATACAACGCTGGCAGTATAAGGGATTTATGCATTTTATCTCAAAACTGTTTCCGGGAACGATTAGGCAATGATGGACTTACGATACGAACTACCCGTGGGCCTGGCCGTCGATAAACTGATGGAGTCTCTCGGCAGGTTTGCCGACGTGCAGCTGGTTTTGCAGGAATATTGCCTGCGCACCTATTATGACAGCTTTGACTGGCGCCTGTACCAGAACGGCATTTTGTGCGAATTTAACCGCTCCAAAACAACTTCCGATCTGGTGTTGAAAAATTTGCAGAACGGCCGGTTGTTTGCGACGCTGGAAACCTCCGAAGCGCCTTCGCGAAATAGCCGCTTCAAAGCGGGCAAGGTGCGCACCACGCTGGAATCGTATCTGGAACAGCGCGCGCTGTTGCCGGTTTGCACGCTCGAATACGAAGCCTATCATTTATTATTGCGCAATCAAGATCAGCAGATCATCCTGCGGCTGTTGCTCGAAGACTATGACCTGTTGAACGGCCAGCTGTCGTTTCGGACGGTCAGAGGCTTTCTGAAAACCGCGGAACAGATCGCCACGGCCCTGACCGAGGAACTCGGCATCAGGGTGCTCGATCGTCCGGTGCTGGAACTGGCGCTGGGCCTGGAAGGGCGCAAGCCGAACGATTACTCGTCCAAACTCAAAATCGTTCTCGATCCGGTCATGCGCTCCGATCTGGCCGGCAAACTGATCTTCAGCACCTTGCTGAAAACGATCAAGGCGAACGAGCAGGGCGTGATTGCCGATCTGGATGCCGAGTTCTTGCACGATTTTAGGGTCGCGGTGCGCCGTACCCGTACCGGCCTCAGCCAGCTCAAGGGCGTGCTGCCGAGCGATGTAAACTCTTATTTTACGGACTTTTTCTCCTGGCTGGGGCAAGTCACCACGCCGACACGCGATCTCGATGTTTACCTGGCTAAATTCGAAACTTACAAACAGCAGTTGCCTGTGGATTTACATGCCGATCTCGAGCCGTTTTTGACTTTGTTGCAGGACAAGAAGCTGAAAAACCAGCAGGATCTGGCCGACAAGTTGCGATCCCCGAAATTCCGGAAAGCATTGGTCGAATGGGAGCAATGCCTGAAAAGCCAGGCCTATCCGAAATTGGCGAAAATGAGCCACATGGATATCAAAACGCTGGCCGACCGCCGGATTTGGAAGACCTACCGACGCATCCTGGAGGAAGGCGGCGCGATTACGATCCATTCGGCGCCAGGGGATTTGCACGAACTGCGCAAGACCTGTAAAAAATTGCGCTATCTGATGGAGTTTTTCCAGAGCCTATACCCCAAGCTGCAAATCAAAAAGCTGATCACGCAGCTCAAAGGGCTGCAGGATGTGCTCGGCGACTTTCAGGATTTCGAAGTGCAGATGGACTTTATCGATCAATGCGCCAAGGATACAGAGAACGCGCTGCCTTCGCCGACCATCAATGCCCTGGACGAGTTGATCCGCCAACTGGCGGCGCAAAAAGCGCGCGCCCGCAAGCATTACCAGCCGGCCTTCGAAGAGTTCGCGATGACGAAAAATCATGCCTTGTTCAAGTCGTTGTTTGCGACGCATCGTTAGCATGCGCTAGCCATGTGGGAGCGCTTTTTAAGCGATTGCCCTGCGAACACGGCCTTTAGTCGCGGCTGCAAACCGCTCCCACCTCACTTCGACCCATTTCGGAAAATTATTTTTGACCGAATGCTTTCTTACCCAAAGGTTGTTTTAAGCCCGTAGCAAAGCCCCGACATGCACGGCGACGCTCTTCGCCAGAGCCTCCAGGTTGTAGCCGCCTTCCAAAGCCGAAATCAGCCGCTTGCCGCAGAATTCGGCCGCGATTCCGGTCAACTCCTCGGTAATCCAGCGATAATCATCCTCGACCAATGCAATGTCCGCGAGCGGGTCGTCGCGGTGGGCGTCGAAGCCTGCCGAAACCAGCAGCAATTCGGGTTTGAATTTGCGCAAGGCGGGCAGGGCGATCGTGCTGATCTTGCGGCGAAATTCGACGCCGTCGGTGCCCGCGTTCAGAGGGATATTCACGATATTGCCGACGCCGGTCTCGCTGGGGTAACCGGTGCCCGGATAATGGGGCATTTCATGCGTCGATACATAGAGTACCTCGGCCTGGTGGGCGAACGCGGCTTGCGTGCCGTTGCCGTGATGCACGTCGAAATCGACGATCGCGATGCGCTTAAGGTGATGCCGTGTCCTCGCATATTCGGCGGCGATCGCGATGTTGTTTAAGAGACAGAAACCCATCGCGCGATTCGGCTCGGCATGATGGCCGGGCGGGCGCACCGCGCAAAAGGCGTTATTCGCCTTGCCGGTCATGACCTGATCGACCGCGTCGCAGACCGCGCCGACCGCGCGCAAGGCCGCGTTCGCGCTGCCGTGCGAGAGATAGGTGTCCGCATCGATGTATTGATGGCTGCCTTCGGCAATCGGGCGTAAAGTGCGGTCGATATGCGCCTGGCTATGAATCAGCCGCGCCTGATCCTTTTGCGCGGGGCCCAGCGGCGGCGATGTTCTAACTAGGTTGGCGAACTCGGGCGCCTGCAGCGCCTTTTCGATGCGGCGCAGGCGATCCGGCGATTCCGGATGACTGAAATGCGGTTGGTGCTTCAGAAAGTCTTCGTGGTAATAATAGAGTGTCGTCATAAGCCCTCGGTAGTCTGCAATGCGCCGCAGTCGCGATGGTGCAGGACTTCATCGCAGTCATTCACTCATGTAGAATAACGGTTTTTATCAAAATAAAGCAAGAGGCGCCGAATGGCCTGGATATTGTTGTTTTCCGCGGGAATTGCGGAGATTATTTTTGCGTTGAGCCTGAAATTCAACGAAGGCTTTACCAAATTGTGGCCGAGCGTCGTGACTTGCGTCGCCGGCTTGTTCAGTTTTTATCTGCTGATGCTGGCGATCAAGACCTTGCCGCTGGGCACGGCTTATGCGGTCTGGACCGGCATGGGCGCGGTCGGCGTCGCGATCTTGGGTATTTTATTGTTCAAGGAATCGGCCGATGTCTGCCGGATCATGTCGATTTCACTGGTCATCATGGGCATCATCGGTCTTAAATTGACCGAAACACATTAATGCTGCATTTGATTTCGGCTTCGCCGATCACCGCGGCGGTATTGGAGCGGATCGATTCCGGCAGCAGCATCGTGTTTCTGGAAAACGCGGTGCTGGGGATTTTGCGCAATGGCCAGTTAGCCGGTCGTCTGACAGGGATGTTGGCCGACCACCATTTATATGCGCTGTCCGCCGATTTGATGATCCGCGGCATCGAGGCCGATCAAATCGTAGGTGGCATCGAAGTGATCGATTATACCGGTCTGGTCGAGCTGACCGTCGCGCATCCCTTGATTCAATCATGGAGTTGAAGGTGAACGATGTCGTGTTGGCGACGACCGATCAGGGTTTTCTGGTCAATGCGGCCGACTGGAATGAAGCGATCGCGGAAAAGCTCGCCGAGGCGAACCGGATCGAGCTGAGTCCCGCGCATTGGGAGATCATCCACTTCATCCGGGATTATTACCGGCAGTTCAAGCATCTGCCGAATGCTCGGGTGTTCACGAAGGCGATCGCGAAGACGCTCGGCGAGGACAAGGGCAATAGCCGTTATCTGCATCAATTGTTTCCGGACGGGCCCTTGAAATATGCCTGCAAACTGGCGGGACTGCCGAAGCCGCCGACCTGTTTGTAGTCGAGGTGTCCGGGGGGGCGGGGACGGGATATTTATTCAGTCCGAAACGTTTGGCACGGGGTTTTAAAACCCCGTGCCGCTCAGTAAACCGGGCTTAAAAATCCTGCTTGAAGCGATGAATCATCCGCCGTTCCTTTTTGTTCGGCCGGTGCTCCGGGCCGTTGTGGGGCATCAGCGCGCGCATTTCGCGCTGCTCGATGATTTGTAGCTGGCGCTTGGCGTGACTTTCGGGATCTTCTTCGTACAGCTGCACCGCATCCTTGGCGGGGCGGCGCTGTGCGGAGAGCGCGGTGATCGTGATTTCCCAGTGCAGATTATCCTTGGTGATCGACAAGCGCGTGCCCGGCTTCACTTCCTTGCCGGGCTTTACGCGTTGCTCATTCACATGCACCTTGCCGCCGGCGATCGCTTCCTGGGCGAGGCCGCGCGTTTTGAAAAAACGCGCGGCCCACAGCCATTTATCGAGGCGGATGCTGTCGAGTTCGGCGGGCAATTATTGCACCATGTGTTTTTTCAATTCTTTCGGCAGCGAGAACACGACTTTTTCTTCGATGCCCGGCAGTTCGGCCGTCGATTTGCCGCCCCATTGCTTCAGCTGGTTGATCACTTCCTGCACCAGCACTTCCGGCGCGGAGGCGCCGGCGGTCACGCCGACGACGTCGATACCCTCGAACCATGCCTGCTTCATGTCGTGCGCGGTATCGATCAGGTAGGCCGGCTTGCCGAGCTGTTCGGCGATTTCGCGCAGACGGTTCGAGTTCGAGCTGTTCGGCGAGCCGACGACCAGGATCACATCGGCTTTTTTGGCCATGTCCTGGACCGCATCCTGGCGGTTTTGCGTTGCATAGCAAATGTCGTCCTTTTTCTGTTCCTTGATGCCGGTGAAGCGCGCCTTCAACGCATCGACCATGATCTTGGTGTCGGTCATCGACAGCGTCGTTTGCGTGACATAGGCCAGATTGTCCGGATTGTTCACTTGCAGAGTCGCGACGTCTTCCGGCGTTTCGACCAGATAAATGCCGCCGTTTTCGGTGCATTTTTCATACTGGCCCATCGTGCCTTCGACTTCCGGATGGCCGGCGTGGCCGATCAGGATCACTTCGCGGTCCGATTTGGCGTGCTTGGCGACCTGGATATGCACCTTGGTGACCAGAGGGCAGGTTGCATCGAAAACGGTCAGTTTGCGTTCCTCGGCTTCTTTTTGCACCTGCTTGGAGACGCCGTGCGCGCTGAAAACGAGGGTAGAGCCGACCGGCACGTCGTTCAAATCTTCGATGAATACAGCGCCTTTCGCTTTCAGGCCGTCGACGACGGTGCGGTTGTGCACGACTTCGTGGCGCACATAGATCGGCGCGCCGAAGGTTTCGAGCGCCTGATCGACGATTTCGATGGCCCGGTCGACGCCGGCGCAGAATCCACGGGGGTTAGCGAGTACGATTTGCATATCTTGACTTCTGTAGTGGGTAAATATAGGGCTATTTTAACTCAACAATCGGTCCGAGACGACGATTCCATCATGATCGGCGTATAAAAAATGATCTTTTTTGAAATTGACGCCGGCAAAGGTGATCGGTAGATCATGGTCGCCTTGGTTTCTCTGATGGCTCTGCAAAGGGTGCGCGTGCAGCGCGCGGATGCCGATCGGGAGTTCCGCGAGCCGTACGGTGTCGCGGACGCAGCCGTAAATCAGCAGGCCCTGCCAGCCGTTGTCGACTGCAAGGCTGGCCAGTTCGAAATCGATCAGAGCGCAGCGGTGCGAGCCGCCGCCGTCGACGACCAGCACACGGCCTTCGGCTTTTTCCTGCAAGACGGTTTTGATCTGTACATTGTCCTCGAAGGCTTTCAAGGTGCTGATGCGTCCCCAAAATACGGGATGCGCGCCGTAGGACTTGAACAGCGGTTCGACGATCTGGAAATGCGCTTCCTGAGCATAGGCGTCGCAGAGACGGGCGGTGGCAAGGGTCATCAATTAAACTCCGGTCGGCTTCGTTTCGGTACGGGCTATGTTATAGTCTATCGGAAGCCTGGAGGCAATTAAATAGCTGATGTTAAACACGATAAATATCCACGAAAAATCCGAAAAGCACAAAAAAATGGATTTCGTGCCTTTCGTGTTTTTCGTGGACAATACGTAACATCATTTAATACAAGGGTTATCTTATGTGGATCATAGTATTCATTGTCGCGCTGCTGTTTGTGTTGGGCAGCGCGTTGCTGTTATTGCGTTCGGCGAAGATTCCGAAAATCCCCGATCATATTAAATCCCAACCTTATCAAGACGATGACGACGATGGGTGAGCAACGGTGTCTGTGGGAGCGACGCCTACGTCGCGATTAAAGCCTCAAGTCGCGACGTAGGCGTCGCTCCCACGAAAATTTTCGACTTTTTAGTGCGACCGCAGCGTAAAGGTGACCGGGCCGTCGTTGATCAGCGCCACCTGCATGTCGGCGCCGAAGCGGCCGAATTGTACGGACGGATAGACGGTTAACGCCAGCGCTTGCAGATAGCCGAACAGCTTCTGGCCGTGTTCGGGCGGCGCGGCCGAAGTG
>Ga0208116_1000724_pt1 | contig 9889 bp, 11 predicted proteins | sample LakWasMeta9_HOW4_2_FD_183859 | JGI IMG/M metagenome (GOLD analysis project Ga0208116, IMG submission 183859) | Freshwater sediment methanotrophic microbial communities from Lake Washington under simulated oxygen tension - Sediment Metagenome... | ecosystem: Environmental > Aquatic > Freshwater >... | reverse complement strand
CAGGATTTTGATTTGGATGCCAATGTCGCAAAACTGGAAACGCGCTTATTGACGCAAGCGTTACAGATCAGCGCGGGCAATAAAGCGAAAGCGGCGCGCTTATTGCAAGTCAGCGAACGCACCTTGTGGTACAAGTTGAAAAAATATGGCATTGGTTAACGAATCCTGCCCCGCTGTAATCGATCTCGCGCCCCCCCTTCGCCCCACTGCCATTAAGTTAAGGATGGCCGGTCCCTTCTCCCTCCGGGAGAAGGCTAGGATGACGACTGCAAGGATGCAGGAGCTAGAGCAATGCAGGAGCTATTGCCGAGGGGATCAAAATAAAGTATTTTTCCTTATTTTATTCCCCTCACCCCGACCCTCTCCCGAAGGGCGAGGGAGATAACTGCCTTAACTTAATGGCAGTGCCCCTTCGCCCGCGAAGGAATTCCCCTGCTGACTTCGGAAGCGGCTGAAACGAGCCGCCAATGAAGCCCGACACATTAAGTTTTGAGTCGACTCTTATCCTCTGCCGGGGCTAAATCAATGCCCTGGCGTTTGCGCAAAAAACTTGCTTTCGCAAATGATAATGATTATCATTTGATTGAAGCCGTGATTTGACCTCTCGCTGCTTTCGTTCAGCGCGCTTGCAACCCTCTCGGCAGAGCGCGCTGAACATTTTTTTGATCGCATAAACCCTAGCGAGGACTCTTATGTTAGAACCACACCCTGCTGCTGAGAAAGGCGAGTTGGCGCGTCTGCATGCGGCAACCTGCTTGTCGATGACGCAATTCATCAATGGACATCAATGCCCGAAACTGGCGCGCATGATCGTGCGCCAATTAAACCTGCTGTTGGCGCACCCCGAACTGGACTCCGTTTCGAACACCCGCGACATGTACCTGCAATTGCTCGAACATTGGCAAAAGATCACCGCGCAGCTATTGGAACAACGCAATGCCGGTAAAACCGCAGTCGTTTACCATTAACCGAAGCCGATGAAAATCTCTAAAGACCCCCGGCACGGTGATGCGGCGCCCCCCAAGGATACCCACAACGAAAGGCGCAGCCTCAGCAGCGGCGCACTTTTCGGAACACGGAATGAAATCGTGATCGTGCATAACGACGAAGAATACCGTCTGCGCATCACCCGCGCCGGCAAGCTGATACTGACCAAATAACATATCCGCCAAATCCATAGCCAGCCATCCCAAACCGGGTAGCCAGCCAACCTTGATACCGATAAAGGAGGCACGGCAATGCCGGCAAGCGTTCATCAAATCGATTTTACCCCGGATCGCTCGGACGGCTCGCCCCGTCTGCATCTTGCGCACAGCAAGGTGATTCCTTTTGCCCCCGAAACCGCGCCCCTATCGTCGCGGCGTCCAATCCCGGCTCTGCCTAACTGTCAACACCATGAAGCGATCGCTGCCGTGCTGTTGGCGCTGACCCTACATTTGACCGGGTATGTCTTGATGCCCTACCCCGCGCCAGAAGAACCTGTCACGCCGCCGGCGCCGATACAAGTCTCCTGGATCGCGGCGCCCCAGCCCAAAGCCGAACAAACGCCGGCCGCGCCGCCACAACCGCAGCCGCCGAAGGTCAAACCCAAAGCGAAACCGAAAGCCGTCAAGCGCGTAAAAACCCAGCCCAAAGCCGTGCTGTCGACGAGCACGCCGGCAACGACGACAACGACCGCCGCGCCGACGGAAACAGCCGAAAAAACGCCAATTCCTGCCGCCGCAGCCCCAGCCGAAGCGCCGACCGCCAAGCCCCAGGCAAATGCTGCGCCAGCGGCACCGGCGACGAACAGCCAGCCGCCGCTGACGCTGCCGAATCTGAACGCCGATTATCTGAACAACCCGGCGCCCCGCTATCCCGAGGATGCGCGCGAACGCGGTGAACAGGGCAAAGTCCTGGTGCGGGCGCTGATCACTGCCGGCGGCACGGTCGCCGAACTTGCGCTGCGCAAGAGCAGCGGTTATGCAGACCTCGACCAATCCGCCCTGGAGACCGTCAAAAAATGGCGCTTCGTGCCGGCGCGGCGCGGCGCGGTAGCCGTGTCGGCCTGGGTCGTGGTGCCGATTACTTTTTCTTTGGAAGGATAATGATGAATACGACAACCCCTCTAGAACCCTCTTCCCTGCAACATTTTCTCGCGCAAAGCGACGGCGTCGGCCAGGCGCTGTTCGTGATTCTGCTCGCGATGTCGATCGCCAGTTGGTATTTGATCATCATCAAAGCCTGGCAGGGCATCAAGTCAAGAAGTCACACTGCGCGGTTTCTGCAAACTTTTTGGGACGCCGACTCGTTGCAGCAAATTACCGAACAGTTGCAGCAGGATACACCTCAAGAGCCGTTTTCGCTGCTGACCCGGCACGCGCTCGCCTCCAGCCAACATGGCAAAGAGCGCCTGCACACGGCCGGTTCCGCGTCCGAATTCCTGACTCGCGCGATGCGTAGGGTGATCGACGAAGAAACCGCGCGCCTGGAATGGGGGCTGACCGCGCTCGCTTCGATCGCGAGCACCGCGCCGTTCGTCGGCCTGTTCGGCACCGTGTGGGGCGTTTTTCACGCGCTGACCCACATCGGCCAGGGCGGCGCGGCCACCTTGGAACAGATCGCCGGCCCCGTCGGCGAGGCGCTGATCATGACCGGCCTGGGGCTTGCGGTCGCGATTCCGGCCGTGCTCGCCTACAACGCCTGCGCGCGCTCGAACCGCCTGGTGCTGGCGAAGCTCGATGCGTTCGCGCATGACCTGTTCGCGCTGCTTACCACCGGTTCCGCGCCAATCGTCTCGGGAGAACGCTGATGGCGTTCGGCGGCTTCAATCAAAACCCTAACGCGCGCCCGGTCGCCGAGATCAACATGGTGCCGCTGATCGATGTGATGCTGGTGCTGTTGATCATTTTCATGATCACCGCCCCCCTGATGACGCATGCGGTCAAGATCGACCTGCCGAAGGCCGACAGCGAAGCGCAGACGCAGGAAACCCGGCATATCGATTTGGCGATCGATGCGGACGGCCAACTCTTTTGGGATGCGGCCGCCGTCAGCCGCGACCAGCTTAGGCAAAACCTGCAACAAATCGCAACGGAAATGCCTCAGCCCGAACTGCACGTCCGCGCCGACCAGAACGTGCCTTACCGCGCGGTCGCCGAAGCGCTCGCCGATGCCGCCAAAGCCGGCGTCGGCCGGATCGGTTTCATTTCGGAGCCTGAGGTAGCATCCCAATAAGGGATATGTATCCGCCTTATGGCTTGAACGAAAGCGAATAAAATTAGAAAAATATTGAGGGAAACGTATGTCCGAAAGTTTAACGAAACGCGCCACACGCCGATGGCGCATGGGGGCTTTGCTGCCTTTGGGCGCGGCCTTGAGCGGCATCGCGGTGGCGGCCGAGGCGCCGCCGGCCGAAGGAGCCGGCGAGGAAATCGTGTTGAAAGACGTGAAGGTGAAGGCCGCGCGCGATAAGAAGACCAGCGCCTACAAGGCAGATACCGCCTCGACCGGCGGCAAGATCGCGATGCCGCTGCGCGACATTCCGCAGTCTGTCAGCGTGGTCAAGAAGGAATTGATGCAGGCGCAGAACGCCTTCAATCTGCGCGACGCCTTGAAAAACGTCAGCGGCTTGACGATAGCCGCCGGCGAAGGCGGGCGCACCGGCGATTCGATCACCCTGCGCGGCTTTTCGGCCAATTCCGACCAGTATCTGGACGGCGTCAAGGAAAACGGTCAATACAGCCGCGACACCTTCTTCCTGGAACGCGCCGAGGTGTTGAAGGGCGCCTCGTCGATCCTGTTCGGGCGCGGCACGACCGGGGGCGTGATCAATCAGATTTTCAAGAAACCGACCGGTAAAAATCAGGTGATCGGCGATTTCACTTACGGCACCTACGATTTCAAGCGCTCGGCGATCGATGCGGAAGGCGCCTACGACAACCTGTCCGCGCGGCTGAACCTGATGTGGCAGGACAGCGATTCGTTCCGCGATTACAATGATCTGAATCGCTGGGGCATCGCGCCGTCGTTTCAGTTCAAGATCAGCCCGGACACCGAACTGACGGCGAGCCTGCTGCATCAGGAAGAAGACGGCGTGTTCGATTACGGCGTGCCGATCTATCGCGGCAAGCCGGCCGAGGTGCCGATCAATCGCTATTACGGCTTTACCGACAACCGGATGCAGGATACCGACGTGAATGTCGCCACGGTCGCGTTGTCGCACCGTTTCAACGAGGCGTTGTCGGTCAAGAACACGGTCCGTTACGGCGACTATGAGCGGAAATACCTGACGCACCTGTTCGGCGCGGTCACGGATACGGGATTGACGTCGACGGTTGCGAGAACCCAGGCGCTGCGCGCAAACAACCAGGAAAACCTGTACAACCAGACCGATTTCGTGCTCAAAAAACCGATCTTCGGCTTCAACAACACGCTGATGTTCGGCGCCGAGTTCGGCTGGGAAAATTACGATTACAAGTCGAAGAACTCGACCGGCGTGCCGTCCATCTCGATTTTCAATCCGGTGCTGACGCCGTCGGTCGGCTCGGGCCTCGCGACCGATTTCAGCGGCACGCTGGCGACCGACCGCTACACCGAAACCCGGACTTATGCCGGCTACCTGATGGATCAGTTCGAGCTGACGCCGGAATGGAAGCTGTTGGCCGGCGTGCGCTATGATGTGTTTTCGGCTGCGCAAAACGACCGCCTGAACAATGCCAACGATTTCGGCCGTATCGATCGCCAATGGAACCCGCGCGCCGGCATCGTCTGGCAGCCGACCAAAGCGCAGTCGTATTATTTCAGCTACGGCACCTCGTTCAATCCGTCCGCCGAAGCCTATAGCCTGAGCGAGACGACCAATACGCTGCCGCCGGAAAAGAACCGCAATTTCGAGATCGGCGCGAAATACGACCTGTTCGACGGCAAGCTGTCGGCGACCGCCGCGCTGTTCCGGCTCGAAAAAAACAACGCCCGCACCGCCTCGCCGACCAATCCGGATCTGACCGTGCTGTCCGGCGAGCAACGCACCGACGGCTTCGAACTGGGCCTGGCCGGGGAAATCCTGCCACGCCTGGATCTGTCGATGACCTACGCCTATCTGGACGCCGAAGTCTCCCGATCGAATTCGACCGCGGTCGGCACAGTCAGCGGCGATACCAAGTCGCTGCAAGGCATGATTCCTGTCAACGTGCCACGGCACAGCGGCGTGACCTGGCTCAGCTACCATCTGACCGACGCCTGGGAGATCGGCGGCGGCGTGTTCTACAGCAGCGAACGCCATACCGACACGGTCAACGAAGTGACCCTGCCCGGCTACGCGCGGCTGGATGCGGTGCTGGCCTACCATCAGAAACATTACGATGTGCAGTTGAACATGTTTAACCTGACCGATACGGTCTATTATGAGTCAGGGCAGACCCGTTCGGCCTTGCCGGGCGCGCCGCTGTCCGGGCAATTGTCGGTGCGGGTGAAGTTTTGACGCGCTTTGCGGCGCACACAGATGAACCGAAACTTCCATATTGTTTTCACAATTGCTGCAAATTGTTTGCATGGTCGCGGATTATATTAAGCATCAAGAACGGCGGCATGCCGTTCGAATCCCCATCAACAATTGAGAATAAGACCATGAACAAAACTTTACTGACACTCGCAATCGCTTTGACTTTCCCGTTAACCGCGGCCGCATTTCCCGGCGGCTACGGGCCGGATTCGGAAGCCCATCAGGGCCACAGAATCGAACGTCTTACCCAGGAACTGAAACTGTCGGACGCGCAAAAAAGCCAGGTGGAGGCAATCTTCAAGGAGCAGCATGAAAAAGCCAAGGCGCTGCACGAAGAAACTCACGCCAAACTCTCGAAGGTGTTGAGCCCTGAACAATTGACCAAGCTGGAAGACCTCAAAAAGCAGCGCCGTGAGCACTGGAAGCATAAAAAAGGCTTGGAAAAACCCGAGTAATCGCTATGTTCACCTATCAAAGCCTGAAAGTCCGATAGACGTTTTAACAAGCATCGCAATTGAATAACTCCATTCCCAGACACGGAGCCCCATGCACCTATCCATGAATCCTAGCACCGAGCCCCGCCGGAAAACCGGCGGCGGCTATCTGTTCTTGCCAAAAAACTGGGCGCGCGGCAGCTTCCTGAAATGGCTGCGCCGCACGCACGGCTGGATCGGTCTGTGGGGGGCGTCGCTGGGACTGTTGTTCGGTTTTTCCGGCATCCTGTTGAATCACCACGAGGTGATGAAAATTCCGGCCGTCAAGGTCGAAAAGACCGAAGCGCAATTGGCCTTGCCGGAGCCGCTCCCCGGCGACCCGGAAGCGCTCGCGGCCTGGCTCGGGGAGAAATTCCATCTGGACGCCCGCCATGCGAAGATCCTGCGCGAGCCGGCCAGGACCGTGCTCTGGAACGGCGCCGAGGTCGAGCAGCCGCCGCGCTGGCAGATCACGCTGCGCACGCCGCGCGACTCGGTGCAGGCCGAATACTGGCCTGGCAACCGTTTCGTGACCGTCAAACGCGGCTCCGGCAATCTGTTTGCGTTGTTGACCAACCTGCACAAAGGCGTCGGACTGGGCGTCGCCTGGGTACTGCTCGCCGATACGCTGGCCGGCGGCCTGATCGTGTTGAGCCTGACCGGCATCCTGCTGTGGACGCGGCTGCATGGCGGGCGACTGGCCGCCGCAGGAGTCGGGCTCGGCTCGCTGGGACTGGCGTTCGGTTTGGCCTGGCAAGCGCTCGGAGGTTAACCGTGCTCATTCAAATTCCCGAGGTCCTATCCTCCGATGAGCTGGCGCAATGCCGGGCGCTGTTGGCCGGCGCGGATTGGGCGGACGGCCGCTTGACCGCCGGCACGCAATCGGCCAAGGTCAAGCAAAACCTGCAATTGCCGGAACTGGGCGCGGCCAGCCTGGCCGCGCGCAAAATCGTGCTCGACGCGTTGAACCGGAATGCACTGTTCCTGTCGGCGGCGTTGCCGAAGCGGATTTTTCCGCCGCTGTTCAACCGTTATGAAGGGGCCTACAACACCTTCGGCAATCACATCGACAACGCGGTGCGCACCTCTGCCGACTCCGGGGCGCGCGTCAGGACCGATCTGTCCGCAACCTTGTTCTTCAGCGATCCCGACAGCTACGAAGGCGGCGAACTGGTTATCGAAGACACTTACGGCGAACACGCGGTCAAACTCGCGGCCGGCGACATGGTGCTATATCCCGGCTCCAGCCTGCACCGGGTCGAGCCGGTCACGCGCGGCGCGCGGCTGGCTTCGTTTTTCTGGATCGAAAGCATGGTGCGCGAGACCGAAAGGCGCCGGCTGTTGTTCGAAATGGACATGGCGATCCTCGAACTGCGCGAAACCCAAGGCGACATTCCCCCGGCGGTGAACCTGACCGGCTGCTATCATAATCTACTGCGCATGTGGGCGGACATGTAAAATCCTTGGCGCCCCGCCCGTGAAATTCGATAGGCGCTAGGTGGGAGCGACGCCCACGTCGCGACTTGAGGGAGGTAATCGCGACATGGCTATCGCTCCCACGGCCGATCTTTATGTTGCGCGGGAAATCCTTAACTTCATGGCAGTGAGCCGATGCCTAAATCGATCCGTTTCAAGCTGTTTCTGACCTTGCTCCTGACGACGCTGCTGGTCGTCGCCGGCATGTATGCCTTCATGCGCTGGTCGCTGGACCGGGGCTTTGCCGAGTTCGTCGAAAAAAGGCAGCATGAGCATCTGACCACCTTGCTCGAAAATCTCGGCGATTATTACGCCACCGATCCCGACTGGAAACAATTGACCGGCAACAAGCGCCAATGGCTGGACTTGTTGGCCAAGAGCCAGGAGCGCAGGCACCATCTGCCGTTCAAATGGTTACAGCAGACACTGAACGATCCGCCCGACGTCTGGCCGCCCGACCTGCCCGCTCCCAAAGCCGAACGCCGCTTTCGGCCGCTGGAGTTGAGCATCATGCTCTTGCGTGCCGACAAATCGATCATTTTCGGCCGCCGCGAAGGCTTGGCGCAATTGACCCTGCATCCTATCCGCCATCAACAACAGGTGGTCGGCTACCTGGGGGTGCTGCCCGGCAAACCGCCCAAGCAGCCGCTCGAGCTCCAGTTCATCGAACGGCAAACCCAATCGTTTATCTGGATCGCGCTGCTGATGGTGTTGCTGTCGGCGGTTCTGGCCTTGATTTTGGCCTATGTGCTCGGCCGCCCGTTAAAGCGTATCGCCGGCGCGGTGAGAACGCTCGCCGTGGGACGTTACGACATGCGCCTGCCGGTCGAATCGACCGACGAATTGGGGCAGCTGGCGCGCGATTTCAACGACATGGCGGCGGCCCTGGACCAGGCCGAACAGGCGCGGCGGCGCTGGATCGCGGACATTTCGCATGAACTGCGGACACCCATCGCGCTGCTGCGCGGCGAACTCGAAGCCTTGCAGGACGGCATTCGCCCCCTGACGCGCGCCGCGGTCGATTCGTTGCACGGCGATATGATGCGGCTGAATCGCCTGGCCGACGACCTGTATCAATTATCGCTCTCCGATCAGGGCGCCTTGAGCTACCGCAAAACCGCGGTCGATCCGCTGGCGATTTTGCAGTCCGACAGGAACGCCCTGGCAGCCGAATTCACCGCCAAACACATGACCGTCAACCTGATCGGCCAACGGGAATCTTCCTTGATCCTCCATGCCGACCCGGACCGCTTGTCGCAGCTTTTTCGCAACCTGTTCACCAACAGCATCAAGTATACCGACGCAGGCGGCCGGCTGGACGTTACGGTCTCGCGGCAGGAAGGCCATCTGGTGATCGAATTTGCCGACAGCGCACCGGGCGTGCCGGAATCGGCGCTCCCGCACCTGTTCGACCGCTTTTACCGGGTCGAAAGCTCGCGTAGCCGCGATCACGGCGGCGCCGGCCTCGGACTGGCGATCTGTAGTAATATCGTCAAGGCGCATCGCGGCTCCATCCATGCAAGCGCCTCCCCGTTGGGCGGACTGCTTGTCCGCGTCGAACTCCCGGTGAACGGATGAAACAGATACTGATTGTCGAAGACGAGGCCAAGCTTGCACAACTGGAAGCCGATTACCTGCACGCGGCGGGCTTTGCCAGCACGATCCTCGGCGACGGCCTCGAAGTCGTGCCCTGGCTCAAACAGCACCCGGCCGATCTGGTGTTGCTGGATCTGATGCTTCCCGGCCGGGACGGCCTGGAACTGTGCCGTGAGATACGCGCGTTCAGCGCCGTGCCGATCATCATGGTCACCGCGCGCATCGAAGAAATCGACCGCCTGCTCGGCCTGGAACTCGGGGCCGACGACTATATCTGCAAGCCGTTCAGTCCGCGTGAAATGGTCGCTCGCGTCAAGGCGGTCCTGCGCCGCCTACAGCCACAGCCGCCCAAACCTGAGCCTGCTGAGCATGCGCTGATGCTCGATTCCTCCTGTTTTCGCGTGCGGGCCGGCGGCCGGGAAACCGAATTGACCTTGGTCGAATTCGAATTGTTGCAAGCCTTGTACCGGCAGCCCGGCCGCATTCTGTCGCGGCAGCAGTTGATGGATTTGATCTATCCGGATCAGCGCATCGTTTCGGACCGCACGATCGACAGCCATATCAAGAAGCTGCGCAAAAAGTTGGCCGAACTGCTGCCCGGAACGGAAGTCGTGCATTCGGTGTATGGGGCCGGCTATCGTTATGAACCTCCGACCGGCTAGGTCGGGCAATAAAGATTCATAATCGCTTGATCTACTTTATTAGCCAGACTAGACTAAACTAGTCTTTTTTATGGTTTCCACGCTCTGCGTCACTGCCATTAAGTTAAGGCGGTTATCTCCCTCTCCCTTCGGGAGAGGGTCGGGGTGAGGGGAATAAAATAAGGAAAAATACTTTATTTTGATCCCCTCATCCTAGCCTT
>Ga0208116_1000721_pt1 | contig 9920 bp, 11 predicted proteins | sample LakWasMeta9_HOW4_2_FD_183859 | JGI IMG/M metagenome (GOLD analysis project Ga0208116, IMG submission 183859) | Freshwater sediment methanotrophic microbial communities from Lake Washington under simulated oxygen tension - Sediment Metagenome... | ecosystem: Environmental > Aquatic > Freshwater >... | reverse complement strand
GCAGCATGATTGGTTTGTCGCCTGATGTGATGCTAGCCATGCGCTCATGGTCAAAAACCACATCCGGCACATAAGCAATTTTGAATTTTTTTAACCTTCTTATGATGCAGCCCAAGAGTAACTCAGGCTTGCTTAACTGGTAGTTGTTTTCAAGCTGAGTTAAATATTAAATATAAGAGCAGCTGTCCATCACTACATTAAGATCAGGATTGCAGTTCTTACGCTTATGGCCAGGCATGCAGGCATCTGCGCCGAATCTCCAGGTAAAAGTGCAATACCTGCTGAATCTATCATCGCTATATCTTGAGCGGCGCTCACCATCGTATGTGTACTCCTCTAAGATTAGTCGCCAGTTAGTGCGTTGAGATTTTGCTAAAGTACCTGTGGATATGAATTTTCCAGGATGGCGGCTTCATGCTTTGGAAGGTGAATTAGTCGGGCATTAACTGGGTTGAAGTGTGATGACACTCATTGTTTTATCTACTTTATACCTTGCCAAACAACGGTTGTAAGGACTCTTCCAGCTCAGGTTGACTTACACGCCCCTCAAAGGTTTTGACGATATTTCCATTACTATCAAGAACAATTGTAAAAGGAAGTCCTCCTTTATTATTTCCCAATACACGACTTAGATCCATAGTGTCTATACCCCCTGCTAACAAGGTATAGCTGACTTTTGTTGACTGCATAAACTCATGGACACTATCAACATCATCAGTTGCAATGCCTAGGACAATCAAATCTTGCTTTGCATACTTATTTTGTATTTCAGATAGTTCAGGCATCTCGTCACGGCATGGTGAACACCAAGTTGCCCAGAAATTTACAACTAGGATTTTCCCTTTCCACTTATCAAGCGTTTTTATATTCCCTTGGGAATCGGGAAACTTGGCTGAAAAAAATGTTTTTATTTGGGGAGAAATATCGGCTTTATCCGAGAAGTATGGTAAAAAACTATTACCAAGAAAACCGATCATCACGATCCCAATAACAACTAATAATGATGGATAAAATTTCTTATTCATAAGTCTCTGATCAATCAAAAATAAAGATATTTAAAACTAATATTTGTTTGGTTCTTAACCATGCTTCCCAATCTCAGTATGAGATTGCCCCACCATTCATCAGATTTTGAAGCAGTTACCAGATAGTTGCTATTTGAGCATTAACATAAAAAATTACCACACTATAGGTTTTATTTTTAATTGTTAATATCCGAAAATTCAGCTGTATATCTGAAGCCCTTCATTACGACTTCCTCATCCTTGTTTCGGCATTGTTATATGTCTAGCAGAATTGGAGATTACCAAGTCAAGTCACTGTACTTCATTAGTTTTTGGCGAAGCACTCTTTAAAAATCGTCGAGCGCTCGCCAGGAAACATAAACAATTGAAACCTTTTTATTTAGTATTCTCAGGCTCCTGAGTATTTATATAATCACTTCCGGTATAAGCAGATCGTGCCTCGCGAGCCAACCTTTTTACATTTGAGCCTGTTAATGCTTTCAAGAAGGAAACTAAATCTTTTTTCTCTTGCTCCACAAGGCCTAAAGGGTTTATTAGCGGGTCTTTTAATGGGTTTTCTTCTCCACCTTTATTATAGAAATCAACAACTTCCTCTAAGGTAAATAGTGATCCATCATGCATATACGGTCCCGTAATTGCTACATTTCGTAAAGTTGGCGTTCTGTACAGCCATCGATCAGCAGGATCTTCTGTGACTTCAAAACGGCCAACATCATTCTGAATAGCCTCTGCGGACTTATTAATATGGTCTGCATCTACTTCATACGTTTCTCCCGGAGCAACCGTGATCGTAATAGTATTTTTATCGGACACCTTGTTTAGACGCTTCCAACCCACACCGAGGTTATGAAATTTTTGATCAGTAAATAAAGCGGATTTTTGTTCAAACGTGTGGCAGGTTACACACTTGGCTTTCCCCGTAAATATTTTGAAACCGTTAACTTCGTTGGCATTGAGTGCAGATGACTCTTTTCCATAATACCAGCGGTCAAATTTCGAGTTTCCTGATTGCAGGGATCTTTGATATACCGCAATTGCTTGGTTAAGCCTTTGTAAATTTGCGCCATTGCCATCAAAAGCTTTTTCAAACAAACCGTCATAATCAGAAAGTGTATGTATTTTATTAACAACATAGCCAACTGAAGGATTACCCATTTCATTATGAGTAACCAAAGGGCCTATCACCTGATCTTCCAAAGAAAACTCACGGCCATCATGAAAAAAGTTTTTATAGAACCCCACGTTTAGTAATGTTGGTGCATTTCTTCGATTAGTCCGCCCCTCTATACCGATAGCGGTTGCTATTTCGTTGACAGCAAATCCCTGCTCTGGCACATGACACATGGCACATGAAAAAGTATTATTATGTGACAATCTACGATCCATAAATAACTTACGCCCAAGTTCTACTTTGTCATTAGTGGGCTGGTTATCTGCGGGATGAAGCATCTCAGGGAGACCGAGACGTTCATTATCTTTTATCAGATTCATTTTTGCACCAAACACCGGAATTGCAACCAGCATGATTGTTGGTATGATTAGAAAAATCAATTTCTTTAGTGTCTTATCCACTTTCACGTACTCCTTTTAACTTAACTAAAATGAATGACTATCTTCCATAGCTAGAGTCTTGATGTCATTCAGTAACATTTCTGGACTTAAGTAGGCAGTTGAATATATTTCTCTGACGAAACCTACTCTATCAATCAAAAATACTTTAAGTACATGCTGGTATGTCATGGTTTGACTGCCAGTAGCAGGGTCAATTACTATATCCACATTCTGCCCAAATCCATCAACAAGCGGTAATAGTGCATCTGTATTAGCCGTCGTCAGAAAGCTCCATTTCACACTATCTTTTTTATCATTTTTATTCATTTGCTTTTCAAGGCCGGCCATCATCATAGGAGTATCTCGATAAGGGTCAAAGCTGATGCTAACCATCCGTACAGATTGAGCAAGAGCCGCGTCCTTTTCCAAAGTACTTTTTACTGAATTAAAAACTGACATTGCATATGGACATCCCCCAGCATCAGAGCAATGCTGATAAAAAAATGTTAACAATGTATATTTTCCATATGTAAATTCATGCAGATATTTTGCTTCACCATTGGAATCCAAAATCTGCTTTTCAGGCGTTGAAAATATTTTATGCAGCTTATAAGTTCCGGCAGCTGGCAATTCGGTTTTCTGATCAATTACACTTGGAGTATTAGATGAAAAAGAACCCACCTGGCCTTCATTTTCTTTTGGTAATAAAGGAAATGATAAATATAGCCAGGTGGAAACAAGGATCACCAATCCAACCAGAAACAATTTAAAAATTAATGCTTTTGACATATTGTCCCTCAACTTACAAAATGGTATTCATGGCGATCCGTTATAAAAAGACCTATTTCTCAGCGAACTGAAGAGTCTGCTGATTAGAAGCCTGTAATGGTTTTAAGGTTTTCAGATCACGTACTTGGAACTTCATATGATGCGCACGGCCAAGCTTTTCTTTGTAGAAATCGATATGAAATTTCAACTTAAGCTCTTTACCATCCCAGTCGTAAGCTTTAAGAAACTGCTCATCATCTTTACCCTTTCTATCCCAGTTGCCCAGAAGTGATGTAGTGAAATAGACACGTGAGCCATCCCAGCTAGGGTTTACCATATTGACTTGTGAACCAATTTTTTTGCTATATGTCATTTTTGGTTTTAGTGGATCAGTCATATCGTAGTAACGCGCTGTACCATCCAGATGCGTATCCACCCACATACCTTTACCCGCTGGCTCTAAGGCAATATCGACAGGAAGAAGCAAATCACCTGGCTTACCAACGTTTCCAACATCATGTTGTTGCCATTCACCTTTATCATCTTGCTTGTAAACATAGATTTTTGATGTCAAAGCAGCAGTCGTAACAGCCCAGTTAGCACCTGGCTTAAGTGACCAACGAACTTCTAATGGCGCGCCTGGTGTGTTGAAAATCTTTATTGGCTTCATTGATTTGTAATCCCACATGACTGAAGTATTACCAAACTCCTTCATCGCCTCAGGATCCTTCATCAACTTTCCAAGGTCTGCCATATAGTTATTCCAGCCAGCAAACGATGTCGTCAACAAAACGTTCTTGTTAGGGTTGATTCCCATGTCATATCCGAAACCATCACCGCCACCGGTAGTTGGCATCATTGTTGTTGAGACATACTCCCCGGCATTTGTGTAAGTGGCCATTCCAGTTCGGCCACCATGGTCTTTGGCATTAGAAAGGGCGCCAATAACCATACGACCTGGAGTTGCATAGAACGTATGCGGCCCAACTAAACCTGATTTCTCAGTATAGTCAGTGATTGTTTTAACAAGCTTAGGGTTTGATGGATCGGTTGCAACATCAAAGATAAAAATCTTGTTGCTATCAAGCGCACCAGCCCACATAAATTTACGATCATCCGTAAAACCCATGTGATGAGCTTCGCCACGACCTCCAACAGAAACTGTGTTAATTACCTTGCCATATTTTTTAGACTTAGGATTTACATCCACAGTAACGAGCTTATCTGACTCGTCGCCCATACCTTTAAGACCTAATGTCCAGACATATACAAAATCTTCTTGCCCCTGAACCAACGGTGTAAATGGTGAACAAGCGCCTTCATCTGCAATAGCTAAAGGCATTGCTAACGCTAAGTCTAGGCCTAGGCCTAATACAGCAACTTGCGTTGCCTTACGAATAGCGATAACACTCTTCTTGAGCTTCATATCCATCTCCTTCAAATCATACTAATTAGTAAATTAAACAAGCAAACCATAACAATTTAGATAAACACCAGTTAATCCAAACGCCATAGCGCCTAACCCTAAAGGCAAATACTGTGCCAACATTAATAACGCGCTGTTATCTATACGATTTTTTACATTTTCTTTACATATTTGTTATTTCCCCCACTTATTGTCGCCACTTATGACGCATAAGTTACGTCCTTTAACTCTTTTGTGACATATGTGGCATTTGCGCATTTAAGTTTTAATCCCTGTGTATAACGCGCCATTTTGATAACTCTAAACATGGCTTTCACCGTTATTTTTTAACTAACCTGTATGCGTGGCTTTTTCCATCCCTCAATGTCTGTTAAATGCCAAGGGGGGCAGCTAATCTAATTGAGGCGGGGAAAGAACCCTTTTAAATCCATGACCAAATACTTGTGCCTGCAACGCCTAAACGTATTTTTAATTGAGGCAGTCTGTAAAACAGCGGTGTGATTGGTTTCTTGTGTTTTGATATATTCCCCATTTTTACATTCTTTTAGCTTGGATTGCACAAGGCGGTATTGCCTTGTGCGCTGTGCGTTATCGCTTGGATGATTTAGATGCTTATATCAATAGTTAGCGTCACCAATCCGTATTAGAGGTGGCAAAATGATTAACTTGGATCACTTCTTTTTGAAGTCGATTTAAACATGAGACTCTTCCGACTGATCAATGCAAGCTGAGAGAGGATTTTGCGTTCAAAACCAAAAGAATGAGCCCTAGCGGATATTCAGTGCGATAGAGAAAAGGCTGCTTATCGTGCTGCCAGAAAAGTGCGGTATTTCGCTTTGGAGATAGGTGCGGATAGACTGCTTACGCTCACTACTCGCCATATTCTTACAGACTATGACGATGTGATCGCCACCTGGAAACGCTTCATGCGGGTGCTGGAAGCTGCCAATGCTAAGTTTGATTATATAGCTGTGCCAGAGTTACATAAAAGCGGTGAGCATTATCATATTCATGCTGTAATCAACGGTTTTGTGCGTGCTGAGCTGCTACTACGTAAATGCTGGCAGATCGCCCTTGGTGGAAAGGGTGATGAATGGGGTTAAAACGCAATTGGGTGCCACGCTCTATCAAACTTCCTGAAACTACGGGGGAATGGATGCAGGCCGAATATCTAGCCGATGCGGTACAAGAGCTTTATTCGCAGTTTGATACTGCCATTATGGTTGAGGCAGTGAAAGACAAGAGCTTATATATAACAGAGGCAAATGTGCTGATGATATTTATGCGGTATTTGCCTAAAGAGGAAAAACCTTTGCCAACTCCGTTTTAGGCATCGGTCTAGTAATAGCAGTAGTATCTCTAAAATCTTTAAGCCTATTGAAAAATAACAATACTGAAGCGATAAACGATACTGCAAAAACTATCAATGAAAGTATAAAACTCATTTTAGTTAAACAGTTTGAAAATTCTAAATGCTTGCTAATAGCCAGATTAACTTCAAAAGCTATTGCTCCAACGGATAAAGTGAAAGTTAGATTCGACACATAAGTTAATTGGTTAACTGTAATTGACTGCCAACTAATCGAACTAGCTTTATCCTCCATATATTCCCTCTGATTATTCTTTATAGATATCGCCTGTTTCTTGGTCATATTCAAAAAACTCAACATTTTCAGGTATCAAATGCGAATATGTTCTTTTGTAATAAGAAACTAATGTTTCACCTTTGCCGTTCCTTTTGTCATGCAAAGTGAAGAATATTTTTCTGTATTCTTTCGGTGCTAAATGGAAATAAAGCATAGCTTCATTCCAGGTTGTCATTTTTGCACTAGGAACTTTACCCCCAGCAGTCCATTTATGAGATTTACATTCAACTATGATTTGTGGTGTATCTGAACCAAGGTCAAAGCAATGTTTTTTCTTTTTGTCGCTTATACCTATCTTTAACGGATAGTTTTTTACTAATGGAATACTTCTAGCTCTGAAAAATTCCATAGCAAATTTTTCAAACTCAGCCCCTACATGAGCATTACTTATAGAGCCTTTTCTTTGGTGTGGTCTATCTTCCATATGACAACTTTATTATAAATATGTGGCTAAGCTTAAGGAAACCTAGACTATGAGCTATTCATTAAAACTCAATGATTGGTCTAAATGAAGTAACATCTGAGGGGAAGAAAGGTGGTAATGCATTGGGATTCTTTGATAAAGCCATATCAATAAAAACCTTATCCTCATTATGAATAATCAATAACTCATGTTTTTTAATTCCGAGTTTAGATTCTCGTTTCTGGTTGTGTAATGAATTAGCCCTAAAATGTATTGTTCTCATTAATAATGTATATAGAGTATATCCTTCCTTTTCTTGAATTTTCTCTATTGCTTCAATAACAACACTATTGTTTTTTATATTGGGTATCATTTTTACAATATTGATTAAATCGTTTTTCTTTGATTTATCCGTATATTCAAATTTTTCTGTTTTAAGTATCTCTTTTAGTTCAGCTACTTTTACTGAACTTAAGATATTGTCTAAATTAATTTCATTATCTTTAATGGTTTGTTTTATTGGAAAGGAAACTGGATATGAACCCATTTTTTCACAAATATCATTCCATTTTTCATATTCTAACCAAGTCCATTTCCTACCTTTAAAAAAATCTTCATAAACTTTTTTATGATAACTACCCATATTTAAAAAGCCACCTTCTCCATTTTTTACAATAGAGTTGATATCTTTTAGTTCAGATAATGAAAACCCTTCAACATTTTTCATTTCGTTAAAAAATACTTCGTCATAACAAATGAACAAATCATTATCAGGTTTGACGGTAGATAACGAATGGGAGAATTCATTTTTTACTTTAACTTCTGGTTCTTTTGATTTTTTGAAGAAGCTGAAAAATCCCATATATTTCCCCTAGCATTAAAATTATAAAAACTAATTTGTTTTAACTATTGAATTAATCACTTCAATTAATTCATTCACATCTGACCGTTTTAAATGGTCAATTAAGGCTATTTTCTTACCTATTCCATTTAAAGAGGTTCCCATGACAACCCCCTTTTTATTATCTGTATCAAGCCAATATCTATCGTGAATTTCGTCTGTTACTATTTCCTTAATTTCTGTATTAGGGTTAATTCTTTTTAAAACTCCATGCATTTCTGCACCTTGGTTTTTTCTCTTGTTATTTATGTAAAAAGTGACAGTTTCGATATTTCCAGATATTTCTAACATTATCTTTTCAAACAGACTTACACAAGCTATGTCGGCAGTGTATAAAAATGGGTCTGTAATAACTAGATTTCTAACACCTTTCAATTTTCTTATAAAACCTAAAACAAGCTCTTCAATTTCGTCTACCTTAATGCCTTGGTGCATTATCGAATCACAAGTTATATGGAAGTTGAAAAGTGAAGATATGCCGTTCTCTGTAATGTATTCTTTTAAAAGACCTCTTATGTTCTCAGGTCCCATTCTAGCAATCATAAAATCTCTATTGATTGTTGGGTGTTCCATAAGCTGATTTAAAAAGTTACTAAATGTCATTTCTTCTTTGAATGAATTGACAAATAAGATTTCAGTTTTCATTGCATACCCTAGGTTTTAATCGTTTAGAGCGATTTAAACACTTTTTAATGATAAGTATCAATTAGGCCTTTTAAAGCTCTCTAACAGTGTTAAATCGCTATGTGGTAATCATTTTAGGAATGAAAGATAAGCTAAATGTGAGCGTGACGGTAGTTAGTAGCAGTTTTTGATACTGCCCATACACTGCCCACAGCAGAAATGATAAAGGCTTACAAAACGGTAAAATGTCTTGTAAGCCTTTATTTATTTGGTGGTGAAAGAGGGACTTGAACCCTCGACCCCAGGATTATGAAGCTTAAAATCACCCAAGTTTTAATACGTATTCTAATGATAAAAAATGATTTAAAAAGGGTTCATTAATTTAACTTCATGATTCATATGGCTTTATTTGTATGCCATTTTGTGACATTTTTAACAGGCTGAAATTTAACATTTCATAGAATGTCACAAGTTACTCAACAAAAGCGTTTCTTCTAATCCTCTGATTTTGACCATAAGGTTATAAGTGTATTAAGAGTTATTTAATCACAGCCTTAGGTTTATGGTATTGGATATTACCTATAGAATCAGTTTGATATATCTTCCCATTTTGAATTTTATATTGCTGCTTATGGTACTGTTTATTACCAACAGTATCTGTTTCTATGATGCGACCGTCTTGTTGAATCGTCGATGATGGTTTGTGATATTTAATATTTCCCACCTCATCTTGCTGATATATTTTTGTGTCATTTGCTAAGACATTAAAGCTTAACAAAATCCAACAATAAGGAATCAATTTTATAAAGTTATTATTCAGAAGCATAATCTTTCCTTATTGGTCGCCATCAAGTAAATTTCTAATGTAAATTAGATTAGAGGCGTTATGAAAATAACATCCTATCTTATGAAATGTTTGAAGTGCTTCTGCGTAATAGAAGTTTAATTAAAAGTAGTAATGATCCTATAAGCAAAATTATCGCCCACCAAGACCAACTGTTATCATTTGATTTAGTCTCTAAATCTAAAGAGTGCTTTAATTTTTCTTTTTCCAATCTTGCCCGTTCCAATTCTGCTTGGTGGCGTTCAAGTTCTCTCACTAAACTTTCTAGTCTGGTTATATCGTTAAAATATTTAGTCCATAGAATGCGGCTTTCGATAATCTTTTTGTTCCATTTGAGCTCCCAGTCTTTTAAATCCTTATCTTTTAACTTATCGAAAAATTTTGGCTGACGCTTGATTCTGGAATCCAGTTGTTTTGATTGATCATCTAATTTTAGATTAAGGCTGGTGAGTAGTAATTTATAATATTTTAGAGAGTTCTTAACTTCTGCCAGTGTTTTTGGACTATCTTTGATTTCCTTGTTTCCACTTGTAAAGATAGTTATTTTTTGCTGTTCTCTTTTAATTAAGAGAAAATAATGATCAATTAATCCTAAATAACCACTTTGAATTGATGCTTTTCTATCATCATAAGGAAGGAATTCTGACAAAGCATAAACTTTATCAATTGCTGTTGGATTTAAATAACCATCATTAAATCGATACAACATACGATCTAGATATATTCTAAATA
>Ga0208116_1000716_pt1 | contig 9934 bp, 8 predicted proteins | sample LakWasMeta9_HOW4_2_FD_183859 | JGI IMG/M metagenome (GOLD analysis project Ga0208116, IMG submission 183859) | Freshwater sediment methanotrophic microbial communities from Lake Washington under simulated oxygen tension - Sediment Metagenome... | ecosystem: Environmental > Aquatic > Freshwater >... | reverse complement strand
GCCGGGAAGCCGGTTGCCAATACGGGTACGAAAACGTGCAGTTGTCGCTATCATGCTTTATCCCCTTGGTTTAATCTTGATTTGTTTCGCGGCCTTATAGTAGCCCGAATAGGCAAAAACCGTCCCACTTCAATGCTTAAAAATCTACGCTTTAAATAACTATGCAAGCCGCAGCTGCGCTAAAGAAGCCACTCTTTGGCCCCCGCTTATCTCAGGAACAATGTTCAACTCAAGCACAGTGACTGCTGACAGATCGACACGGTAATCTTCTGTTTCAGAGGTTGTACCCAACGGACTAAAGTTCCATTGCTGCCGCACAATTTCCTGGAATGTCTGGCCGCCATCCGCTGACCAGCGCAAGACAAACTCTTGTGTGCGCTCAACCTCAGTTTCCACAAAACTGAGCCAGATTCTGCTTAGCTGTTGCGGATGTATGAAGATAAGCCTGATCGTTTGCTTACCTGGCCCAGCAGCACGCCAACCCGAGCTCTGCCCGGGCAACAATGCCGACTCAATGGGATGCGCGGCATCTTCCGAAGTGATTTCCACCTCAGCAAGGGCTTCTACATCCAGCCATTCCTGAGCTGTGACTTCGATACTTTGTTGATCGGGGGTAATAATTCGTTTACGCATTGCTTATGGCTCCTGGAATTGAACTGAATAAACCCTAAATGACTAGGTTTGTATAACGTCATTGCGCCGTAGGCCATTGTATAGCTAGTTTTAGCTGAAATACGTATTCATTAAATTCAGCAAGCTTGGCTAAGAAGTCATAAAACTGTCATTTTACGGCTTGTGAAATGGATCGAGTGGGCTCCGTTTTTTGTGCCGACGCTGTAATTGCTGAGTAATAGAAACAATGTTTCTGCCGATCATGCTACATGAAGAAGGATAAGTGTCTATAACTAATCAATCCCTCGAATTGCTGATTGTATTCAATCCAGCAATTGACAACTTTAAAGAAAATTCAATATGTGGCAATTATTCAGTGATGCTTTTAACCTGACCGGACTAGTCCCGCACGGCTTCTGCCTCCAATGAAATCCATTATTGCTTTGGACTTTAGTTGGCTCTGACTCACTGATCGCAATCTCTTATTTTTCCATTCCCTTTGCGATTTGGTTTTTCGCGCAAAAAAGACCTGACGTTCGTAATCGATGGCTACTCATACTATTCGGTCTTTTCATTATCGCTTGTGGGATCACGCATCTTCTTGATGTGCTGACAATCTGGCAACCCAATTATTGGGCGAATGCATTGGCAAAAGCAGTGACAGCCGCGCTTTCTCTGGGAACTGCGTTAATCATCTGGCGCATCATGCCGGCGGCTTTACAGGCGCCTTCTATGAATCAACTTGAACAGGCCAAAGCTGAGTTGGAAAGTTTAAATGCTGAAATAGCCGAAGGTGTGGAATCCATAAGTCACGCCAACATGCTGGTATCAATGGGCTGCAAATTAGCTCAAGGCTATGGTATCGCACGCCCGATGCCAGCAAAAAAAATGCTGTATTGGGTAAACAAATGGCATTCAGAAGGGGCATGGAAAGCATAATCAATCCATTAGCTAGACGCTTCAGCTATAAAAGTTTAGCGAGTAATTACTGGGTGACCTGAGCTGGTTCCCAGCTTGAATCAGGGTTGTATTCTTTAATTTTATCGACGATGTCTGCAGTTTTGGGCCCCAAGTCTTTCTGAAAAATCTTGCCTTGATGATTGACTACGAAAGTCATTATACCGGAGGCGCCATATTGGGCGGGAAAGGCCACCAATGCGAAGCCTGCAATCATATTGCCGTTGATAACATAGTCATATTTACCACCTGGCACGTTGCTACCTTGCCGCGTGAGGATGCGGTAGTAGTAGCCATGGTAGGGAGCGGGGTTTTCAGTTGCGCCTTTGAGCTTATATCCCTCGGCTCTTGCTTCGGCAATTAACGGCCCCAGTGGACTTTGCGGCTGGCCGGCTTCGGTTTCCCAAAACAGGCCATCATTTTTACCCGGCTCGCTCTGCAGTTTTTGTGCATATTCGGACACGCCGTCACCGTCCCTATCTGAATTGGCGTAATCGAACTGGGCTTCTACGTAGCCGCGAATTGTGCCAAGCGTACTGAGTTCGTTACGACCGATGCGCCGGTTAAGAATTTCCTGCCGCCCTTGTTCAGCATCGAACTGCCAACTATCACCATTTTTCACCACTGGAATTGGGAAGGGCCAGTCTGTGTTACCGACATGCACGATAGCCTTGTCTTCGCCGATCTTTTCCACGGCCATTTTTTGCTGAGCAAGGGTGACGAACTCTGAGCGGTTATTTTTGTCTTCGACTTCATCGCCGGACGATAACAGCTCTGAATTGTGGCTGCCGAATAGTGCGATGATCTTATCGCGGCTATCACCGCGCGCGGCTTCCAGTAGGGCTTTGACCGCGTCATCCGGAGTTTGGAAGCTCTGTGCTTTGATAGTTTCTGCCTGGGCAGGGGCAGTCAGTGCAGGGCTTGGGGATGCAGCGGTAACTGATAACGGGGCTGTAGTGAGCACTACCAAAAGTATGTTTTTAATTTTGCGATACATGATGCAAACCTCAGTTTTAACTACTTAATTGAAATCGATAGGGGTGGCATAGTGTCGCGTAAGAGCGACACTGTAGCGTTCTCTGTTGTGCTAGATTTAAATTGATTGTTAATTTTTTCAATCATCGGCGTCGACCTCCACCACCACCGCGAAAGCTACCGCCCCCGCCACCACTTCGAATACCTCCGCCACCCCCTGAAGAACGAATATTTCCAGCGTTAGCTGAGCGTTGTTGGCTAAAAGCACCGCGTTGGCTGGACATTTGGGCAGCGTTGGCGTTTCTTGTACCTTCAAAAGCATTAGGTCGAGCACCTTCAAAACGGCGTTGTGTATCCCTTTGCTGTTGAGATTGATCAAGCCCACCAAAGGTCTGACTTCGACCGGTCTGTTTAGGAAAATCGGCTTGGCGTTGCCCGAATTGAGGCGCGGATGCCCGTGGCTGTTCCATTTGCGGGCGCTGGATATGCTCTGCGCCTATTGATTTACGAGCTTGAATGTCACGCGCAGCAGGAGATGACAATTTGCGGCTATCCGTGCCCCGTTGGCTTTCGAACCGCGTGGCTTGCCCGGAATTGTTGATTCCCTGCAGCGCATTACCTTGAGCATCTTGACCTAGCCGTCCTTGGACGTCACGAGTAGATGGCTTCGGTTGTGTCCCAGCCAGTCGTCTGTCCTGAGTTGCTGGTTTTTGCGCTAGCTGTTGGCGAATGTCGGCGCTGGAAGGTCTGCGTTCGGCGGGTAGAGTCCCGGCTGCAGGTTGAAGTCGGTTTTCCGCGAATCCCCTTGTTGATGCCGGAAGTGTCTGAGCTGCACCGAGTCGCTGTCCGGCCAAGCCCGGTTGTTGGCTCTGCCCGAGTCGTTGTTGCACGGCTTTCGGATAGGCTTGTCCACGCCGGTGGCGCTGATCAGGTTGCCAGTTGGCGGGCCGTTGCGCGGGCTTCAAATTGCTCTGATTGAAAATGCCGCCACGGTCGATATTGATGTCGTTGCCGGAAATATTGATGTTCTTGTTGTAGTTAACATTACCTCGATCACCATAATAACCGCCGCCCCCTCCATGCCAACAGTTGCCGCTATGGCATACGGTATTACCGTAATAATGGCCGACGTAGTGGTAATCATCCCAATCATCGTCGTGAGCCCATTCCATAATGCCCCAAGTCAAAAGCCCGCCCACTAAGGCGCCGGTAGCGAAGTTATTCCAGGAATCATTAGTTGATGTCGTGGTGGTTGTCGGAGCTGGATAGTAAGTGGGGTAATAGCTCGGTACCGGAGCTGCGGTTTGATTAACATTAACTACTGTCGTGGCGGGATAGCCGGACGTAGGTGGCGGCGCCAGTGGCGCTTTGTAGGCAAGCTCTGGATTATATTGAGGCACATACAACATATCGGACTTGGCAGGCAAGATAGTAATCACATCTTTTTTCAGCACAGCCGGTGTTATCTTACCTGCACCCCCTTCAGTCGCTTGGTCTACTGACATGGTCTGCGCGCTTACTTTAAGTTCCGGGGTGTCCTTCAGAAATCCAGAGTCCTTTGCACGTTTGCGCAACTTTTGAATCACATCCATGACCTCAATTGGTTTGGCCAAAAATGTGTCGCCAAGTTGCGTGGTCCAGTCCAGATGATCATTCATCATCTTGATGACCAATGGCACGCTGGCAAGTCGCATAATGCTGGCGTCCCAATCCTTGCTACTAAGTGTTGCCAAATCTGGCTTAGTTTCCAACCATCTGGCTGCCTGCACGACCTCAAGGGGATAAGTCGATGCCACCAGCAATTCAGCCAGCAACGGATCGGGATACAGCGCAATGGGTGCCAGCAGAGATTCCAAATCAGTGAGCGGATTAACTGCAGCCGGCTTAGATTCCGCTATTTCGGTGGTTGGCTGCACAGCTGGTGCGGATTGAGCGGGGGGAGACTTAGTTGCCTCCTGCTCGTCTTTATTACACCCAACAGGTGCAATAACCAATGTTATCAACATCGCTCTAATTATTGCTGAATTGCAGCGATAGTGACTAATAGGTGGTTTGAAATGAGTCATAGCTTTTCTCTCAAAACGGGCGAATTTCCGGAGAATTACAACTGAGCACTGGCTACCAAAGTTGGATAACACATTGATATAACTGCCCGCATTTACTCTGCAAAACAGCTTTTATTATCTGAACTGCCAGAGTAAATAGGTTATAGCCAAATCACTAGTAAGCCCAGTTCTTTTGGTTAGCATGGATTTTGTTGTTTTAGTATCAAGGTATTTCTAGCTCGTAGGCAATTAGTATTTATACGTATGTGTATTGAGCTCGAAACAGTGTATTTTGAATAGAATTTTCTAATGACGTTCTGACTAAAGCCTTCAATAGGCTAGATTTGCGGTTGCCTCATGTCTAACGGCAATTCCATTTATTGACCATTTTTAGCCAAGTTTCATCTTTCACGATTCGTATTCATCAAGGGTGATACTCAAAATGACGACATCTGCTCGGTCTGGTACCGAAACACTAAACATGGCTGAGCTACAACCGATTAACGCCTACTGGCGATAAACCAGCTCATAACAAGTATGATCTTAATGCCATTTTCCTGGCCAGCCCTGGTCACAGTGCCCCGGGCGTATTAAGTCCTGTTTATCTTGAAGGGATCTATGCGGAAACTTACCCCAACAAGAACGATCAATGGCAGCGGCCCTATTAAGTGACCAACATGAAAACAAACAAAACGGTTATCCCTTTGGAAAACAATGTTATGAAGGCACTGGAAAATACCCGAACCAGTGCGTAGCCTCTTTAAAGCAGGCCGTTCTCGATCATCTAATCTATAGCATTGGTCGGCCACTCAAAGTAGCCCCTGAAAACGCTTATTACAAGGCAGTCGCGCTGACTGTTCGGGACAGACTTCAGCATCGTTGGACGAATACTGTGCAAACCTATTTCGCTGATGGTCATCTTGAGAAAGGGATTAAGGTGGCTTGCTATTTTTCTGCCGAGTTTTTGATGGGACCTCAACTCGGCAGCAGTTTAATCAATCTCGGCATTGAAAAGGAAGTTCGCGAAGCAGTCAGTGAACTTGGCAAAAATCTCGATGACCTGATTGCTCTGGAGGAAGAGCCCGGCTTGGGAAATGGCGGTCTCGGAAGGCTAGCTGCGTGCTATCTTGATTCACTAGCATCACTCGAGATTCCTGCGATTGGTTACGGTATCCGTTACGAATTCGGCATCTTCGATCAAGAAATTCATGACGGCTGGCAGGTGGAGATTACCGATCTTTGGTTGCGTAAAGGCAATCCTTGGGAAATTGCCAAACCCGATATTGCCTATTACGTCAATTTTGGCGGCTATTCCGAAAGCTACCATGATGCTCAAGGTTATATCCGGAAACGATGGGTACCGCACCGGGTAGTTAAAGGCGTGGCTTTTGACACTCCGGTGCCAGGTTATCGCGTCAATACTTGCAATACTTTGCGTCTTTGGAGTGCCGAGGCCTGCGAATCATTTGATTTTCAGGCATTCAACACCGGTGATTATTACCAGGCGGTGGGCGATAAAGTGATTTCCGAAACACTGACCAAAGTACTGTATCCAAATGATGAACCTGAAGCCGGCAAAAAACTCCGTCTGGCACAACAGTACTTTTTTGTGTCCTGCTCACTTCAAGACATGCTGCAACTCCTTGATCTTGCTGGCGAAACAATAGAGCATTTCCCCGACAGGTATGCCGCCCAGCTCAACGACACGCATCCCTCGATTGCAGTGGCCGAACTGATGAGAATTCTGGTTGATGAGCGCTTGCTCGACTGGGACTTGGCCTGGAGCATAACTTTTCGTACTTTTGGATACACTAATCACACCTTGCTACCCGAGGCTCTGGAAACTTGGCCGCTACCTTTATTTAAGGAACTATTGCCAAGACATCTGGAAATAATTTATGAGATTAATGCCCGTTTTCTTGATGAGGTACGGCGGCATTATCCGGGCAATGATCAACGCATAGCGCGTTTGTCACTTATCGATGAGGCTGGCGACAAGCGTATACGCATGGCTCATCTCGCCTGTGTGGGCAGTCATGCTATTAACGGCGTGGCAGCGTTGCATAGCGAACTGCTCAAAACCAGTGTGTTAAAGGATTTTTACGAACTCTGGCCGGAACGCTTCAGTAACAAAACCAACGGTGTAACACCTCGCCGTTTTATGGTGCTGGCTAATCCCAAACTGAGCGATTTAATCACCCGTTCGATTGGCGATGGCTGGATTACCCAGACTGATGAACTCAAAAAGCTTGAACTCCTTGCAGAAGATGCGGCATTTCGTCAGGAGTGGCGCGCCGTCAAACAAGCAAACAAGCAAAAACTTGCCGCTTATATACGCAAGCATACCAACATCGAACTCGATCCCTCTTGGCTGTTCGATATTCAAGTTAAGCGCATTCATGAATACAAGCGCCAACATCTTAATGTGTTGCACATCATCACCTTGTATAACCGTCTCAAGCATAACCCCGGACTCCGTATTCCGCCGCAGGCCTTTATTTTCGGCGGCAAAGCAGCGCCTGGTTATTTTATGGCCAAACGCATCATCAAACTGATCAACGCTGTAGGCGAGGTGGTAAATAAAGACCCGGATGTAAACAAATACTTAAAAGTCGCTTTTGTTCCCAACTTCAATGTGCAAAACGCCCAGCTGATTTATCCGGCAGCAGATTTGTCCGAACAGATTTCTACGGCAGGCAAAGAAGCGTCAGGCACCGGCAATATGAAGTTCACTTTAAATGGTGCACTGACTATCGGCACCCTAGATGGTGCCAATGTCGAAATTCGTGAAGAAGTCGGTGCAGCAAATTTCTTTCTTTTCGGCCTAACCGAAACTGAGGTCGTTCGAGTTAAGCGTGAAGGCTATTGTCCAGCCGCTTATATCGATCGAAATCCTGAGTTGGCAGAGGTCATTCATCTCATCGCCTCGGGGCATTTTGCTCATGGCGACGCCGAGGTATTTCGGCCTTTACTGGATAATCTGCGCCAACATGACACCTTTCTGGTGTTAGCCGATTACGCTGATTATGTGGCTTGTCAGGATAAAGTCACCGCCGTTTGGAAGGACCAGGAACAATGGACACGCATGTCCATCCTAAATACGGCCAGAGCCGGTAAGTTTTCCTCTGATCGCGCGATCCGTGAGTATTGCGATGAAATTTGGAAGGTCAAACCGGTCTCTATCGAATTAAACATCAATGAATGAGAGACGTTTAAAATGAGCTTGAAAATTTATTTACTACGCCATGGATAAACAGAGTACAGCGGCGTAAGTCGGCCATGCTGTTTCTGCCCGACATCATGGCGATTAAAATGTCGGGCAACGAAAAGCGGTTGCCCGACCAACACGAACTAATCTTGATTATCACCGCCCTCGGCACAACAAGAACTTACATTGTTCTTGGTCAAAAATATCGGTTCAACAATCTTGGTAAAAAATATTGCTGCTATTGAAGCCCCAACAATGGGTGCGATTACGTAAACAACTAGGCCAAAATTGTTATCCGGTGCCGCTGCTCTTCCCCAACCTGCCAAGTAGCTAAATAATCTTGGCGACCAGTCTCTCGCGGGATTAAGTCCTGCTTGGGTCAGTGGCGCGATGATGCAGATAATGATGGTCACCGTTAAGCCAATAAACACGGGTGCAAAAGCATTGTCGGGGCGGCCGATATTGCAACCTTCAGTCAGTGAGAAGATTAGAAATACCAGCAGAAATGTGCCCACACACTCGGCAGACGCAGCTTGCGCAGTCGACACTACGGTGGACAGAGTGTTGCCGGGGTTGGGATAAAACTCCCCAAACAACATTGCCGTTTTAATGGATTCCGGCGCGCCTCTGCTGATGGCATTGCTTGCCTCAAAGCTGGTAATACTGGATGAAAATAACAAAAACAACACGGCTGCTGCGACAAATGCCCCTGAAAACTGCCCCGCTAAATAAGCTGCCAATTTTCCTATACGCATTCTTTTCGCTACAACCATCGCGATACTGACCGCCGGGTTCAAATGCGCGCAAGACAAATGCCTGGTCGCATAAATCGCAAGAGTCACCCCAATTCCCCAAATCGCCCCACTTGGAATAAGCCGGAAAATGCCGAATAAATTACCGCCACGGTCACCGACCCACAACCAAAGAACACCAGTAAATAGGTGCCAATAAATTCGCCAACGAAATCTGCAGCGACGTCACGTAATCTCATAAAAACTCCTTTTTTTCTTCAATAGGTTGAACTTAATTAGCGCAATAACTTGTAACGCATCTTTAGCCTTACCCCCTCCCGATTCTCTCAACTCTCAGCACTCATCAATTACGGATTGTCAGTGTATGTTCGATAGCGAACAGACTGCGTTCGATGTTAACGATAAGCTGAAATCTCATTTAAGGAGGTCGTTATGAATTTCGCAATCGAACCATTACTTGCTCTGGTCATTGGCATATTAATTTTGCTGGTGCCTCGGTTTTTAAATTACTTCGTGGCCGTGTATTTGATTGTCCGAGGTGTTTTAGGACTCATGCACATGTAAATTGCTGTCCCCTACGCGACGCCGTGTTAACGGTGATCGCTTTAACGTTGTTTTCAGAATAGGAGTACCATCATGTCAGTAGGCACTATACTTACTTGTCATTCTCATCTTGATGCTTGTTGGAGCTATTCCAACCTGGCCACATAGCCGGAGTTGGGGTTATGGACCCAGCGGCGGTCTCGGGCTGATTTTTATCATCTTATTGATTCTGGTCTTAATGGGCAGAATCTAGCCACAACTTAACATAAGGCTATAGGCTGTACTGAACGCAATAAAGCGTTTCTATCGATAACGCCATGCAAGTGCGTATACGCTGCGACCCTCGGTACATCCTATCAGTCTTGCACAAAAAGTTGGCCAGACCATACCGCATGGTCCCGACCAAGTTTACATGCATTGAATAGGTAAATTTTTCACACTTACGCGTCATCGCCAGTAGTGCCCTGCCCTCCGCGCTACACACAAGAGACTTACAATGAAAGCGAACAGTAACACCAATTTCGGTAGTCTTTTTGGATGGACAGCAATATTCCTTAAGAGCGGAGCGTCACGAAATCAAGCCATTGAAGAAGCCCCGTTAAGGGCTGAACTATTCAGCGCCGACCAAATGGAACGGCATGGCAGGACATTAGCCAATTCTCATCAATTAAGTAAACAATCGGCACCGGATCAGTTGTTGAGCCGCTTGTCGGATAATGAAGCTGTACTCGTAGACTGTTCACGCCTATTAACTGCAACAGTCAGCGCAAGCGGTCGACTTGCACCGGCCGGCGAGTGGTTACTCGATAACTTTTATTTGATCGACGAGCAGATTCGCACTG
>Ga0208116_1000715_pt1 | contig 9935 bp, 8 predicted proteins | sample LakWasMeta9_HOW4_2_FD_183859 | JGI IMG/M metagenome (GOLD analysis project Ga0208116, IMG submission 183859) | Freshwater sediment methanotrophic microbial communities from Lake Washington under simulated oxygen tension - Sediment Metagenome... | ecosystem: Environmental > Aquatic > Freshwater >... | reverse complement strand
GCGAAGCGGCCTTGCTGAATGAAGTGCAAGGCCTGCCGGATCACCTGATCACGCCGCATGATGAACGTATGCGAGTAAGGCAGCACGATGAAATCGCACATGCCGTCGACGTGGGTCCGGCTGACCGCCACCTTGCCGTCATTCGCTTCCGGAAACAATAGTGACAGCAAGGGATTGGCGGTTTTGTCGCCGGCAATCACGCCGGCTTCGAAATTGACCGAGCCGAGCCGATTCGGCAAACTGCCCGGTTCGGTGCCAAGCTGCAAGCCGGCCGGACCATTCAGCAGATAAAACAGCCGCCAATTACCGAGCCTATCGACAATTTCGCTGCCCTTATTCGGCGGCGCCAGCATCACCACGCGCCCGAGTTTTTCGATCGACGCGACCGACAGATAATAGCGGATCAGGATACCGCCCAAGGAATGCGTCAGGAAATGAATTTTTTTGACGCCGGCAGCCTCGCATTCCTGCACAACCCGCCCGATACATTGCAACGCCAGCGGCTCGATTTTCTGCTGCGTCGAAGGATAGCTCGCATTGACGATTTTATAACCGTAGGTTGCCAGCACGCTGCCCGCCTTGTCCATGCTGCGGTAGGTGCGCTTTAGGCCATGCAGGAGTACGATCGCCTCGGAATCTTTTTCAATCGCGGTCAAGGTGAAGTCTTTCATCGGCTTTTATTTCGTTTGATTCGATTAATCCCACGACGCCAGAGCTATAGATAAGCTGTCGAAGGAAGCCCATACTTGTATAGAAACAGCAAGGCGCAGCGCGCCTGATTTTGCGTGGAAGCCGCCACTTGGGCGTTGACCATCAAATGCGTCAAAAATCGCTCGATCTCGGGCACCCCCATATCGCGCGGATGTTCCTTGTCGATATGCGGCATAAAGCGTTTGATCTAGTCAGTATAAGCCTACTCGGTGCGAATGCTGTAATGCTTCAGGCAGATTTTGTCTCTAACCTGATAGAGCAACCTGAGCGGCTTACCAAAAAAATTTGCTGACGGGAATTGCATTTTATTTAGGATGTGATAATTTCGCGCACATCAATGAATATAAAACAGCTTTATGATTTTACAAATATTTAGGCAGCCTTATGACGCAATGTTTTACGTCTATTAGGATATCTAATTGTAATTAGCACTCATATGTCATCGCCGCGAATGTCCGAAGCCGAAGTGAGTCTGCGTCTCGCGGTTCACTTGGTCATGTCAGGCCGGGCCAAATCCGATGTCACGGTTGCTCTGGATGGAGCCCAAGTGAAAATTGGTCAAACACAGCACTTCGATGTGCCAGGCTTTCTGAGTTCACTTGGCTGGCTGCCGGAGCAGGGTTCCGTGCGCTGGCAATGCAAGTATCGGAACCCGTCCTTTACTCAAAGCATTGTCGTCCATTCTCAGTCAGGGTGCGGCGACGTGACAGCTACGCTAGCTTCCGATGAGCCTTTGGTGGTGGAGGCGAAGAAAGGAACTATTGCCAAGTGCAAGGCTTCGAGCGAATACCCGCTGCTGCGTGAAGCTTTCGGGCAGTTGCTTACGCTCAAAGCAGTTCCCGAAAATGCCGTCTTGGCGGTGGCAGTTCCACATGGCGAGCGTTTCGTTACTCTCGCGGCCCAGTGGCGCGAAGCGCCATTGGTTAAGCGCTCCGGCATTCGAATACTCACTGTGTCCCAAACGGGCGAAGTAGCCGGGTGGGCGCAATGAGCGCTAACCCTGCAATTGAGCGGACCTGCGCGAAAAGCCGCGCAGGCCGCTCATTTCCACGTTGGGCGTCATGACAGAGCACACCTCAGAGCATTGGGAACCGTACTTCGACGATGAAGAGGCCACGGGCATCATCGGCAAACATCTCCTTGTTGGGGTTACCCATCGTAATCACCAAGACGAAGTTGTCGGTCTTGAGCAGTTTCACGGCGAAATTGTCCGTGCCAGTCGAGAGGAAGGCATCATCCTTTGCCTTAGCGGGAGCGGCGAGGAGCGATGGGTACCGCCTGACCTCTCCCGTCTGGAGCCAGCGCCACCCGGCAATTACAGACTCAAAGCTTCTGGAGAAGTGGTTGTTGATCCAGACTTTCTTTCAACATGGACGGTCTATCCACCAAGAAACCATTAGCAATGGAGAGACCGACGCCCAACCCTTCGCTTCACCGGACCATCAGCCAGCGAGTAGCCCGGATGCAGCGTATCGGAATCCGGGGGCTACACTACTTGCTTTACGTTAGGCGTTTTCCCATAACACAATATGGAATAAACAGTGGCGAGTTCGTATCAATATAATCATCTTATAGATTTCACTCCTCAAGAATTGTTCTCTTTGATAGCCATCGATAAGACTTTGAAGCAACTTAGTGGGGAAGATGTTGCTGTTCCAATTCTTGGCTGGGTAATTCTTGGATATGACGTTGTTCAAATTATTCAGAAAACCATTTCGTCGTACAATTTATTAGTAAAACCAGAGGACAAATTGTCATTGAGATGAACCCGTCTACCGAGTCTATATTTGTTGCGGTGACGATAGGAACCGCATCAATTGCGAACCGTTCCTTTTTAAAATTCAATATCGAAACTCATTCTCCGGCATTCGGGGCCTTCGAACACTTGGCGCAAACGCCATGAATTTCAATTGCCTTGCTGTGCGCGATAAACCCCGCTTGCTTGATTTCGGACGAAAGTGCTCTCATCACTTCAGGCGCAGGACGCTCCTCGACTTCGAGGCATTGCTTGCAGATTAGCAATAACTGCTCGTGCTGCTGCCCGGAACAGTTGCAGCCGATGAAGGCATTCAGGCTTTCGATCCGGTGAATCAGGCCCTGGTCGATCAAAAAATCGAGCGCCCGGTAAATCGTGGCCGGCTTCGCTTCCTGTTTCAAGGGCTTGAGGCGGTCCAGCAAGTCATAGGCCTTGACCGCTTGGTGGCTTTCCCAGATCAGTTTCAATACTTGCAGACGGATCGGCGTCAATTGCACGCCGCGCACGACGCAGAGTTGTTCGGCGGTGTCCAGGGCGGCGCTGACGCATTTGGCATGGTCATGTTTTGCCGGGACAGAGTCGGATGACGAAGTCATGAGAGGACGAATAAACTAACAAGCATGTGATAATATAACATAAATTGCCTTTTAATCGATCAGCCCCCGAATTACCGCACCCGACCCAGACATGAACACACACAACATTGAAGCCGTAAAAGACTATTTGTTAAGCCTGCAAAATCAAATCTGCGCCGCACTTGAGAAAGAAGAGGACGGCGCGCGTTTCATCGAGGATCCGTGGCAGCGGGCCGAAGGCGGCGGAGGCCGAACCCGCGTGCTGGCGAATGGTTCGGTATTCGAGCAGGCCGGCGTCAATTTTTCGCATGTGTCGGGCTTCAAGCTGCCGCCCTCCGCAACAGCGAAACGTCCGGAGCTGGCCGACCGTCAATTTCAGGCGATGGGCGTCTCGCTGGTGATTCATCCCTTGAATCCCTATGTGCCGACCTCGCATGCGAATGTGCGCTTTTTGATTGCCGAGAAGCCCGGCGAAGCGGATGTCTGGTGGTTTGGCGGCGGCTTCGATCTGACGCCTTTCTATCCGTTCAGGGAGGACGTGCTGCATTGGCACCGGACCGCGAAGACAGCTTGCGAACCTTTCGGCGAAACGGTCTATTCCACTTATAAGAAATGGTGCGACGACTATTTCTTCCTGAAACACCGGAACGAGACGCGCGGCGTCGGCGGACTGTTTTTCGATGATTTAAACGAATGGGGTTTCGATAAAACCTTTGCATTCATGCAAAGCGTCGGCAACCATTATATACCGGCCTATCTGCCGATCGTGCAGAAGCGCAAAAACACGCCGTATGGAGAGCGGGAGCGCGAGTTTCAACTGTACCGGCGCGGACGCTATGTCGAATTCAATCTGGTCTACGACCGGGGCACGCTGTTCGGTCTGCAATCGGGCGGGCGCACCGAATCGATCCTGATGTCGATGCCGCCGGCCGCGCACTGGCGCTACAACTGGCAACCCGAAGCGGGCAGCCCCGAAGCCGAGCTTTATACGCACTATTTAAAACCGCAAAACTGGCTGGAAAGTTAATCCCTCCGCCCCTATTTTTTGAACTTCAGGCTTGCACAAGGCGTTAAGGCGACATAAGATAAGCCCTCGCGTTAACCCCCATCGGTTCAGTGGGAATTGCAGGATGAGTCTTTCGCCTATTCTGATGGGCAATTCTGAATAGGAATCAAAAAACAGGAGCGGCATGAACAGGATGATAAGAAACGGTAGTGAAGAACGACAGAACTACCGTATTTTTATGGTAATCAATTCGGTCGGCTATATCGGCATCGTGGTTCATCTGGCCCTGATACCGCTGCTTTATTGGCTGGGATTCCCCGGCTTGTCCTTGCTGAATATTTTCAGTTCGATCCTGTGGATCAGCGCGTGGGCCTCGAATCAGCAAGGCCAGCACCATTCGGCCATCGTGCTGATGACGGTCGAGGTATTTTTGCATACCTTGTTGGTCGTTCCGACGCTCGGATGGCAGGCCGGTTTTCAATATTATCTTTTTGCCGCGGTTCCTTTCACGCTGTTCAACAATAAGTTCGATGGCAAGGCGATCATTTTTGTTTCGCTCGCGCTGGGCGCGGAGTTTTTGTGGCTCAGCCTCTATACCCATGATCAACCGCTCAACCCGGCGCTTTCGGATCAGCAGGCCAGACTGCTCGAGCGTAGCAATATCGTCATTGCATTTGCCGCGCAGTGCATCATCAGCTACTACTTCCGCCTGGCGTCGATCTTCCTGGAACAGGAGCTTGAAAATCAGGCCCATACCGATTCTTTGACCGGCCTGTACAATCGGCGCCGAATGACCGATTTTTTGACCCAGCAAGGCAAACTGGCGGCACGCGAACACACCACATTATCGGTCGCTTTCGTCGATATCGACCATTTCAAAAAGATCAACGACAATTACGGACATGAATCCGGCGATCAGATTCTGAAAGCGGTCGCGTATTTCATCAAGCGGCAACTCCGGAAAGACGACACGCTGGCGCGCTGGGGCGGCGAGGAGTTTCTGCTGCTGTTGCCGCATACCGACATCGGCGGCGCGCGGGTGCTGGCCGAAAAAATCCGCGATACGGTGGCGGGGCATACGTTTCAGATCGAGGGCAGCGAATATGCGGTGACGTTGACGATCGGTCTGTGCGAACATCGAACCGAACACCCGATAGAGGAAAGCGTCAAATTGGCGGATATTGCGCTCTATCGGGGTAAGCAGGCCGGGCGTAATCGGGTAATGTGTTATTCCTGAGCGTCCGGCGGATCAATCCTGCGCGCGGGGACTAGGCCTCGACCAGCGCGGCAAAGCTGTGCACCCAAACCAGGCTGTCCGGGTTCCATTCCATGCCGGGATGCATTCTGATGATCAAGCCTTTATAAGTTTCCAGATCCGGAAAACCTTCCGCCTGCGCATCCTTGTCGGTCAAATCGCCTAAACGCTGGCGGTCCAAACCGGTGATCACAAACTCCTGGCCGTCCAGGATAAAGTTTTCGCCCGGCCAGCCGTACACGCCGTCTCGGCGCTGTTGGGTTTTGACGCCCGTTTTGGCCGCCTCAATGAGTCTCGGTTGAGTCAACAGACGATCGATCGAACACGTTTTATCAGGATACTTTTCCATGCGTTTTACTCTAATGCTGTGAAGTTAGGGAAATCGTGTACATGATAGTCTAAATCATAAATTTTTCATCCCGTTATTGTTTTCGGAAACCATTTTCTGCCCGGGAGAACGCCATGAACGCCGATCTGTTACCCGCGTTACGCGCCGCGATCAATGACGCCTATCTGGCCGATGAAGATCGGATTTCCGCCGGGCTGGCTCAGGGTTTACGATCTTATGACGCCTCCGCCGCCGCGAAGCTGGCCCGCAAGCTGGTTGCGGCGGTCAGAGCCGAAAGCACTCGGCAAGCGCTGATCGATACGCTGCTGCATGAATACCCGTTGCATACCCGTGAAGGCATCGTGCTGATGGAGATGGCCGAAGCCTTGCTGCGGATCCCCGATGCCGCCACCCAGGATGCTTTTTTGCAGGACAAACTGAGCTCGCTCGATTGGGGGCAGCATCAAGCCTTGCATGATACGCCGTGGGTCAGACTGCTGACCGGCGCTTTGTCGGTGACCGGCCAAATTGAAAACCTGGGAGACGGAGGCGGCGCGTGGCTCACAACGCTCAGCGCGCCGTTGATCCGCGCCACCGCCAAACAGGGCATGCAGTGGCTGGCGCAGCATTTCGTTTTCGCCGAAACGATCGCGGCTACGGCCAAAAAACCTGTCACAGAAACCGGAGCGCTCTATTCGTTCGACATGCTCGGCGAGGCTGCCTTGACCGCCGAGGATGCCGAGCGCTATTTCGAGGCCTACCGGCAGGCGATAGCACAGCTGGCAGAAGTTGCCGAACATGCCGACCCCTTCATGAATCCGGGCATTTCGATCAAACTGTCCGCGCTCTGCCCGCGTTACGAACCGCTGCAAAGACAACGCGCGGTCGGCGCGCTGAGCCTCAAGCTGCTCGACTTGGCGGGTCAGGCGCGGCAAGCCAACCTCAGCCTGACCGTCGATGCGGAAGAATCGGAGCGGCTGGACATGTCGCTGGATATTTTTGCGGCGGTGTTCGGCCATCCGGACCTTGAAGGCTGGCCGGGCTTCGGCCTGGCCGTGCAGGCTTATCAAAAGCGTGCGCTGCCGGTGATCCGCTGGCTGGCCGCGCTGGCTCAATCGCATCGGCGCCGGATTCCGGTCCGTCTGGTCAAGGGCGCGTACTGGGACGGTGAGATCAAACGCGCCCAGGAATCGGGACTGGCGGCTTATCCGGTCTTTACCCGCAAGACCGCGACCGATGTGTCGTATCTGGCCTGCGCGGAAACGCTGCTAGCCCATCCCGAAGCCTTCTATCCGCAATTCGCGACGCATAATGCGCAGTCGGTCGCGGCGATCCTGACGCTGGCGAAAGCGCAGACAGGCTTCGAATTTCAACGGCTGTACGGGATGGGAGAACCGCTTTATCGACAATTGGCTCGGCATCACGCCCTGCCCTGCCGAATCTATGCTCCGGTCGGCAATTTTGAGGATTTGTTGCCGTATCTGGTTCGGCGCTTACTCGAGAACGGCGCGAATACCTCGTTTTTGAACCGGGTTGAAAATCCGCATTACAGCGTGGACGAGATCGTAGCAGACCCTGTCGCAAGATTGCAGGAGCCGCCTATCCGGATCGCGCAGCCTGCCGATCTTTTCGGACAGGAGCGCGTGAATTCGGCCGGAATCAACCTGAGTGACACCAAAGTTCTTATCCAATTACAGGCCGATCTCGACGCGCTGGCCGAACGCGATTGGGAGGCCTGTCCCCTGATCGACGGCCAGCCTTATCCCGGCCACCCCCAGCCGGTATTCGATCCCTGCGATCAGCGCCGGCAAATCGGCCAGGTGATCCATGCAGACCCGGATGCCATCGGCAAAGCCGCCGCCGGCGCGTTGAAGGCTTTCACTGACTGGCAGCGCAATCCGGTACACGCGCGCCGCGCCTATCTGAAAAAAGCGGCCGATCTGTTCGAAGCGCACCGGCTTGAACTGGTCTCGCTGTGCGTGCGCGAAGGCGGCCGCACGATCAAGGATGCACTCGCCGAAGTACGCGAAGCGGTCGATTTTTGCCGCTATTACGCGGCCGAAGCCGAAAAGCTGTTCACTCAGCCGGTCCGGCTGCCGGGGCCTACCGGGGAAGAAAATACTCTGAGTCGAACGGGGCGCGGCGCGATCGTCTGCATCAGCCCCTGGAATTTTCCGATCGCGATTTTTGTCGGGCAAATCGCTGCGGCGCTGGCGGCCGGCAATACCGTGATCGCAAAACCCGCAACCCAGACCGCGCTGACCGCGATGCGCTGCATTCAGCTGCTGCATCGGGCCGGCATTCCGGGCGAGGTCCTGCAATTTCTGCCGGCCGAAGGCGACTTGATCGGCAAGCATTTGTTGACCTTTCCGGGCCTCGGCGGCGTCGTCTTTACCGGCTCCACCGCGACCGCGCGCCGGATCAACCTGACCCTGGCCGAACGGCAGACGGCCATCGTGCCGTTGATCGCCGAGACCGGCGGCCAGAACGCGATGATCGCGGACAGTTCGGCGCATGTCGAACAACTGGTCCAGGATGCGCTGACTTCGGCCTTTAACAGCGCGGGCCAGCGCTGCTCGGCGCTGCGGGTCTTGTATGTTCAGGAAGACATCGCGGACCGGGTGATCAAGCTTTTGATCGGCGCGATGCAGGAGCTGACCCTCGGTGATCCCGGCCAACCGGCGACCGACATCGGGCCGGTCATCAATGCCCGGGCCGCCGCTCAACTGGCGGAGCATCTTAGCAGGATGCGGAAGGAAGCAAAGGTTCTGTACCAGGTCCCTTTAGCTGCCGATTTGCGCGCCGGCAGTTTCTTTCCGCCCAGCCTGATCGAAATTGGCGGCATCGAGCAACTCGAACAGGAGGTGTTCGGCCCGGTTCTGCATATCGTCCGTTACCGCGCGGACCGATTGACCCAGGTGATCGAGAGCATCAATGCCACAGGCTACGGCCTGACGCTGGGAATTCATAGCCGGATCGAGAGCCATATTCAAACCCTTGTCGAACGGGCCCGGGTCGGCAACATCTATGTCAACCGCAACATGATCGGCGCGGTGGTCGGCGTGCAGCCGTTCGGCGGCATGGGGTTGTCGGGCACCGGCCCGAAAGCCGGCGGCCCCGATTATCTGCGCCGGCTGTCTGCGGAACAGACGGTCACCATCAACAGCGCGGCGATCGGGGGCAATGCGGCCTTGCTATCCGAAGCGCTGTTTTAGGTTTCTTCTTCCTCTGCTTCTGTTTGGATCGCCTGCAATGACAGGGAACCGAGCCCGCTGCCTTGCGAATCCCTGGAATCCGCCATTTTGGCCGTCGCAGACCCGACACCTTCGCTCAAATTGATCTTCAGCTTCAGATTGTTCGGCGAATCGGAATTTTGCAGCGCCTCTTCGAGCGAAATCACGCCCGACTTGTAAAGCCGCAGCAAATGGCTGTCGAAGGTCTGCATGCCGATATTCTCGGACTTTTCCATCGCTTCCTTGATGCTGTGCACATCGCCTTTTTGAATCAAATCGCGAACCAGTTGCGTGCCCAGCAAAACCTCGATCGCGGCGGTGCGTTTGCCGTCGACCGTCGGCACCAGGCGCTGCGAGACGAAGGCCTTCAAGTTCAATGACAGATCGAGCAATAATTGATTATGGCGTTCTTCCGGGAAGAAGTTGATGATCCGGTCCAGCGCCTGATTCGCATTGTTCGCGTGCAAGGTGGACAAACAGAGATGGCCGGTTTCGGCGAAAGCCAGGGCATGCTCCATCGTTTCCTGGCTGCGGATTTCGCCGATCAGGATCACATCCGGCGCCTGCCGCAGGGTATTCTTCAGCGCATCCTCATAGCTCAGCGTATCGACGCCGACTTCGCGCTGGTTGACCAGCGATTTTTTATGCGGATGGATGTATTCGATCGGGTCTTCGATCGTGATGATATGGCCCGACGCATGGGTATTGCGATGGTCGATCAAGGCGGCCAGCGAAGTCGATTTACCGGAGCCTGTACCGCCGACGAACAGGATCAGGCCGCGTTTTTCCATGATCGTTTTTTTCAAGACCTCCGGCAGGCCGAGCTTGTCCGCATTCGGAATATCCACCTTGATATTGCGGATCACCAACGCAAAGCTGTTGCGCTGCTTGAAGATATTGACCCGAAAGCGGCCGATGCCGGGCTCCGAGAGCGCCAGATTCAGTTCGGGCACCTGCTCGAAGGCTTTTTGCTGATCGGCATCCATCAGGCTATAGGCAATCTCCTTGATGCGCTCCCTGGTCAGCTTACTGTTTTCCAACGGTTTCAGGGTGCCCTGAAATTTGGCCGCG
>Ga0208116_1000709_pt1 | contig 9983 bp, 7 predicted proteins | sample LakWasMeta9_HOW4_2_FD_183859 | JGI IMG/M metagenome (GOLD analysis project Ga0208116, IMG submission 183859) | Freshwater sediment methanotrophic microbial communities from Lake Washington under simulated oxygen tension - Sediment Metagenome... | ecosystem: Environmental > Aquatic > Freshwater >... | reverse complement strand
GTTTGTGCATCTGCAAATTCATTCAAATCTACATTAACAGCAAACACTACAACCGGATCAAATACCGTTGCATTCCAAACTACTGTTAGTGGATTCCTTAATAGCGGAGATACTATCACGATTGGATCAGCATCCTATACACTTGATACGGTATCGTCTAATACCGCAACAATTACCACTACCGCTACCGCAAATGCTAGTTTATCTAGTGCAGTAACTACTTGGGCATACAATGCATATTTTGACTCTGCTCCTGGTACATCTATTTACGGTACTAGTCAAGGTGCAAGCAATGATGAAATGCATATTATTGTTGTGGATACAGATGGTAAGTTTAGTGGAGAAAGAGGAACTATATTAGAAAAGTTCTCTCATGTATCTAAAGCAGGTGATGCAAAAACCGATGATGGTTCACCTAACTACTATGTAACTAAGGTATTAAATGAATCTAAGTATATCTATGTTGCAGATAAGTTGAGTGGAGCTTCTAACTGGGGTAATAGTGCATCTGGTACATCATTCTCTACTGTCAAGAACTACTCTATTAAATTGGCTGGAGGAACTGATACTGCTCCAACAAATGCAAATATTGTCACAGCATATGATTATTTTGCAAATGCAGATGAAGTTGATGTTTCATTACTAATCACGGGTGCTGCTGATGCGACTATTACAAATGCTGTTGCGACCATAGCCTTCCAAAGAAAAGATTGTGTATCATTCCATTCACCATTAAGAGCTGATGCAGTAAGTTCTGTAAATTTGGATAACATTATTGCATATAGAAATGCTGTTTCTCCATCCACATCATACTCTGTATTTGATTCTGGCTGGAAATATCAATTCGACAAATACAATAACAAATATAGATACGTACCATTAAACGGAGATATTGCTGGCCTATGTGCTAGAACCGATAATGTTAGAGATCCTTGGTGGAGCCCTGCGGGTTTTAATAGAGGCCAGATCCTTAATGCAATTAAGTTATCATGGAACCCAACTAAAGCTCAGAGAGATGAATTATACAAAAATGGTATCAACCCAGTTGTAGCATTCCCAGGAGAAGGCATTATTTTGTATGGAGATAAAACCATGCAAACCAAGCCATCTGCATTCGACCGAATTAACGTTCGTAGATTATTCATTGTACTGGAAAAGGCTATTGCAACTGCGGCAAAATACTCTCTATTCGAATTCAACGATGAATTCACTAGAGCACAATTTGTTTCAATTGTTGAACCATTCCTAAGAGATGTTAAAGGTAGACGTGGCATCACAGACTTTAGAGTAATTTGCGATCTTAGTAACAACACAAGCGAGGTAATTGACTCTAATAGGTTCGTTGGTGACATTTATATCAAACCAAGCCGCTCCGTAAATTTTATACAATTATCCTTTGTCGCAGTTAGGACTGGAGTAGAATTCAGTGAAATTGCAGGTGCATTCTAACATATAAAGAGCTTAGAGGGAGTGTAAATATTCCCTCTAAGATTATATAAATAATACAATAGGTTTATATTTAAGGAGTCTTAGAACATGGCGTTCAATATAGCAGAATTTAGGGCAGCTATGATTGGTGACGGTGCTAGACCGAATTTATTTTCGGTGCAGTTAACGTTCCCAACAATTGCGAGTTCCCCAATTGCTTCACAAAAGTTAACATTTATGGCTAATGCTGCATCATTGCCTGCATCTATTATGGGTGTTGCTAGACAACATTATTTCGGTAGAGAAGTAAAATTTGCAGGTGATAGAGTATTCCAAGATTGGGATTTGACAATTATCAATGATGAAGATTTCACAATCCGAAATGCATTGGAAAGATGGTCTGATAGATTAAATAGTCACTCGCAAAACGTTCGTGCGGCTGGAGCATTGAGTTCTCTGTTGTATACCGCTGATGCAACTGTGACACAATACTCAAAAATCGGCATCCCATTAAAAACATACAAATTCGTGGGTATGTTCCCAACTACAGTTTCTCCAATCAAATTGGATTGGGGTTCTAATGATAGAATCGAAGAATTTGATGTGACATTTGCGTATCAATATTGGGAATCTGATTCTGTTTCCTAATAAATACAGTTTTGAATAATAAGAAATAGGTATATAATTAATGGCGAGATTCAATCTTTTTGGTTTTAAGCTAGGGAAAGATACACCAGCACAGGAAGTGCTACCCTCTTTTTCTCCACCAGTCCTAGATGACGGAGCTACCACAGTTGCGGTTGCTGCTCATTATGGTACAACTGTAGATTTAGAGTCATCATATAAAAGCGAAATTGAGTTAATTACTCGATACAGAGAAATGTCTATGCAACCAGAAGTTGAATCTGCGGTTGACGATATTATCAATGAGGCAATTATCCAAGATAATGATTCCCCCGCCGTTTCTATCAAACTAGATAATCTAAAGGTTTCACCTAAAGTGAAATCTGCTATGGAAGATGAATTTGAGGATGTCTTGACCCTACTAAATTTCAAAGGTTTAGGTCAAGACATCTTTAAACGCTTTTATGTAGATGGTAGATTATATTATACAATTATAGTAGATGAAAAAGATCCCAAGTTTGGTATTAAGGAATTACGGTATGTTGATCCAAGAAAAATCACCAAAGTTCGTGAAATCGTAAAACAAAAAGACCCCAAACTAGGTGCTGACCTTATCGTAAACTACACTGAATATTATGTTTATTCAGAACAGTTATCTAGTACAAAGGCTAATTTAGCCCAAACTGGAGTCAAAATAGCACCAGATACTATCATTGCAGTATCATCTGGATTGTTAGATTCAAAACGATCAATGGTGTTAAGTTATTTACATAAAGCTATCAAGCCACTGAATAACTTAAGAATGATAGAGGATGCTAGTGTAATTTATAAGGTATCAAGAGCTCCAGAACGTAGAATCTTCTATATTGATGTTGGTAATCTACCTAAAGCCAAGGCGGAACAGTACCTAAAAGATATGATGACCAAGTATAAAAATAAGGTCGTCTACGATGCATGTTTAGGATTAGATACAAAAATTCCTTTGTTGGATGGTAGAACATTAACCCTATTAGATATTATTTTAGAATACCAAGATGGAAAAGAGTTATGGGCATACTCATGTGATCCTAAGACTGGCAAATTTGTTCCAGGATTAATCTCATGGGCAGGTATAACTAGAATAAATACGCAAGTAGTTAAAGTCACCTTAGACAATGGGGAATCTATCACGTGTACTCCAGATCACAAATTCCCAGTTTGGGGTAAAGGGTTTGTTGAGGCTAAAGATTTAATTTCTGGGGAATCTATGATCCCGCTTTATACCAGAAATAAAACAATCTCCCATGCTTCAAATAGTGAATATCTACAAATATTTAAAAATGATACTAAAAAGTGGGAGTTTGTCCACAGAGAAGTATCTAAATGGAAAGACGATAATAATTTAGATAATGAATATGTATTTAACGATATATATTCAGATGAAGATAAACATACAGTACATCACAAAAATTATAATAGGTACGATAATTCTCCTTCTAATTTAACTAGGATGAATAATTTAGACCATTTTGACTACCACAAACAACATAATTCTGAGGCTGGAAAAATTGGAGGAAAACGTGCGGCAATAACTCAGAAAGAATTAGGTGTAGGAATTTTTGGTCTTACAGATGAACAGCGTCAAGAATATGGAAAGAAATATGGGAAACTTGGCGGGAAACAATCATTTGAAAATAAATCCGGTATTCACGGATTAACATTAGAAGAAACGACAAATAACGCTCAGAAGGGGGGTTTAGCATTTAAGGAAAAGTTGGAAAATGATCCAGAGTTTAGATCATATATCTCTGAAATGCAGAAACAATCCTGGGATGATAATAAACGTCGGGGTTACGCAGAACGAGCATTAGAAATATTTGACCACGAACATTTTTCCAAAATGAATAAATTGTCAAATGAGTCTCGTTGGAACTCTGAGAAGACAGAATCAAATAAGAGAAAACTAGCAGAATCACAAACAATTTTATATCCTAAAGAAATAATTGATATTATAAAACATTGTGCTAAACAAGATTTATCTAAACATGATACTATATTAGAAATTAATACTAACCGACATGATATATTAATTGCATGGAGAGATCTAAATAAGAACCAAAAAGTAAAAAATAGAGATGTAACATCACTAAAATTTACAGAAAAAGATTTAAATAGAATTACTCGTTTAGATAACATAACCAAATGGGAAGATTATAAAGAATCGGTTAAATACAGAAACCACAAAATAGTTTCTGTAGAATGGTTAGATGAAACAATGAATGTGGGAACCTTGACCATAGATGGTCAAGAAATTTTTCACGATCACCACACATTTGCTCTTGATTGTGGAATTTACACAAAAAATTCATCTGGTGAGGTGAGAGACGATCGCCGTCACTTATCAATGCAGGATGACTTCTGGATTCCTCGTCGCGGAGATGCCACCACAGAAATAACTACATTACCATCATCCTCTGCATTTGATGATATGTCAATGGTTGAATATTTCGAGAAGAAATTATATAAATCTTTGAGCGTACCATATTCTAGGTTACATGATCCAGAAAACTCCTATGTTATTGGTAGGGAAGCTGAAATATCAAGGGACGAAATTAAGTTTTCAAAGTTCATCAATAGACTAAGATCCAAATTTACAGACTTATTTGATCAAGCATTGAAAACGCAATGTGTACTTAAGGGTGTTTGTACAGCCGAAGAATTTGATGAATATAAGCAATATATCTATTATGATTTCAAATTAGATAACAACTATGCGGAATTAAAAGAAGCTGAACTTATTCAAAATAGAGTTAATTTATTGACCATGATTGATCCGTTTGTTGGGAAATATTTTTCAATGGAATGGGTGTATGATAAAGTTCTTAACTTTACCGAAGATGAATCAAAGAAAATGCGTAAGCAAATTGATCAAAATATTAAAGATGGGTTAGTTCCTGATCCTAGTACCATGTTCCCAGGAGCAGATAACCAAATGGATGGAAATCAACCTCAACCTGCTCCCCCTGATAGACAGGTAAGTGGCGATAACACTTCATCTACTAAAGGTAATGATTCTGATAACCCTAATCCATATTACAACCAATGAAGAAAAATAAAGATTTACCACAAATATTGATTCTGAAACGTAAATATATCTACAGATTCCCAAATGGACAAAATGTAGCTCTATATCATTCAGAACAGTTAAATCAATATATCACAGTACCATTGGACAATTCACAATTTACCAATACCACTGAATCAGTTTTAAATGTGTTACAGAATATTTCTGAATCTGATGAAATAAAGAATGTTATATTTGAAGATTGTACTGAACTAAATATAGATAAGGAATGTGCTGATTTAGTATTGAGTTTTATTGACATAAACCAAGAGTTAAAGGAAGAAGTTGGTTTATCTGAAACTTCCTTTTTACAAATATTAAAACAAGCAACAGAAACAATTTCGGAAGAAACTGGATCTGCTATAGAAGAAAAGGAGTTACAGGACAATGAAACTGATCAGCGAAATAACGACTGAATCTATAAGTACCGAAATACTATCGGAAGGAACTGCACCTAAAAAATATAAAATCTCTGGCCCGTTTGTTCATACAGAAGAAATCAATAGAAACGGTAGAGTATACAAAAAAGAATTCGTTCAGCCAGAAATTGATAGATATATTAGGGAATATGTTAGCGCCCGTAGAGCATTAGGGGAGTTATCTCATCCAGATAGCCCAGCAATTAACCCAAAGGAAACTTCACATTTAATTACGAAGTTGGAATTTAAAGACCACCTATGTATGGGTGAAGCTGAAATTTTAGACACACCAAACGGTAAAATTATAAAATCATTTATCGATGGTGGTGTTAATTTCGGTGTATCCACAAGAGGGCTAGGTTCTATTAAAGAATCAAATGGAGTGAAATATGTTCAATCCGATTTCAAATTGATTACAGTAGACGTAGTTCTAGACCCCTCCGGGAAAGATTGCTATGTTGAAGGGATGATGGAAGGTAAAGAGTGGGTTTACATTGAAGGTCATGGCTGGGTAGAATCTTATTTAGAAGAAGCAAAGAGTACTCTACAAAAAGCTAAGGCATCTGATGTTGAACCATTAGCTCTACAAATTTTTGAGAATTATCTAAACAGATTAACTTCTCGTAAAATAGAATTTTAATAAATACTTATAATAATGAATTAAACAGGAGATATTTTAATGTCAAAAGATACAACTTTAAATCTTTCTGAGGCAGCAATGGAAATTCTGAATGCCAACAGAAAAAGCAAAGATTCAGCACAGGACAAATTCGGCTTAGGTCAAAAACTGAATGATACTGCAAATAAACCAGAACAAGATGTTGGTAATCCAGGTATTGAAAAGCCTGCGGTGAATGCACCATCTGCAACTCCTCCAGGTCAAACTCCACCAGTAGGTTCTGAACCAAAGAAAAAATTACCAAAACAGCCCGCTGAATCTGGTATTGCTAACACTGATGTAGACCAACTACCAAAGAAAGGGGTTAATGAAGATGAATCTAATGAAGACATCGAAGCATTGATGGCTGGCGAGAATCTATCTGAAGACTTCAAACTTAAAGCTACTGTAATTTTCGAAGCAGCAGTTAAAGCTAAGGTCGCAGAATTAGCGGAAGAACTGGAAGCTAAATATGTAGAACAGTTCGAACAAGCTTATGCTGACCTAGTTGAAGAAGTTTCTGAAAAAGTTGACTCCACTATCGCTTATTATGCAGAAGCTTGGATGGAAGAAAACAAATTAGCAGCACAAACTGGATTAAAATCCGAAATCACAGAAGGATTTATTTCTTCTCTGAAACAAGTATTCGAAGAACATTACATTGATATGCCAGAAGACAAAATCGATGTAGTAGAAGAATTGGCCTCTAAAGTAGAAGCTCTTGAAAAACAAGTTAACGAAGAATTAGCTAAAAACGTTGACTTGACTACAAAACTATCTGAACAAAAGAAACTTGAAGCACTTCACTCAGTCTGTGAAGGATTAACAATTTCGCAAGCAGAAAAAATTAAAACTATCGCAGAGAGCGTAGAATTTGTATCGCAAGCAGAATTTGTTAGTCAAATGGAAGATATTAAAGAATCTTATTTCTCACAATCTTCTGTTAAACCAGCTTCCAAAGATTCTCTAAATGATACCGTAGAACTAAATGAAGATACTCAAGAAAAAGCTACAGTAATTGATCCTATCATTGCTGCATATGCTAATCGTATCTCAAAAACTACGTTTAAATAAATAATAATATATTAATAAGAAACTAAGGAGTTTTTATAAATGGCACTTTTAAATGAAGAATTACAAGCTAAATGGAATCCTATTCTGGAACACCCAGAACTGAGTTCAATTAGTGATCCATACAAGAAAGCAGTTACCGCTATTGTATTGGAAAACCAACAAACCGCAATGGATGCTGATCGTCAAACTCTGAACGAAGCTGCTCCTACTAACGTTGCTGGTGGTATCTCCAACTTCGATCCTATCTTGATCAGCTTGGTTAGACGTGCTCTACCTAACTTGATTGCATATGACGTTGCTGGCGTTCAACCTATGACTGGCCCAACTGGTCTGATCTTCGCACTACGTTCACGTTACGGCACCCAATCTGGTGATGAAGCGTTCTACAACGAAGCTAACACTATCTTCTCAGGTATTGTTGGTGTAGACGGCACTTCTGCTGGTACTAACACTTCTCCAGTAGGTACTTCTGGTCCATTGGCAAATACCAACTTCTCAACCGGCATTGGTATGCCAACTGCAACCGCAGAAGCTCTTGATAGCGCATTCGCTCAAATGGCGATCAGCATCGAAAAGGTTTCTGTAACCGCAAAATCACGCGCATTGAAAGCGGAATACAGCTTAGAAATGGCACAAGATTTGAAAGCAATCCACGGTCTGGATGCTGAAACTGAACTGTCCAACGTTCTGTCAACTGAAATTTTGGCTGAAATGAACAGAGAAGTTATCAGAACCATCTACATGGTTGCTAAAGCTGGTGCTCAATTCGGTACTGTTACCCAAGGCGTTTTCGACTTAGACACTGACTCTAACGGTCGTTGGTCTGTTGAACGTTTCAAAGGTCTGATTTATCACATCGAAAGAGAATGTAACCAAATCGCAAAAACTACTCGTAGAGGGAAAGGTAACATCCTGATCGTCTCTTCTGACGTAGCATCTGCATTGGCAATGGCAGGCGTATTACAATATACTCCAGCTCTTTCAGCTAATCTACAAGTCGATGATACCGGTAACACCTACGCAGGTCTGTTACATGGTCGCATCAAAGTTTACATCGATCCATATTTCGGTGGCTCTGCAAACAATCTGGAATTGGTAACTGTCGGCTACAAAGGTACTTCTCCTTATGATAGCGGTCTGTTCTACTGCCCATACGTTCCATTACAAATGGTTCGCGCAGTTGATCCGGGGACTTTTCAACCGAAGATCGGTTTCAAAACCAGATACGGTTTGGTTGCGAATCCATTCGCGGAAGGTACGACTCAAGGTCTGGGTGCATTGACTCCTAGATCCAATCTATATTACAGAATTTTTTGTGTCCGCAACCTCATGTGATAAGTTGCTGATTTTATTCAACTTTTAATAAAGGGGCTTTAAGCCCCTTTATTTTTTATCTATTAATTTTATAAGCTTTCCATCTTTTAGACCCACCTCGTTGTATATTCCCGGCGCCCAACCCATGCTCTTTACAAAATTGGCGTAAATTGGTGATTTCATATTCATTACCATATGGATCAACGACTAACCAATCTTTAGACATAACTTTACTAATGGTTTCTTTCTGATGATCAGATTGATTCTTACCCTTCATATTTTTGGAATTATCTCTACCTAAACCCTTCCCGGTTCGATTCTTAGACATCTTCTCTAAGGTTTCATTTGAGTATACATCAGTTTTACCTTTATTCCAAGGTACTTTCCCTTTATTCTTACCCTTACAACTGGTAGACATTTTCAGTTTAGTTTCATCTGTATGATTAAAAGTTTTCCCATACATAGGATTATTCTCACCAGAATACATTTCCGATAAAGTTTCTTTCCATTGTTGACCTTCTTCGGTTTTAAAGAATTCTTTTCTAGACGATGATATATTTTCTTTATGATCTTCTTCTAGGTAATCGCGCCTAAACCCTTGACCTCCGTTTAGGATATTATAACCAACCTGAGTCGAGTTATATTCTAGGATATATTGTTGTTCTAGCAGGTCGATTGATGTTTGATCTGGAGCATAGTCTATTATTTCTTTGGTCCAAGTATCTGGTGGGTATTTCTTAAATGCTTCATATAATTTACTTTTGTATACTATTTCATCTTTAATATACCGTTCATATGCTTGGATATGTTGTTTAAAGCGGATTTCTAATGTAGTTTTAGTTTGACCGATATACACTTTACCAGAGGGTGATGTTAATTTATAAATTTTATATTCCATTTTAATATTTCTCCATAGTGATTAAAGGGGTCGAATTCCCTTTATTTTTTATTGTAAAATTTTATATTACCACAATCCCATATTCTATCGTATCCATTATCAAGCATATTATCATATGCGCTTTTGGATTCATCATAATCAAATAAATCTTTCAATTTATGTTTAGTGTAAGATAATCTATGATGTAGAATATAATCAGATTTGTGAAACCCATACCATGAAGGTTGTGTCGTAGTTCTACTATCAAATAGAGTAGAATAGCTAGAATTTAATAAAGAAGAATATCGTCTATCAGCATAAGAAATTATAGGTTTATCTAAGTTAAATGATTTAAATAATTTAGACATACCACCAACTACTGATGTATCAATTTTCGATGCAAATCTAATTATTTCATATTGTTCAGTATTAGAAAACCTATCCATAGAAATACTCATAACAGAAACCAATTCATCATTATAGTAT
>Ga0208116_1000706_pt1 | contig 9993 bp, 7 predicted proteins | sample LakWasMeta9_HOW4_2_FD_183859 | JGI IMG/M metagenome (GOLD analysis project Ga0208116, IMG submission 183859) | Freshwater sediment methanotrophic microbial communities from Lake Washington under simulated oxygen tension - Sediment Metagenome... | ecosystem: Environmental > Aquatic > Freshwater >... | reverse complement strand
ACAAGGACAGCTCCCGAAACTGCAGACAAAAGGCGTTTAAACATAACACGCTCTATGCGGTGAACCATAAAGTACTGAATCATATTATTAATAATAAACATCCCTATTCCAGCTTAATGTGCCCGATGCACTGCTGCCCACGTGCGCTATGTGCCGATACACGAACACTGCGGCCGGCTTCTTTAATGTTGAAACTGATCTCAATATCCGGTTCAGGCAACACCTGCCCTGCTTTTTCCGGCCACTCAATCAGGCACACGCTACTGGCATTGAAGTATTCCCTGAAACCGGCGGCTTCCCATTCCTCATCATCGTTAAACCGGTACAAATCAAAATGATACAGATTTAACTGGGCGGAATGACTATCAAGCATTTCATACGGCTCAACCAGCGTATAGGTCGGGCTTTTCACTCGTCCTACATAGCCAAGGCCGCGCAGTAACCCACGTACCAGTGTAGTCTTTCCTGCCCCCAAATCCCCATGCAGATAAATGGTCAGACCTGGCACGATTACCCTGGCTATCGCAGTGCCAAAATCAATCGTTGCCGCTTCATCTGCTAAATCAAGTGTAAAATCATTATCCATGACCAACCCCGCAATCCAACCCGCCAATCAGCAAATGCAAGCACTGAGCGCCAGCATCAGGGACTGGGGCTTGGCGCTGGGTTTCAATCATATCGGAATTACCGATACTGATTTGCATGAGGCCGAAGCCAGGCATGAAGATTGGATTAAAAAAGGTTTCCATGGTGAAATGGATTATATGGCAAAACATGGCATTAAACGCACCCGCCCTGCCGAATTAGTGCCAAAAACCCTGCGTGTAATTTCTGTACGTATGGATTACCTGCCGCCAAATGCGGCCAACAGCGAAAGTATTCTGCAAAATAGCGAAAAAGCCTTTATTTCACGCTATGCCTTGGGGCGAGACTACCACAAGGTATTGCGCAGCAAACTGCAGAAGCTATGTGAAAAAATTCAGGCTGAACTGCTTACGTTTGATATCGATAACTTTGAATACCGCGTGTTTACCGACAGCGCCCCGGTTCTTGAAGTGGCGCTCGCAGAAAAAGCCGGCCTGGGCTGGCGTGGCAAGCATACCCTGCTCATCAACAAAGACCGTGGCTCATGGTTTTTTCTGGGTGAGATCTACACCAACCTGCCGCTGGCAATTGATGCACCGGCGACCAATCACTGCGGCACCTGCTCAAGTTGCATAAATGTATGCCCGACCCAGGCCATCACCGCACCGTACGAAGTCGATGCAAGGCGCTGCATCTCTTATCTGACCATTGAATTAAAAGGCAACATACCGCTTGAGCTGCGCCCGCTGATCGGTAACCGCGTTTACGGCTGTGACGACTGCCAGCTTTACTGCCCGTGGAACAAGTTTGCCGAGGTCACAAAAGAAACGGATTTTGCGGTAAGAAACGGCCTCGACGACATCAGCCTGATCGATTGCTTCAACTGGAGCGAAGATGAATTCAAAGTCAACATGGCAGGCAGTGCCATTTACCGCATCGGTTACGAGCAATGGCTGCGCAACATTGCAATAGGCCTGGGCAACGCAAAGACCTCACCGGAAGTGATTGCGGCACTGCAATCAAGGCTTAACGGAGTTTCTGAAAATTTACGCGAGCATATCATTTGGGCCTTATCCAGACACGATCAGTGATTCCAAAAAAACACTGCCTTACCATCAGCTACAGCCACACGGCATTCGTGATTCACCACAGTAAAAAATTTGGCATTAACCCCTTTTTTACATCCTTAAACGTTTAACCAAAGACTGCTTCAAAGAAAGTATTCAACTCATGGCTTGGCGCACTTGCTCCAGGAACGTGAAACGCCCCACTTAACACAAGTACTAAATTTATTTGCGAGGCATTTGCTCGCTAATTTTTAAGGAAATTTAGATGGCTGCAACTCATTCTTCTTCACATGCATACAAAACACCAGACGGTAGTCGCGTGGTTCAATTGGAAACTTTACCACCAGAGCAACAACGTCAATACCTGTCATTAATGGAACCGTTGCTGGCTAAAGCTTACCCTCAGTACGTAAAACAGGAGGATATTACGCATCGCTGGTTTGATAGCATGCAACACTCGCGTCCAGCCACGAGCGAATACGAGATGGGCATTACCGCAGTGATAAAGCACAACGAAGAAACTGACAAAGATGAGGTGCTAGGCTTTACCACAACAGAGTTTCTTGGCAAGGCCGCATATCACGGCTACTCCGTTGGTCAATATACTGATGAAGTAGATGAAAAAGGCGGTAGCCTGAAACACCCATTACACGCAGAAGAATACGCCAATGTTATGTACGCATCCAAAAAAGGCGCATTTGATAACGTTAAAGAAAGACAGGCAACAGGGAAAATTATTAATCTGGACATTCAGGAAGGCGCCAGTTATAAGCCGGCACATCTGGATAAAATGATTCCCGGGCTGGCTGCAGGGCAAGTTTCCCTTGCCAGTGATACAGCGACTATCCCATTAAAAGACAGTGTCATTCCTGTTTACAAGGGAGACATCCCACAGGGCGCCACACCAGACGAAATAAAGAAAATAGTGGAAGATCCGTTTAAAGTTGATCTTCTCATCACCAACCTTGATCCTAGCGAGAAGAATAAGTCGTTCGGAGACATTATGGGGGAATTTAAAACAGATTACCTGAAATTGCATGGCTCCCCTGTCGTTGACCCTAATAACCCAAATGCGCAATTCAAGGATCCATATGGACAAATCATGGATAACTATATTGCAAAACTCCCCCCAGAGTTAACTGTACAGCAGGCCTATGCTGCTGCTCAGCCTGGCGCAGCCCAGCGTCTTGGCCTTGGGCCTGGCGTCGATATACATCAAAACAGGGAGCGCGACGGTGTGCCCGATATGCAGCGATTGGATCAAAGACAGACTTTTATGAAAGAGCACCCCATTAAAGTTTGGGACGGCGCCAACCTCAGCAGCATCATAGACCGACTGACTGACGGTAAAGTCACACCAGCCATGATTGCAGAAGTCATCAAAGCAAACCCTGATTTAGGCAACAATCCTGACCTCATTCACCCTGGAGATAAGCTACATCTGGAAAATCTGAATGTATCAGACAAAGGCTTCAAGCTCTATCAGTCGATAGTACAAATTCAGGAAAGCGGATTAAATGCCAGCGCACAAAATTTAGTATATAGCCATGTAACCAGTCACCTGGACAATCAGACAAGCAAGCAACATATCCCTCATAATGACCAGCAACAGCATGATCAGCAAAAACAAGCTGCTGAAGCCCAAGCCCAGGACGCCTTCGCATTTACAGCCTAAACCTAGTGAGGTGGGCAAGTTTTACTATGAGAGAACTTGCCCAAGCAACAGCTTAATCATACAGCTAGAATTATGTAATTGAGCTCTTGGTTTGCTGCACGCATTGAGCGCGCCACATAACCAGCAAGCTGCTCACTGATAACGCAGCGCCTCAATCGGGTTCAGCCGCGCGGCCTTGCGCGCAGGATAAAACCCGAAAAAGATACCGACACTGGCTGCTACGGCAAACGCCAACGTAATTGACTGCGTAGTCACGATTGCATCAGTACCGGTCATGTTCTTTACCAGCATCGCGCCGCCTACACCGATCAAAATACCGATCACACAACCCACGATCGAAATGACAAACGCTTCCAGCAGGAATTGCAGCAGAATATCACGCTCACGCGCGCCGATTGCCATACGGATGCCGATTTCACGCGTGCGTTCGGTCACCGACACCAGCATGATATTCATGATGCCGATGCCGCCTACCAGCAGCGAGATCGAAGCAATCGCGCCCAGCAGCAGCGCCATCGTGCGCGTAGTTTCAGCAGCGGTATTCGCAATCGCAGTCAGGTTGCGCACGGAAAAATCACTGTCCGAACCTTCACGAATATTATGACGCTGGCGCAGCAGGTTATTGATATCCTCTTCGGCCTGCGGCATGGCCTTGTCTGACTCAGCCTGCACCATCATCATCCTGACGCTGCCGGGCACCTGATTGCCAAACAATTTACGCTGAGCTGTAGTCAGCGGCACAATAATCGTATCGTCCTGATCGCGCCCATCCAGGCTCTGGCCTTTGGGGTTCAGCACCCCAACCACCATAAACGGGCTCTGTCTGATTCTGATTGTTTTGCCTACCGGGTCAGTCGTATCACCAAACAGGTTATCTGCAACGGTTTTACCGATGAGCGCAACACGCGTGGCAGAGCGCATGTCAGAGTTGGAAAATACATAACCGTCATCGATGACCCAGTCACGAATTTCCATATAGCTTGGCGTAGTGCCTATGATCGTTGTGTTCCAGTTGTTACCGGCATAAATCACCTGTGCACTGCCCATCGTGGTTGGCGCAACGCCCGCAATACCGTCCAGCTCGCCAATGGCGTCTGCATCCTTTACATTCAATGAAAGCGCATTGCCGGTAGCCGACCTCGCCCCGCCGGCATTCGGCGGCCCGGATAGCACAATAAACAAATTACTGCCCATGGAGCTGATAGACTTTTTGATCGACTGCTGCGCGCCCTCGCCTATCGCCATCATCATCACCACAGCGCCCACACCGATCATCATGCCGAGCATGGTTAAAAAGGTGCGCATGCGGTTTGCCCCCATGGCATGCCATGCTTCACCCAGCATCGCCGTAAACATCAGCTTGCCTCCGTTACTGCGGATATTGCGTAGCTGTCATGCACGATTTTTCCATCCAGAAAACGCACCTGGCGTTTAGCATGCTCGGCAATATCGAGTTCATGCGTTACCAACACGATGGAAATCCCTTCGTGGTTCAGGCTGTCGAATAGCTGCATAATCTCTTCACTGGTCTTGCTGTCAAGGTTGCCGGTCGGTTCATCGGCCAGAATCAGGCGCGGGGTATTTACCAGTGCCCGCGCAATCGCCACGCGCTGCTGCTGCCCGCCTGATATCTGGCTGGGGCGTGAGTTAAGGTAATTGCCGAGGCCGACTTTAATCAGTACCTGCGCAGCTTTTTCATGCCGCGTTTTTTTATCCACGCCGGAATACACCAGCGGCAAAGCAACATTATCCAGCAGGCTGGATCGGGCAAGCAGGTTAAACCCCTGAAACACAAAACCAATGGTTTTGTTTCTAAGCCGCGCCAGCGCATTTCCCTCCAGCTGCGATACCTGATGTCCATCCAGCAGGTAATCACCGGCCGTTGGCCGATCCAGACAACCCAGTATGTTCATGAAAGTCGATTTTCCGGAACCGGAAGGCCCCATGATCGCCACATAATCACCACGGGCTATCGTCAGGTTCACATCCTTAAGTACAGGAAAAGCGCCAGCCGCAGTCTGGTAATCCTTGTAGATACGATGCACTTCAATCACATTACTCATCTGAATTATCTTATCGGTCAAGGGTTAGAACATTCGCGGCGCACGCATCGCATTACCCGATGCCTGGCCATCAGCCTGTGCATTGCCGGTAATCACTTTATCGCCGGGCTTCAGTGCATCACTGACAATTTCAGTCAGCTTGCCATCTGTAATGCCGACTTTGACCTGGCGCAGCTGCGGTTTGCCATCCTGCAGTACAAAAACCTTGCCACGCCCAAAACCGCCGGCCCCTGCCGTCTCGGCAGGTTTTTTCCTGCGGCTCTTGCCCTGCCCCTGGCTGGCATCATTGCCATTTGCAGCAGACTTGGTGCCATCCACTTCATTATCGAGCTTGGGCTTGTAGCGCAATGCCGCATTCGGCACCAGCATGACGTTATCATGCTTTGCAAACACGATGCTCACATAAGCCGTCATGCCGGGCAGCAATATCTGCTGCGGATTATCCACGGAAATCACTACATTATATGAAACCACATTAGAGGTCGTGACCGGGTTCAGGCGTATCTGTTTCACCGCGCCCTCAAAATTAAGATTCGGGAATGCATCCACACTGAACTTGGCTACCTGACCTACCTTGATGTTACCAATATCCGCCTCGGCAAAACTGGTATCAATCTGCATCTTGGATAAATCCTGTGCGATCTTGATCAGTGTCGGCGTCTGAAAACTTGCGGCGACAGTCTGGCCCACATCAATCTGCCTGTCGATCACGATCCCTGACACCGGTGAACGGATAATCGAATATGACAGATTGGTTCTATCGCGTTGCAGCTGGGCTCGCGCACTTTCCAATACGGCTCCGGCAGACTTCAATGCCTGCACCGACTGATCCAGTTCCTGCCTGGATACATATTCCTGTCCGAACAGCGAGCGGATTCTGGCCTCATTGGCCTTGGCAAGCTCCACTGAAGCTTCGGCATTGCGTACGCTGCCCTGCGATTGCGCTATCTGCGCGGCAAATAAGGCATCATCAAGCTCAAGCAGCACCTGGCCTTTCTCCACCTTGTCGTTAAAATCCACATACAGCTTGCTGACCCGGCCGGAAACCTGCGTACCCACACTTACCAGCGTCACCGGATTAATCGTGCCATTGGCAGAAACCGTCTGTTCCACATCGCCCTGTGTCACCGCGCCGAACTTATATAAATCTTCCGGCTGCGCCTGTTTGCTGTTCTTGTAAAAATAATAGCCGCCTGCCAATAACAATAGAACAATTAACGGCAGAATAGATTGTTTAATGATTTTTTTCATGGATTTACTTTTAAGGATTCACTTCTGTAAGTTCTTTACCGCCGCCCGGTAAGGACTGGATCATCACGCTATCAAGCGTACCGATCGCCTGCGCCAACGCCGCACGGGCGATGTTCCTGCCCAGATCAGCCTTGATTTTTTGCTGATTCGCACTGGCCAGCGCACTCTGCGCATTCAGCGTATCAATGATATTGCCGACACCGGCTTTATAACGCCCCAGGGCCACACGGGCAGACTCTTTTGCGCTGCTGACCAGGACATCGGCAGACTTGATCGTTTCATGTGCAGTCCGCAAGTTCTGAAACGCAGTCCATACATCCAGGGATATCTGCAGCTTTAATTGCTCGCGCTGTGCTTCCCTTGCGTCTGCCGCAGCTTCTGCAGCGCGTATTTTATATGTGGGTCCGTAACCGGAAAAAATCGGTACGGTAACCGTCAAGCCCAATGTAGAAGTATTACTGGAAGACAGACTGCTGCCATCCTGAAAACTGTTGGATACACCGACAGAAACTGTTGGTTTAGCCGCTGCACGGCTTGCCTCAATACTGGCTTTTGCCGCGCTGACCTGCGCTTCACTCGCCATCAGGTCGGGGCGGCGCACACGCGCATACTCAATCAGCTGGTTAATGTCGCGTTCTATTTCGGCAGTATTGATCGGTGAGTTTGCGCCAGGCACCAGATTGAGCGGCATATTGGCATGCAAACCCATGACATTTGCCAGGATACCGTAATCGGTTTTAAGGCTGCCTTCCGCACTGATCCTGTTCAGCACCGCCTGTGCGTAAGCAGTTTCTGCCTGTAACTTATCGGCCGGGGTAGAAACGCCGGCTTTATATTTAGCTTCTGCCGCCTTAAAACTTTCCAGGTTAAAACGCTCCGACTCCCTGGTTGCTTCCAGCAAGGCAATGTCAGTCTGTACCTGATAGTAGGATTTTACGGTTAACAGTAATATGTTCTGGACAACAGCACTCTGTGTAGCGCTGACCGCATTGAGTAACTGGCGTGCATTTTCTAGCGCAGCATCACGGTTGCCAAAATCATAGAGCAGGTAAGAAGCGGCCAGATTGTTACTCAGGTTATTGAACTCGCGCCCCCTGCTGACCGATGCCGGGTTAACAAAGTTCTGATTCACGCCTACGCTGTCAGTCAAGGTCGGCAGGAAGGCTGACTTGGCGATGCCCAGTTGCGCCGCCTGCACCTTGGCATTGGCATAGGATTCACGCGTTTGCGGATTGTTGCATAGCGCTGCCTCGGTAACATCGGCCAAAGTCAGTGCTTTGCTAAAATCCAGATCGGCGCAGGATTGCCCCGCTATTTCAGGTTTGAATCCTGCACCATATACGGCCGGCGGCAATTCCAGCGAGGTCGACAAAGGGTCGCCGTCCCCATACCAGATCGAGCCTGCGGCCATTGCCTGCGAAGCTGCCATTAAGCCGGATGTAAGCACCAAGGCAGAAATAAAAGTTCTATGCAGCATTAAAAGCATTCTTATATATTTGATTCAGCATGAATAACCTTCTTGTTAACGTTCGCATCACTACTACCGCCAATCATAAAGCGCAGGCTTTTAAAACCCCTGTGTCGGTTTAAATCGAGGCTTAAAACTTTACGGTTTATAAAATGATTAATCGCGCCAGCGATCAATCTAATCGCAGCTGCGTGTCGCTATAACGATTGTAGTCGATTAAAGTTTCACCATAACCTTCTTCAGCTACACTTTTTTCAAGTGACTTCAGGTTTTACATCACATCAACAGCAATCTTTTGCCCGATATTGAACCTCTCTCTGCGGGCGGCAATCAGCCATTTATCGGCAGTCTGTTTATTGACTGCAATTCTGCCATCTAATTCATTATGGCATGATGATTCACTAAAAATGCATAATCCCGGCGATACCGGCAGCGGTATCTCCAATCACAACAGTTATTACATTCCATGCCTGGCAAAAACATAAAATATGTCATGCATATATGAATGTACAAGCGATGAAATTCATCTACAATCCTCACTCATGACCGCACGCCAGAACAACTCCAGCTTATTTACGCTAAATTTGCTCCTCGCATCTATATGCATGGTGATCTACAGTGTTTTATTCACGGTTTATGTACTGGCGGAAAAACGGATAGATTCCGCCAATGAATTACGCCACCAATCCTTCCTGTTAGCTAACGAGCTGCGCCAGACTTCAGATGACCTTACCCGTGCGGTACGCACCTATGTAGCGAGCGGCAACCCTTTTTACAAGCAGCACTATTCAGAGATTATTGATATCCGTGACGGCAGGCTCCCGCGCCGGCTTGAGTACAATATTGCCTACTGGGATTTCAGCCACCAGGACAACCTGCGCTCAGATACCGGCTCCGGCAAAACGCATCCACTGATGGAATTAATACGCCAAGCGGGATTCAGCGAAAAAGAGCTTGCGAAGCTATCCGAAGCAAAAAAGAAATCTGACCAGCTCACCAGTACCGAGTTCACGGCAATGAAGCTGTTTGAGGCCTCAAAACATGCCGGTGACGAGCATCACATTGCAGCGCTGCGGATACTGCATGACGATGCCTACAACCAGTCTAAAGCCGAAATCATGCAACTCATCAGCGATGGCTACCGCATGATAGAGAAACGCACATCAGACTTGGTGAACTCTGAATTAAAACTCGCCCTGTATACCCGCTACGCACTGATTCTGGTCGGGCTCATGCTGCTGTTCTTTTTATGGAGAACATACAAATCGATGCGTTCAACGCTGGGTGCCCCGCTGAATGAAGTGCAGTCGCAGATCGCCAGAATCGGCAGCGGCGACTTCGAGGATGCAATTCCGGTAAGCAAAGGCATGGAAAACAGCGTCATGAGCTGGCTTTCAGAAACACAGCAGCGACTCTCCAAAGAGCGCGCTGATAACAACAGGCTCACACGCTTTTATGCCGCGCTCAGCTACTGCAACGAAGCAATCGTGCGCAGTAAAGACACTACAGAGCTGTTTAACACGATCTGCCATGATGCGGTAGCGCACGGTGGGATGAGTATGTGCTGGATAGGGATTCACGATGAAAGCACGCACCTTGTAAGCCCTGTTGCATCCCACGGCCAATATACTGAGTACCTGGACGGCATCGAGATATCAACACTTGCAGACCATCCGTCAGGCCAGGGCCCTACGGGGATTTCCATACGTGAAGACCGGCCGGTCTGGTGTCAGGATTTCACGCAGAACCCGATGACTGCCCCATGGCATGAGCGTGGCAAAAAATTCGGCTGGAACTCATCGGCCTCCTTGCCGCTTCATCAAAAAGATAAAGTCATCGGCGCCATTACTTTTTACTCAACGGAACTGCATGCTTTCGAAAATG
>Ga0208116_1000705_pt1 | contig 10004 bp, 4 predicted proteins | sample LakWasMeta9_HOW4_2_FD_183859 | JGI IMG/M metagenome (GOLD analysis project Ga0208116, IMG submission 183859) | Freshwater sediment methanotrophic microbial communities from Lake Washington under simulated oxygen tension - Sediment Metagenome... | ecosystem: Environmental > Aquatic > Freshwater >... | reverse complement strand
TTCCGCCACCTCTACAGCGAGCGCCGGCAGCGCTGGGTCAAGGAAGCGTTTGCGCGTTATATCTCGCCGAACCGGGTCGAGCATCTGATCGAACATCCCGAAGCGCTAGAACTCGGCGGCCGCCGCCAGGTTTGCAGTTTCGTGTTCAGCGACCTCGCCGACTTTACCGGCCTGATGGAAAGCATGGACCCCGGCGAAGCGGTCGCCTTGCTGAACCATTATCTGGACGAGATGATCGCGATCGCCTTTCTGCATCACGGCACCTTGGACCGCATCGTCGGCGATGCGGTCGCGATCATGTTTTCGGCGCCTTTGGAGCAAAAAGACCATCAACGCCGGGCGCTGGAATGCGCGATCGACATGCAGCGTTTCGCCCGTCAATATAGCCAGGACTTGAATGCGAAAGGCATCCGCTTCGGACAGACCCGGATCGGCGTCCACAGCGGCGAAGTGATCGTCGGCAATTTCGGCGGCAATACCATCTTCGATTACCGGGCGCTCGGCGATCCGGTCAATACGGCGTCAAGGCTCGAAGGCGCGAACAAATATCTCGGCACGTCGATCTGCGTCTCGGAAGCGACGCTGGCCGGCTGCCCCGACATCCCCGCCCGCCCGATCGGGCGCTTGCGGGTCAAGGGCAAAACGATTCCGTTGCAGGTTTTCGAACCGCTGGCGGCGGCAGGGTCCGGACACGCAGCGCTGCCGGATTATTTGGCCGCCTATCAATTGCTGCGCGATCAACAGGCAAGTGCCCTTGATGCGTTCCGGAAACTGACGGCCAATTATCCTGACGATGCGCTCGCGGCTTTTCACCTGCACCGCCTGAGTGCAAACAAAACCGGCGATTTGATTGAATTGACAGGAAAATAAGCTGTAAAAGTCTAAAATTGAGCCGATATGTTCAGGAATTGGTTTGGCACTTCCATTGCATTGAAAATAAGGAAAGATTCACCTAAATTAATCGGCTCAAACCGGCCAATAGCCGTCATCGGGGTTAGCCGCCTAATCGGCTCCAATGTCGGCATTGTGGTGACATCAAAGAATTGGAGAAAGAAATTGCTAGACTCATTTTTTGTTTGAACGATGTTCATTTTTTACGACTTGCATTTGGCGATCTTTTGATTAGAATAGGTAGCGAAGCTGTGAACGAAATTCGGCCCCGTGCCGTGAGAGTCTTTTAGGCTCCTATATTCATGGCTTTTTCTTTTTCTGTTTTCCGCTTCCAAAACGCGCCTCTAAAGTTAGAGGATGTTGCTTGTTAAAGTAAGTCCCTCGCTCAGGTCCGAAATCCCAGTCGTGTATCTCGCCGATTTGCGGCCACAATAAATTCAAGTAGCGGTCCTCTCTGGGTAATTCTTCGCCGGTTTGTGGATGCAGCCGAAGTTCATAAAAACGTTGCAGCGCCCAAAGGAAATAATCGACAGCCTGTAAACAAACCGCTGTTCCGGGATCAGAAACAGTGATATGCCAAGCATCCGATCCGCCGCGCGAAAAACCGAAATATGCCTCAAAATCACGTTCTGCGTGCTCAAGGGCCAACGTTAGCGCCTCGTTACGGTCCTTGTGGCCTCGACGAGCTATACATAAACCGTAGCTGTCCGCTAGTCGATGGAATTTTGAAAATAGGGATCGTACCAACGAATCATAAAGCGCATTCGGTTGATAGCGATAGCCCGGAGATGCTTCGCGTTTGGCCTTTTCTTTTTCCAGCAATGCGCTCTTATCGCAGACGACGGCATGGAAGCGTAACGCCGATCCTTCTTCTCGCAAGAGGCTGAAAACCCGATAACGAACTTCCGGCAGATCGTCTTTCGCATGAAAAGCATGGGCGGTTTTTTTACGCTCAGGCCGAAAAGACTCCACTCCGGCAAAATAGGGATCATTCAGCAGTTCCGTATGCAAAGTTTTCAGCTTTTGGGCCAAGGCATCAGGATTGTCCACTTCCAGTTTTCCGAGTATGAAATAACGCGAACATCCTTGAGAGCCGACCAGCGGTTTACCGCGACGGCCTTCAAACAAGGTGGGATCGCCAGCCTCATCCACAAAAATGTATAAAACGTCTTCATTTTTCGGAATCATTCAATCTCCCGTTTTCGGCCTGTTGAAACGCTGCCGGCCAGCCGCCGTGCCTATCGATCACGACGTCTATTTCCTGCATCAGGCGAATTGTTTCATTCAGGGCGACGACGATTTTCTGGTAATGGACGATGTCTTCCTCGCTCAAGCAGCGGCCTTTGCGGTCTTTCAGCCATTTTTTGCAGACCTGATAGCCTCCGATGTGAAAATTCCATACAGCTTCAGGGACGTTTTCAAAGCGCTGTGCGGCGTTGATCCATACCGCGCCATCTTTGTAAACGGGCTGTTTGAAAATGCTGTGGTCGCCTTCGCCTTGGTAGTGTGTGATGAATTGATTGATCCTAGAAGACTCGAGCAGGTGCAGGGAGACCAGTTCGCCGCCAAGCTTGAAGAGTTCCTGAAACAGTTCCGGCGAACCGGGCAAGGGGATGCGCGGGAAGTCGATTTTCAGGAATTCGGAGTAGCGAGTGCGGTATGCAAAACTATGTAGAACAGCGTAAATGTAGTGAAAAATGTATTCTGGAGTGATGCCTTGAGGAAGACCATCTATATCAGATTGACGTAAGGATAAGCGCTTGGAAAGCTGTGCAAGAAAAGATATTGCGAGATTAGGACAACGTGCGCCCGATACTCCGAAAATCCCGCTCTGCTTATCATATGAATATAAAGGAAAAACATCATTTTGTTCTCGGGTCTTGTTTGATATGTAGCAATACTCAATTACCCCCTTAGCAGGCAGCGCGTGTTGCCAAGGCATCTGATTAATCTGACGGGGGACGCAAAGGGCGAGATTTTCTCGGAGCATGTGCGATAAAAAGCCGTATACTGGATACGCCATAAATCCCTTAGTTTGATTCACATAATATGTCCAGCGCTGATCAAATGGACGATAGTGCACTTTCTGTATAAATTCATCTTTAATGCCGAAAGATTGAACAGTTCGGCGTGCAGCGGCATATGTCCAGTCTCGACTATCGCCCTCAAGTGAATAACGTTCGACGAATTCTTTGTATGGGAGATTACACAAGTCATGCAAGGTCTCTATAAGCTTGGCTTTGTCAAAGTGGATGACAAGATGATCTCGTTTTGTAAGTATCGGCTTACTATGCTTTGTAAGAACATCTGTCAAGATAGGAAACATCAGATATTCATCTTTATGTGTTTGATCGGAACGAATGAATGAACCACCATTGCTGACACCCTCTAGCTTTTGCCATGCTGTTATTTTTGATGATTGCTCGCCGAGAACGCCATACTTAAGCTGCCTTGAGCCATAGATATCTGATGACCAAACGCCAGCATTACGAGCTAAGATACTGGGAGAACGAGAGCCGATACTAATGACGACACCTTGCCGAATGTCGAATATATTTTCGTCTTTTTCATCCGAGGGAGTCGTTTCCCCTGAGAGGCTGTCTCCATGCAGATTCAGAAGATACAGCGCCGGGAAATCTGCGGATAACATTTTTCGCATCCCCAAGAAAGTCGGTCCCCAAAGAAATGAGTTATTCGTAATGAAGCTAATGACCCCAAATTTTGCTTGGGCTGCTAAGTAATGTGCGAATCTAAAAAATTTAACGTAATCGTCCGATAGCGGCTTTATGTTCGGTTCATGGCGTACATCAACCTTGTAAAGCTCCATTATTTCATCAATGAATAATGACTTGTTCTGAGAACTTATAGAGTAAGGTGGATTTCCAATCACCACCGTGAACCGCTGTCCACGTTTCACGGCATTAACAGCTTTCGCTTCATGAGCGAGCGCGGGGAGCACTTCTTCAAATTCCATTTGCTTCGTGTCGTCGCTTGCCAGTTCCAGCGCGTTGGTTAGGTAAACCCGGGCGCGTTCATTGCTACCGAAACGGTAGCCGGTTTCATGTAGCTTGAGGCCAATTTTCATATGGGCGATGGCGTAAGGGGCCATCATCAACTCATAACCATATAGGCGCGACAGCAAATGCTTGGGAACATAACCGTTCCAGGCCGCTTCGCGCTGCCGGTCGCCCATACCCTGTTTGCGCCATTTTTCGCTCAGTGTGCGATAAATCATATCGATGGCTTCCACCAGGAAGGTTGCCGTGCCGGTTGCCGGATCGAGGATGACGACGAAAGGAGAGTCGGGGTCAATACCGGCGGGTATTTTAAATTCCCCCTCACCCTGGCCCTCTCCCGCAGATAAAGGGAGACTTCTTTGCACCATTTCTCTCCACGTAATCGTCGAAGCCAAGCCATCTTCCAGACCGAATTCGGTTTGCAACAGTTCGTGTACGCTGCGAACGATATAGGACACCACCGGCTGAGGCGTGTAGAACACGCCGCGCTGCACCTTAAGCTTTTTGTTGTAGGCGGCGAGAAAGTGCTCATAAAAATGGATCACCGGGTCTTCACCACGGGTCCGGTTACCGAAGTCGCGCAGAATCGCGGGCAAGTCGGTTTCCTTTCCGCGCAATAATTCCACCACATCCTGAATCCCCAATTCGTCAAAATCAATGCCGCCCTTGCGTCCGCCTACGCGCAAGAAGGTTTGCAGCATTTCCTTTAGAAATGGATTGGTCACCGGCACCATGTCGGTTATATTTTCGGCAATTAGCGCCGTTCCGTGACGGCCTTCGCTTCTGTCTGTTCGGGATATGGCAGCGGTAAGCAGACCGTAAGTGATGGTCTGTGCATAAGTGTCGGCAAAACCTTCTTCGCTCAAATCATGGATCAATGAAGTCTGAAAAGCTTTATGCAAAGTGCGCAACGGCCCGTTTACGGCTTCCGCAGCCAACATAGTTTGAGCACGATCGCGGATGTTACGCGCCAATTCCGCGAGCACTTCGGCTAGGCCGTCTGAAGTGCTTATGATATGGCCGATACGGTGGCGGAACGGAGCACGCCACTGGTCGCGCCAAGCCTGTTGATCGCCGGGATTTTCTGGCCAGCGCAGGCGCTCGTGCAACACCCTGTTCACGTGAGCCAGTTTTAGTAATGTATCCGCACCGTCCCAACCCAAAACACGCAGGCTCGGCAGATCGCCGGGTTCCTGATGAAAGTGCGCAAAGGCGATTTCGCGTTGCTCAGTTTCTTCTTCACCATAGGCCGAAATAAACAGCAGGTCTTCTGTATTCCAGGCAGCTGCTGAGCTTTTGTTGGCCGAAGCGCGTTTTTTGACGACCAAATGACTTAATATGCGGCGTAGTACTACGACAGGAAGCTTTTTATGTTCGAATTCGACGAAAAAAATTCCCCACGGTTGGTCAGTATAGAGGGGGCGTAGCTGGTAAATGCAGCCAATTTTTGCCGCATCCTGCTCTTTGATTCCGAGTTCTCCAGGAGAATATTCGAAAGTCAACTCATCGAAGCCGTATTCCTGCAAGGGCCAATCGAGCTCATCCTCTAAATAGCGGATCAGTTCTTCGAAATTGCGAATGGCGCGAAGTTGCTCGGCTGTTTTATTCATCATCGAGTCCTAGGATTTTGAGGTGGCTTAATTGAGTTCCATCCAGCATTTGAGAATCGGCGTTACGCCGAGTGGGGCTTGCAACGGACGTAAATAATCGCTGATTAATTGTTTTTCTACTTTTTTTCGCAAGTCCGAGAGCGCGGTCCGTTCGATAGTGCACTTCCGAGGCGTATGGGGTTCCGAACGGATAAGTCTGGCAATCGCGCCTGGTTCCGTGAGTAAGCGTTTCCCTTCAAGATCGTAGCAGGCCCAAACCGTGAGTCCCGCAGCATCCGACCAGCGTAACTCGCCGGCATCGGTTTCCAGCAGCGTTGCATCAGTCCGGGGAATTCGGTAACAAAAGAATACCGCGCGAGCATGGGTTTGCTGAAAATGTTTGCCGGAGAATAGTTTCAGAGGCATTTGCGATAATTTGGTCGCCAGTTCGGGATGCTCCTTCAGCAAACGATTGTATTCCAGACGCAATTGTTCAGAATCGGATAAATTGCCGTCGCATTGTTCGTTTAATTCTTTGACCGGGTCGAATTCATCGTCCGGCGTTAATAACTTGCGGCCCTCGATTCCCAGCGTTCGGGAAATGACCAATGTTTTGTTGGTAACGCGCTGGAACAAGCGCAGCAGTTCATCCAGTTCGCCGGGCGGGAGAAAATTCCAAAATGCGATACGGCCGCGCTGTCCTTTCAGTTCGGGATGATCGGCCAGAAGGCGTGTCTCGATTTCGGGGTTCATACGCCGATCCACGCGGCCGATGCGCTGCATCAAGCGCACCGGGTTCCAATGCAGGTCGTAATTGATCAGACGTGTCGCATCTTGAAGGTTCAAGCCTTCCGATAACACGTCCGTGGTAACCAGAATTCGAATTTCATCCTTGCCTTCTTCGGTAAGTTCCTGGGAACTGGAATCGTTGTAATAGGGCGAAAAGCGCCGAATCACGTCGCTGCGCTGTTTTTGCGAGCTGCCGCCGTCGATGCGGTGGATGCCGGTCAGTTTTGCACGGTTCAGTTCTTGCTCCAAATAACGGGCAGTATCGGCAAATTCGGTAAATAAAATGAGTTTGTGTTTCTTTAAAACACGATCAGTTTTGAGCAATTTAATCAATGCCTTGAGTTTGTCGTCTCGCTCCGGTTTGATTTCGGATAATAGCGCAAGAAATTCGGCGAGCTGGTTCATGTCGTCAAAGGCATCGTCCATAATCGCGCCAATATCGAACTCTTCCGGATTGAGTTTTTCGATAGAATTCAAAACGTCTTCGGTTAAAAACTCCTCCGCTTCATCTTCCTCAGCTTCTTCGGGCCACAATTCGTATTGATGAGCTTGCACGAAGCCAATAATTTCCGAATGTTTGGTTTTCCAGCGCGCCAGACGTCGCAAATCATGCTCGGATTCCGAATGGACCGTAACCCAGGCTAACAGCTTTTGCAGCAATCGCCAGCACGAGCCTTCAAAGGCTTTAGCCGAGCTTTCGAAACGCTTCAAAAATAAAGTACGAATCAGCGTAACGACTTGTTTCTGACGGCCTTCGTCAAATGATTGATAGGCCGGATTTTCCTTGTCGCCTTTCCAATAGGCTAAAGGGTAATAGATGCTTAATACAAACAAGGGCTTGTATTTGCTAAACGCCTTGGCGACGCTGTCGAGCAATTTTCCGTAGGTGATTTTGAGATTGTATTCTGCAACTTTTGGCGATTCCCGCTCGGGGAATAACGCTTCACTGGCGCCTTGCTGACGCTGGCTTTCCTTGACATAGGTGCGACTGCGTTGCACGACAAGGGAGTCGAACACCGGGTCGCTTTTGAGTGTTTTTTCGGCTTCCAGAATTTCAGTTCCAAATTCTAGTTCTAATGGTGCGCCAGATGCTTTTACTCCAAGGATACGCTTTTCGAGTTGAATAAAGTGAGTCCGTAAGCTGTGAATTCCCAAAGTTGAAGCAAAATATTGCTCGTTGCCGTTAGTGAATAACTCAATCATCCGACGAAAATCGTGAATCGAGTTATTGACCGGTGTTGCGGTGAGGAAAAATATTTGCTTGGGACGATCTCCCGAGTGAAGATATTGCTGTAATTTTCGATAACGCGAGGGCTCCTTAACGCCTTCGCCCTTAATACCGGTATTTCTGAAATGATGCGCCTCGTCGATGATCACAACATCGGCGTCTTTTAACGTAAAAGCCAAATCTCTCGGCCATTTCCCTTTGCGTTGCAAATCGGTGTGATTGAAAAGCAGAAAATTGACAAAGCCGCTGTTCAAATTGGGCAAATGCCGATGAATCACTTTTTCCCAGACATCTTCGCGCGCGGCTTTCGGAGCAAATAAAACGACTCGTTTCCCTTCCCGAACAATCATGCGTTCCAATAGCATCAAACCCACGTAGGTTTTGCCTAAACCGACACCGTCGCAAAGGAAAGCGCCATTATTTGTATGCGCGATTTGGATCAGATTCCGATAAGCGTCCTGTTGGTATTTATCAAGAAGTTTGAAGATCTTTGATTCATGAGTGTCCCAGAGGTCCGGGGTCAATTCGCGCCCTTTCAGGAATTCATCAAGCGCTTTGAACCAAATTTCAAACGGCGTGTATTCGCGAGTATGCCGCTCTAAAGTCCGTAAAATATCAGGCGTTATGTCCTCGGCTTCATCCCAATGTTTCTCATACCATTCTTGCAAAATACCGACAGGAGAGCCGGTTACCTGAATGTTCAATTCGATGTTATCGTTTAACCCTGGATAGGTTAAATTGGACGAACCAACCAATGCAAAAGAACCCACAACAGCGGCGCGTCCGTGGGTAATATAGGCCTTTGCGTGAAATTTATCCTTTCGGTAAACGCGGCATTGAATCTTGCCGCTCTGAATTGCAGCAACAATGGCGGGAACCCCGCTCAAGAAATCGTTTTGATTTTTTTCAGTTTCTATACTGTTATCGAGGCGATCATGGATTTTCCTCAAACCTTCAGTAAAAGCCCGTTTGGTACGGTAGGAAACTTCGTCACCCATTAGTATCCGAATGGTATCAACGGATTGCCATGCTTCATTCAAACAGAGCAAGGCGCCGATTTCGAAATAGCCGGTGGCGATGTCGATTGATTTTGAGAGTTGGCACCATTCCGATAGGTAGGAACGGACTTTCCAGTCGGAGTCGCTGTTATCGACTATAAAAAGCTCGGATGGTGAGTTAATCATGGCTTCTAGAAGGTATCAAATCATAAAGTATCCTACTCGAGGTGACTAGATAGGTCAAAATGCACATTAGAAAATAAACATAAGCCTAACTCGTTCAGTTATTGGCAGATCTCCAAGAAAGAGAATCCTTGAAGGGGCCGAAACAATAAATCCCAAGTCCGTGAACAAGGACAATTTGCCGTTGCTTAATAAGCGGTCAGTCGTTAACAGCTGCTTTTGGTCAGACTGGAGGCCATTATGGGTCGAAGACTGCCTATCACTATCAGCGCCAAGTGTGCCTAATTTTTGGAACGCGATGCGTTCTACCGTCAATCTGCGCTACGATCAGTACCATTCAGCCAATCCAGATACTCCGCGACACCCTGCTTGACGGTCAGGAATTCTTTCTGATAACCGGCCTCTCTAAGGCCTGAAATATCGGCCTGGGTATAGCTCTGATAAGCGCCTTTCAAATGCTCCGGGAACGGGATGTATTCGATCTCGCCTTCCCCGTGCCAGTCGATTACCGCTTCGGCAACCTGATTGAAGGTCTCGGCCCTGCCGGTGCCGACGTTGAAAATGCCGCGTTGTTCGGGGTGATCGAAAAACCAGAGGTTCACGTCGACCACGTCGCCGACATAGACGAAATCGCGCTTCTGCTCGCCGTTCGCGAAGCCGTCGACGCCTTCGAACAGGCGGGCCTTTTTCTGCTCGATCACCTGGCGGTTGAAATGGAACGCGGTGCTGCTCATCGCGCCCTTGTGCTGCTCCCTCGGCCCGTAGACGTTGAAATAACGGAAGCCGGCGATCGGAATCCGGGTCTCGGGCAAGATCTTCCGGACATATTGGTCGAACTGAAACTTCGAATAGGCGTACATGTTGATCGGTTTTTCGCAGGCGCGCTCGACCCTGAAGCCGTGCTCGCCGCTGCCGTACACAGAGGCGGACGAGGCATAATAGAACGGCGTATTTTTGCCGATGCACCAATGCAGGATGCGCTTCGAGTAATCGTAATTGTTCTCCATCACGAAACGGCCGTCCCATTCGGTCGTCGCGGAGCAGGCCCCCTGATGGAAGACGCCGCGCACCTGGTGCAGGAAGCACGGCGAATCGAGCTTCTTGATGAACTGCTCCTTGTCCAGGTAATCGGCGATGTCGAGATCGGCCAGATTGTGCATCTTGCGGCCGTTCAGCAGGTTGTCGACCAGCAGGATATTGCGCTCGCCGCGTTCGTTCAATGCCTTGATCAGATTGCTGCCGATAAAGCCGGCGCCGCCCGTGACTACGATCATGCTGTTCCCCTCGCCTTGTTGATCATCGATGTCGT
>Ga0208116_1000704_pt1 | contig 10046 bp, 6 predicted proteins | sample LakWasMeta9_HOW4_2_FD_183859 | JGI IMG/M metagenome (GOLD analysis project Ga0208116, IMG submission 183859) | Freshwater sediment methanotrophic microbial communities from Lake Washington under simulated oxygen tension - Sediment Metagenome... | ecosystem: Environmental > Aquatic > Freshwater >... | reverse complement strand
CAGCCCTGACATTTGTCAGTTCATCTTCTTTCAGCGCACAGACTTCAATATGCAGGTCAATGCGGTCCAGCAAGGGGCCGGAAATTTTGGTTTTATAACGCGTCACCTGATCCGGTGTGCAGCGGCATTTATTATTGTAATGCCCCAGATAACCGCAGGGGCATGGATTCATGGCGGCAATCAGCTGGAACTGTGCCGGAAAATCGGCCTGACGCGCAGCACGTGAAATGGTGATCTGGCCGCTCTCAAGCGGTTCGCGTAAAACTTCGAGTACTTTACGGTCAAACTCAGGCAGCTCATCCAGAAATAAAACACCGTGATGTGCCAGCGAGATTTCACCCGGGCGCGGAATACCGCCGCCGCCCACCAGGGCAACGCCGGATGCGGTATGGTGTGGTGACCGGAATGGCCTGCGTTTCCAGTTTTCGAGCTTGTAATTGGCATTCAGTGATTGCAGTGCGGCTGATTCCAAAGCCTCCGCTTCAGTCATGCCGGGCAAAATACCGGCAAAGCGATTGGCAAGCATGCTTTTACCGGCGCCGGGCGGCCCGCTCATAATCATGTTAAATACCTAGAGACCAAAACAAATAATTTCTATAGGCTTTAATATGATTGTTAAAACAACAATTATTAATATCCATTTATGTAATGTCGAATCAGATTTAAGTTTATATTTTCCCAGCTTAACTTAACTGTATTAAAGCACTATAACGCTTTGTTAATACAGTTGGGCAGGGTAAATATTCGTTAATTGCAAAATGCTTCAAAGTCTCTAAGAACCCACCATTTGATAAGGCAATGGGGCATTCAAGATTGGTGTGGGTTAGGAGAGGGCTCGTATTGACTCACAAGTTTAGCTTGTTAGTACAAGGCTTCACCTATCAAAAAAATTCTGAAATTTTATAACCCATAAATACTATTGAGTTCCCTATTAAGCACTTGGTATCCAGCTTCAATATATCCCTTTGGGAATGGGGCATAGGCAACACCTGATAAATTTGTTGGTATATTCACTCCTTCTTCATGCAGGAGGATTACAAAGTTACGTCCATACTTCCCTTGGAAGTATCCAATTTCATGCATCACATTTTCTCTAACTCTTGCGAGATCATTTTGAAACAAGTCCTCTCCAGTCATTATTATGACTGCACAGTCACAACGCGCTGCATTTCTTTCAAGTTTTTCTATAATAGTGAGGCCACCATTAACTTCTTGAGCTAACTCTAGAGTTGAGATTTTCAAATCTTTTTCTATGTAAGCTTGGACTTTTCTCCAATCTGGAGAGCCTCCGTGAGAAATGAAAACACATTTCAATTGTCCTTGAATCGGTTGAGATAATTCACTATTGGCTCTAATTTCAAATATTTGCTCAATATCTCGCACAAGTCTCTCAGCTTGAGCACGTGAATAATGCATTGGAGCTGTTGTCTCCCCAGATGGGACAGCCATTAATGTTTCCGGCTCAGTCTTTATTTCTTGAAAATCAGAGAAGAGTTCAGGTAAATGACTTTTTAAGTCACTAACTAAATTCGCAGCTCCAACGAAAAAATGTTTAACCAGGTCAGGAGAAAAGCTTCCCCTGGTTAAAATATCGCCTTTACTGCGTGAACGGCTGACATTCTCATTCATCACCGAAAGAATAGCTTTCCTGATACCTGCAAGTTTGGCCATTGCTAGTGAAACTCCATCCATCTCAACTCCTAATAAGTTAGTTAAGCTCCAGTGCTGCGGCTTCTTTGAGGGAAATTTCAATATCCCTTTTGGCTCCTTTAAACAGAATTTCATAAAATCTGTTCGCGGGGGAAAATCTTGGCAATGACTGTAAAATACTTTCCGATTTGTCTCTTATATCTATGTCTCTAGCAAAAGGCTCACCCGGTGTACCGTGCCTTAAACCGCCAATCGCAGAATTGTGTAAATAATTGATTGACTCATCCAAACAGCTTTTACTAAAACGTTTTGCCTTACTTAGTAAGCTAATAACAAAATCTACGTTATCAAATACAAAATCATTTTGGGATTCAGATAGCAAAGCTGAAATTGTTAAAATGTCTGACTCGTCGGCAACTTCACACCAATTTTCAAGTGTCTTTAATATCTCACTGTCATAGTTTCCAAACATACCTTGGAATAGCTCACCAACTCTATGTCGATAAAAATAGTCTTTTTTGGGATAGTTTCTTAGATAGTCAACGACTTGACTGATAATAGTATTGAAGTTTTCAGTTTCCTTAAAGCGCAACTCAACGTTGATATAGGGGCCAAAATTACACGGACGATAATTCCAATTATTTTCAGATACCGATTTGTTGAATCTAACAATGAAGAATGCTGCTGCTAGCATTCCATGCTCTTTTGAAACCTTAGATAGAAATGTCTCGATCCAATAACCTTCCAATTCTGGCAAAGCTATTAGTTGGTTAGTGATACGCTCTATGTCTTCAAGAGTGAGTAGTTTAAAAGGTAGTATTTCATCCTGCATAAAAAGCATGCAAATATCATCAGCCACTTTATTAGATATCCCTATATTCATCTTACCTATAAGTTGAATGGCTAATGATTTATCAAATTTAGATATGTTCCTTATCGCATCTATACCATTTTTAATTACCCACACATGCTTGGAGTTCAAAATGCCAATTAGGTAGTCTAAAGCCTCACCTTGATACACTTTCATATTTTGAGTTGAGGCCAATGCCCTTCCAACTGCGGCATGTAGGATTTCATCCTCTGACTCTAAAAATCTTTTGGCCCATTCAATTCCTGTGACTGAGTCATCATCAAATACTCTTGCTAATGAATTTCCAACAAATTGCCTGGTGTAGGAAGTTGTGTTTTCGAAAGAATCTTCAACAGTGCAAAGTGCAAAATCAAAGGAAGCATCTAAAAGATAACTATAAAGTACATATGGTGAGAAACTTTCTTTACCGCTGTTAGTAACAATTTCTTCCAGAGTTACATCTATAAAATGTTTTAATTCTTTAGGGGTAAATTCTTGAAGCAGTTCAACTGTTAAATCACCAAACCTTTCTCGTCTATTTTGCTCCAACTGGTTGGTATCGATTTTTTCGAATAAGTTTCTATACCCATCAATTAAGGCAAGTTTTGTCCTAAAGTTTAATGTCGTAGGTCTACTATCTATAATGGCTTGCGCTATAGGGGTGGTTTCAACATCGGCATAGTTTGCATGCCAGCTAATTGAGCTATAAATTTGAATTAATACTAAGTCATCAATTTCATTTATATCGATTAATTCTTTAAGCTTATTCAGAGTCTTGATAAATTCGACTGTCCAAGTATCTTTTACTTGGCTACTAACTTGACTCCCAAAAAGACCCATTGGATAACGAAGACACTTGTGTAAGAACTTTGCGGCCGTCACACCGATTTTGACATCGCGAGAAATTAACAACTGTAGAGTTGCATCTATTACTTTGTCTCTTAAAGGCGCAACATTCTCATAGCCGACCACAAAGCTTTTATATGTAATTTCCCTACCGTTATATGAAGAAGTATGCCCTTCAGTTTGAATAAACCCAGCTAGTAAATCTAATGGGGAATAATGACTTTGCCAATTGGATTCATCGCTCATCAACGTTAATGCAAAATCGATAATTGCCTCATTGAATTCAAGTGGCTTATTTGGTTCTACAGCACCTAACTCAGATAACAAACGTATTGCATGACTTGGGGTCTGTCCTAGATTTCTTGCATCATTTGAGCCTAGCATCCAAAGGTCTTCAGAGGCCCTTTTGATAAATTCCAAGTTGTAAGCTGTATATTTGATAATCTCTGGAAGATCCTTTTCCGACCTACCTTCTTCTATAAACCTTTCTATTAAATCAAGGGTTCTATCCGGTTGATAGTAAGCAATTCCCTTTAAAGCTTTGAGATGAAACTGAGCATTTTCGGGATTAAGATCAATCTTTGTCCAAATCACCTCTAACAATCTGCTATTACTAGGATTTCCGTTTGCCAACCTCCAGTCTAGTTTTCCTAGATTTAACAACACATGTTCCATTTGCTTCTGACCATCAGCATCAAAAACCTTTTCTGCATAACCTGTAGAGGCTCCGTCTAACCCAATACAAGATTCTTCAATTATGTGGTCTGCAAGAAGATCTGGAGATATCCTTAACTTACCACCACGCTTAAATAAGACTCCTGCATCGGAAAGTCTACGAATCAATACACTTGTGTCTGCCGTATTTATACCTTCAATTTCCTCAACGATATTTAAAATTGAATTGTCTTCAGAGTAAAAAGGCTGAACTAGTGCTAGAACTTTCAAAATCTTTTTAATTTTCTCTGATTCGCTTTTAGTCCCCAATTCACCTGCTATAACATCCCTAAAAGCTGAAAGAAGTAAATTTCTAAATTCTTGCTCATTCGAAGCGAACTCTAAGGGCTTTAGCTGTTTACTGACAACTTGTGAACCAATAACTGTAGCTAAAGGGCAATCCCAAGTTAGTTGAGCAATATTTTTAGCTGCGACTACAGGGCCATTGGACTTTAACAATACTTGTGTTGCCAGTTCTTCAACTTGTTCTATTTTTAACGGATTAAGATTAATTTCTTTGATCGAGTCAGTTGAGATTGCAAACCTGCTTGCCTGCCTTGTTATATATTCTTTTCCGTAGGGCCTCAATGTTAGAATCGCTTTAACATCACCTTCTGACTTACTTAGGTACTGAAATAGTAAATCTAAATCCTGTCTGTCATGAGCATCATCTATGATTAGTAATTTTTGTTTTTGTCCCAAATCTTCAAGGTGTTTATTAGATATAGTTTCTGTTGGTGAAAGGAATCTAATCAAGCAGCTAGCGTTTTTTTCTTGAAAGTTTTCAACTGCCTGTTTGAGAACTTTTGTCTTTCCTGAACCACCAGGACCTATTAAAAATACCAATTCTTTAGATTTATCCCCAATCCCATCGAGGAGATCTTTGAACTCATCATCTCGTCCAACTAATTCCCATTGGTGGTTGAACAGTTTATTTTTATAGGAATATGGCTTATAAAATTCATCAAGACTTTGCCAGGGACCAGACTCAGTAACTCCTACAAGAGCTAGTCTCATTCCAGGAAAATACGTATCTACCAATTGAACTTGTTCAACCTTGTTGAAGGATTGACGGATTTCCCTTGAAATATCATCTTTATCCCAGAGGTACCAGTCAGTATGTTTTTTTATTTCTTCACGCGCACCTGGGCTGGCTATACGGGAAAGAAGTATAAAATGTTTGTCGGCAGTGCGAGTATTCTTCAATACAGCTTTATTGACTTTGCCAGGGCCGAACTCCACTTCTCGCTTGCATTGAAAATCATATACAACCTTCCCGCTCAAAATTGCTTCGATATCAATGCCATCTTGCGTATGTCCAGTTTTCCCAATCCGATGTACATCAGAACCCGGAAATTTTAAACTCACAAATTCTGAGCAAAACTTTTCAAAGCTATCAGGAGTTAAAGCCTCCAATGGAAACTGCTGGTCAAAACTTATAGTTACTGTGGTTTTATGGTTATATTTTGCTGCCGCGAGTAGGTCTTCCTCATTAACTTCTAGAAGTCGTGCAATCTGAGAGAGTTGACTTTGCTTTGGCCTAGATATTCCTTTTTCCCACCTGCTAATTGTTTGCTGAGTAGTTTTAAGTAATATTGCTAAATCTTTTTGTTGAGATAAGCCTAACTTTATTCTTCTATCAAATATAAACTTACCAAATTCAATATATGCAGCGTCAGTTTTCAAAGCCGTACTCCATCAATGTGTGCAAGATTCTCAAACACATTACATGTGTTTGAGAAATTAATCAATAGGATTGTTAAATCTTGAAAATTCCAAAGCCATTATCTACAGCGACCCTTCCACAATATCTATACTCACCTTCCTTCATGGAGCGTTTTCTTGATGCAATACATGAGGATGGTAAAGAAATAGAGCGAAGTAAAAACGAACCTGGAACGATCAAACTTGTAGACGAGAAGGAGATGTCAGCTGATTTCTTTGATTATTTTAATATTTCAAAGCCTCACCTTGAGGTTGAATTTTATGAAGACTTGAGCAATGAGATTGGAGAGGAAAATGTAATTCTATTCTGCGACGTTATTGCAAAAGATTGGTATGACGGAAAAAAGCTTAGGCAAGGTGAAAGAGTTCATCAATTGCTTGTCAGCATTAGAAATTATCTTGAATACCTTAATCCTAATATTGAAATATCTAACTTTGTAGAAAGATGGCAGGTTGGGGATCTAGAACCTTTGTTTGACGTTCACGAGGTTAAAGGAATATTAGATGTAAATTATCAAATCATGTATCGATGTTTGGAAGACTGGAAAAGTAAACATCCACTAATGGATGAAATTACAAACAGTGAAATATTTCTTAGAAGGGGATTATCTCTTGATAAAGAATTCAATACTGACTTGCCTTACAAAGAATGGAGCTATATAAATTCTTATTCAATTGCTACAAGCGTTTCTGAAAAGTTTGCGCAAATGCAACATAGTAGTTTGCCAGCATTAGTAAATGGTGACATCAACCTTTTTGATAATAGGATATTGTTCTTTTCTCCATTCGTACGTGGGCTACCAGTGGGTCAACTTGAAGCAGGAGTTATACCTTCCAGCAATCAAGTGCTTTTGAAATCGCAAGGTATTCATAGCGGAATTCATGAATACATTATGGGAACGTCTAAATATGATTTGAACTTCCATGCACTTTGATATTTTTGAATGATTGTTAAAGATAGTATTGCTTAGTTTTATTTCTTTAGAACGGTGTTCAGGGCAAGCCTAGATAGTAAGTATTAATCATTTTTCGATGTTTAGATTCTTCCATCTAGGGATACTCTAAGTTTTAAATATATATATCAATGAGTTATGTATTTGTGTTCTTCCATCATTCTCTCCATACAGTGATACTCTATTAATCGCTAGTTTAAGTTATACCGATATGTGTAATATTCATTTCAAAGGATTTATATTGTTAATAAAATCCTATAAATATTTGCACTATTAATCATCTTTATGCTCTTGTAGCGCTTTAATTTGTGTTTATGTGGCGTATTTAATTGCTTTATATTAATAATTAATATTTGCGAATACAGGCTATTCTTTATTATAGATTTGCTAAAACAAAAGAAACAGATATCGCATCCGTAGGGCAACTAACAAGCCTAAACCTTAATCAAATTGCATTAAGTCAGCTGGCTTTACTCCCAAAGTTTCTGCAAGTTTGCAAATATTAATAAGTGATATATTCCGCTTGCCTCTTTCGACTCCCCCTAAATAGCTTCGAGCCATCTCCGACTCAAGTGAAAGCTTTTCTTGACTCCAGCCTTTTTCTTTTCTTAGTTCGGCGAGTCTTTGCCCAAATTTCTTCTGAACATCTTTGACAATTTCCATAAAAAAATAGTAGGTGCTCGGCCACTTTAAGACGACGCTCTATGAGTGACAATTAAATTTTTATTTGTTAAGATAGTAGTTACTTATAGTGGTCATTGGAGTCGGTTTTGATATTAATAATTCGGTGGTCTGTTCGTCTAGCAATCTTAACTCTCGGTTTTACTGTACATTGGATACTTGGAGTGCTCTTAGCAATTTCGCTATATTTTTTCTTAAGGGAGAAGGCCAGTAAAACGATTGGATTCAAAGTAGGTATCGCACCTTGGTGGTATCCGTTTTTATTTTAAAAGGTATGAAAATGCTTGATAGCAAATACAATAAATTGGCATTAGTGGGACTTCTAGTTTTAACAGCTTGCACCAATCCAAAAATAGTCAAACTTTCTCCAGATACTTACATGCTTGCACGTGAAGCACATGGCGGTATATTTGCTAGTGCAGCCTCAATGAAAGCAGATGTAATAAGAGAGGCGAGTGAATTCGCTGCTCAACAGGGGAAAGTTGCTGTACCTCTTTCTGCTAAAGAAACTCCAATGGGCAATGGCCCTGCACAATGGGCATCTATTGAGTATCAATTTAGAGTTTTAGACAAAGATGATCCAGCTGTGCGCAAAACACAATTGGTTAACAACCCAAACTTTATCATTCAACGCACAGATGCAGACGCACTTCAACATGCAGACGTAAAAAGTTCTGGTGATGTCTATGACGCGCTAGCCAAATTAGATGACCTTAGAAAGCGCGGAGTTTTGACAGATACAGAATTTGCTGAACAAAAGAAAAAGCTACTTCAATCTAGTAAGTAATCTTTTTCGTTTCTGCCAGTTTAAATAAAAGTTAAGCTTGTTAAGACCCAAATCATTTTGACTCTACACGACAAAATTATCAGGATAAGTCCTTCAATGCTGGAGGCTTTGCTAGATTTACTATAGGCGCTATTGCTACTTGATCATTGTAAATACAGCCATTTCTACCAATCATTGATAACCTTAAGTAGGTTCGAATATCACTATGGTGCCATTCAAATTGAAGTACTTTCTTTTGATTGCAGATGTAGATGTTTTTAAAAATCTGCCTTAACAAAGCATTAATTTTTATTTTATCAAATTCAGTATCTTGTAAATGCACGCGCAAACTTTCTAGGCGCAAGATAAGTGTATTTTTTTCAACTGCATTTAAACGTAATGAATAATTCCAATGTTGTTGGATCACACTAATACGATCTGACTCCAACTTCCCCAGCCGATCAAGTAATGTGGCAGAAGGTGGGGACGTGCTTTCAATTGCATTAGTTAAAGTTGCTATTGTTTCATCAAGCCAATTAATTTGTGCTTGTAAAGCTGCTAGATCTGCGATTATGCTGCCTGACGCAGCTGATAGATTAGGTACTTTGGTAAATAAATCTTCCCATACTTTTAAAAAACCATCCTCAACTATTTGATAATTTAAAGTCTTATATTTACAACCTGCTCCTGCTTTAGCTTTTGTGCATACCAAGTATTTATTACCATCACCTTTATTAGTCATAGTCATAGTGCTGTTGCATAAAACACATTTCCCCAAACCTCCAAAGATATTATTTAAAGGCTTGGCAGCGTGCTTACCTCTTCGTGGTTGTACTGATTCCAAACGCATTGATGTGAAACGTTCATATGTATCAGTATCAATTACTGACGGAAAATAATCTTTTATAGGATCAAGGGCTATTCGCACTTTTTTTCCTGAACTATGGTCTTGAGCGTGTGGGATAAATACCCCAATAACGGCGGGATTTTCTAGAATCTTTGCAATGTAAGTTCTATGCCAGAATTTACCTCTACCAAAGCAAGGTAAGCTTTCATGATTAAACGTTTGTGCAATTAGGCCTTGTCCAACTCCTTCAAGAGTCATTGCAAAAACTCTTTGTACGATTTCGGCACGCTCAGGAATTAAACGGTAGTTTCCACTCAGTTTGTCAAGATCTATCCATGCAGGACATGAGCTTGTCATTGGTTTGTTCGTAGAGACTGCTTGTTTTCGTTTTTCAGACCATACAGCTTTTAAGCGGCTGGCTTTCATGGCGCTTTCTTCGTGAGCACGCATGAATGTAAGTATGCTAAGCAACAGAGAAACTGGATCTGAATCCAAACTTTCTTTATCATACTTTCTACCGTCCACTAGGGTTACAACTACAGCACCCGCCTCAACTACATCCTCCAAGGACCGAAGTGCTTTTCTTGCGGTTTGTCGACTAATGCGATCTAATGATTCTACTAATAAATAACTTCCTTCCGAAACTATCCCATTTCTAACGGCTTCTAGGAAAGCACCTAATTGACCATCAGGCCCTGCATTTCTACCTCGAAATGCTGAAACACCAGCATCTTGAAATGTTAATGAGGTATCCAATATCAGTCCGTGCTGATTGGAATAAGATTCTGCTAATGCAGTTTGACGGCGGAATGAATCCCCTTGCATTTGCTCGGGAGTGCTAAAACGGAGATAGCTATAAGCTTTTATTGCGGGCTGAATATTCATTAGTATTTAAATTGAAGTAAATATTTTGGTCTCTAAGTATATATCATAATGACACTATGGCCGCCGGCTGCTGCAATTTCCAGCGCCCGCTTAGGTCCGGATTGCCCCTTGACCTCATCAAAATCGGCA
>Ga0208116_1000703_pt1 | contig 10060 bp, 7 predicted proteins | sample LakWasMeta9_HOW4_2_FD_183859 | JGI IMG/M metagenome (GOLD analysis project Ga0208116, IMG submission 183859) | Freshwater sediment methanotrophic microbial communities from Lake Washington under simulated oxygen tension - Sediment Metagenome... | ecosystem: Environmental > Aquatic > Freshwater >... | reverse complement strand
TGCCTTCGGAGCCGTAGAAACACATCGTGCGGATGTAGGCGCTGTCGAGATTGTTCTTGGAGATCGAACCGCGTTGCGCCTCGTTGATTTCGTCCTTGCTGAACGGCATCGGCATGTTCATGATGTGCGCGGAGCGGAACAGGCGGTCGGTATGCTCCTTCATCTTGAAGATGGCGGTGCCTTTTTCGGCGTGGTAGGCTCTGAGGCCTTCGAACACGCCGCCGCCGTAATGCAGCGTGTGGGTCAGGACGTGAGTCTTCGCATCGCGCCAGTCAACCCATTTTCCATCCAGCCAGATATAGCCGTCTCTATCGTCCATCGTCATTTCCGATACTCCAAAAGTGTGCTTAATGAATATATAAATATGAAATTCGTCCGCCGGAGACATCCGTGCGGCATCGATCGCCGCCGATTCGCATCAAACGCACGCCGCCGGTAGTTGAATTTACGCGCCCCGGTGTAAGGAAAGAATTGTACTATAAAGTCGGCGCCGGCCATACCGGGATTCGGTAAAAGGTTGACGCGGCGCGTTTTTTTGCGTCAAGGAATTCAACGCACCAGTAAATCGGCCCCGAACCAATCGACCAGCACGCTGCGGTAATGTTCGGATTTTTTGACTTGCAGATGTTCGAGAGGATTCAGATTATCGGTCAGCAGCACACCGCGGGTCTTATCAACCTGAAATTTCCTTTGCTTGAGCCAGTCGATCTGGTCGGCAAACAGCGATTTGGACTCAAGGTCGATCGGCTCCTCGGACGCCAGAAAGATGAAATCGTTGAAATCCTTGCCCGGCTCCGAGATGAACAGGGCTTGCTGCGGGAAGACTTGATCGACCGTTTTGGCGACCGCAGGCAGCGCCAGATTATCCCGTCCTTCCGCAAAACTGACAAAGTTGACCGCCAGGATGCCCCGCTCGGCCAGCAGCCCCTTCAGTTGCTGCAAGGTCTCGACCGTCAACAGATGCGAAGGCTCCGAACCGCCGGTGAAACAGTCGTGGATGATCAAATCGTAAGAGCCTTGGAGATGACGGATCTCATAACGCGCATCGCCGATGATGTTTTTGCCGGCCGGATTGAAGCCGAAATAACGGCTCGCCGCCCCCGCGACCGCCGGATCGATCTCCAGCGTATCGGTCTCGATGTTGTAGCGGTCACGCAGCACTTCGACCATTTTGCCGGCGCCAAGCCCGACGATCAATGCGCGCTTCATGCCGGGCCGGAGCGCCGGAATCAGGCCGACGATGTCCTGATAGCTGAGCCGGTTGCCGCCGTCGCTGATGCCGGCCGCGCCGATCATCGACGCATCGGAGGTCAGCATGCGCAAATTGCGCGCCGGCTGGTCGATCACGCGCACCCAGCCGTATAAACTTTCCTCTTCGGATAAAACCTTGAATTTATCGCCGCCCTGATGCAGATGGCCGGCGTCGACGATCTTGGGCAAAAGACCCAGGCCGATCACCAATAAGGATACGCTGGAAATGATCGCCGAATTCATTGCGAGACGCTTCTGTTCGAATACTGCAATCGACACCGACAGCAGAAGCAAAAACACGCCGGTGCCGATGAAGATTTCGCGCGACCCCAACAGCGGAAATAGATAGAAGCCGAGAAACAGCGTACCCGCGACGCTGCCGAGCGTGCTGACCGCATAGATCGAGCCCGCGCTGGAGCCCACGCCGTCCAGACGCGAGGTCGCGAGTTTGATCGCGAACGGACCGACCATGCCGAGCATCGTCAGACTCGGAAAAAACAAAATCAAGGCGCTGGCCAGCGCGCCGAGGCGAAGTCCCAAGGGATCGGTCGCCAGCAGCACCGGCCGGGTCAGCCAGGGAATCAGCAGGGTCAGGACCGCCGCCAGCGCGATGATCAGCGACAGGCCGGCACGCTTGGCCCGGTCGGCCCAGCGCCCGCCGATGAAATAGCCGATCGCCAGCGCCATCATCGTGACCGAGATCAGCGACGACCAGACATACAGGCTCGCGCCGTAGAACGGCGCGATCATCCGGGTGCCCAAGAGCTCGATCACCATCACCGACGCGCCGGTCAGAAACACGGTCAGATAGAGGCCGCTGCGTTCGAGCGCGTTAAAAACGTTGTTTGACATTTCAAATTCCTTTATATGATTGCGGATAAAGTTCCGCCGGTCCTGCCGTTCACATCGACCCAAAGATGCGGCAGAGCGAGCGACTCCAGCCAGGCCGGGCCCTCTGCCTCTTTCAGCATCGCAATGGTCGAGGCGCTGCCGGCCACCACGCAGAAATCGGCGATCACGCTGACCGACGCCAGGTGCCTGACCGGCCAGCCGGTACGCGGATTCAAAATATGCCCGTAGCGCACGTCCTCGATGGTCAGACAGCGCTCGTAATCGCCGCTGCTGGCCATCGCGCCGCGGGTCAATTCCACCGTTTGCAACAGCGCGTCTTTGTGGCGCGGATGGCGAACGCCGATCCGCCAGGGGCTGCCGTCCGCGCGCGGACCCAGCACTTTGATATCGCCGCCCAAATTGATCATGCCGTGCCGGATTCCCGCCGACCAGCACAGGCCGGCGGCGCGGTCGGCCGCGTATTCCTTCACCACGCCGCCGAAATCGAGCTCGATGCCGGGCAACGGAAATTCGAGAACCGGCGGCTGCCAGACGACTTTATCCCAGCCGACCTTAGTAAGCAGTGCGTCGATCAGGCCTTGATCCGGCAAGGCGCCGCTGTCAAAGCGCCAGGCTCGCCGCAAAATTCCGGAGGTAATATCGAAGAGTCCGCCGCTTTGTTCATGGCAGGTGGCGGCATAATTCAGCAGGCCGGCGGTTTCGGCGTCCACGGTGATGCGGCCGCCGGCCGCCGCGACGCGATTGATTTCGGAGAGAAAACTGTCGCTGCGATAGCGCGAGTAGCGCGCTTCCAGGCGGACAACATCGGCCATCGCGGCCTCGGCGGCGCGCCGGGCGGCCTCGCCTGTGTTCGCCAAAAGCTGAATCTCGCAAGGCGTGCCCATGGCCTTGAAGACTTGCTGGTAAAACTGCAAGGCTTTCAGCTTTCCGGCAGCGCGGCGGGCTGAAACGCGCAGCCAGCGCGACTAGAAGGCATAATGCCAGGTCGCCGACAACGAACCGTCGCGGTCCAGCTGGTAGCCGTTGTAATCGGTGCCGACCGGCTGCAGCCATTCGACGCCCAGCGTATTGCCGGCCAGATCGCCGCCCGGCACCGTCGCATTGAGGCCGAAACCGACGTCCCAGAAGCGGCCGCCGTAATTGTTCGGATAATCCATCGGTCCCAGCTGATCGATGTATTGATTGAACTGTCCATCAATTGCACCTTGCACCGTATAGACGCCACGTACGTTCGCTGAGAGCCAGTGCGTCAAATTGTATCCACCCCAGGCCGTGGTCTGGAAAATGTCGCCCAAACGATAACCGGTTTCGCCGCTTTTTTCGAGCCGCTTGGTGCCGCTGAGCTGGGCGCCCCATGACCAGCTGTCGTAATTGCCGGTATAAGTCACGCTCGGCTTGAAATCGAGCGTGCCGCTGCCGAGCTGCATGCCGTAGTGGATCAGGCCGCCGTCCACCTGGTGGTTGCGGCGCAGTTCGATATCGACGTCGCCGAACGGGATGCTGAGACCCAGGCCCATGTGCAGATGATGATGGCCGGCGTCGAGCACTTTGAATAAGGCATAGACGCCCATGTCGCTGATGCCGCCGGTTTCATGCCCGTTCTCGACGTGATGCGGGATGTGCGCACCGCCGCCGTCCGGCGCGTCGTCGTCCGGCGGCGCGCCGCTCAAACGCCGCATCGTCATGCTCATGTCCATGAACTGCGGCATCACCATCAGGTTCAGCCAGTCGGTCGGCGCATACATGATGTCGAGCATGTGCATGTGCATTGCCATGCTGTTCGGCTTCACGAAGCAGGGATTCGGCCCGCAACCGTTAGCCACGATGGCTTGGTCGCCGACCAGATTCGAGCCGTGCAGCATGTCGCCGCCTTGACTGCCGTACATATAGCGGTAGCCGACCATGAAGCCGCCTTTGCCGAGCATGTGATCAAACATCACTCCGGCCGGCGCCATCGCGCCGTGCTGATGCTGATGATGCGCATGGCTGCTGTGATCGCTGCTTGACGCCAACGCCTCCAGATTCACCTTCAGCGCACCGTTGACGGTCCAATAATCAAAATCGGCATAGCTCCCCTCGCCGCCGCCGCCCAATTTCAGGCCGCCCTGGTGCGTGTAATATTCAAAGCCGAAGTCGAGATCGACGCCCTTTGCAAACTTTTTGCTCAGCGTAATTCCGCCGCTCAGCGCGCCAAAGCCTGAGAGCCTATGATCGCTGGAAAAATTATTCGGCAGCAGATTACGGTTAAATCCGCCAGAATTATAGGCTTGCTTAGAAATCAGATAGGGTGAATAGAAATCGGCCGCATCCTGCGAGTAATACCGGATTCTCGGCGTAACCGACCACCCATGACCGAGCGGCTGCCCCCAATCGGACTCGAACGTATGCGCGTTGATGCCCCAGTCGTCGAGATAGTAACGGTAATTGAAATGCAGGGCCGCATCCAGCGCATCGATATGCTGTACATAGCTCAAATTGCCATTGAACTGATTTCGCACATTCGGCCGCTGTTCGAGCAAGGCGCGTACCTGCCCAACATAGGCCGCGCCATCGGGCGGAGGTATGTTACCGTTTATGAATGCGACTTCGACAACCTTATAAGGGTTCTCCATATAGCCGTTGCTGTTGGTGTAGCCAAGCCCCGCTTCGATCAGCGCGTTCTTGTTCAGCACCTGCGTCAGACCTAAATGTGCCCCCCAATCCTTACGGTCACCATGAATTATTTTGCCTCCCTCCGCCGTCCGCTCAATCTGGCTGGTATAGGCAGCGGTATCGATGTACGGTAATGCATCGTGGTCTATCCTGGCGTTGGTATTACTCCCTGTATAACTCAAACCGCCGCTCAATGTGGTCAGTTTCTGATTGAAATCGAGCCGCCCACCCAGATTCACGAAGTGTGATTCGTAGTCGTCCTCCAGGGATATGCCTCCCCCCACATCCAGCGCGGCTTCGTCCCATTCGTGACCGAGTTTGAAACTGCCTTGCTTGCGGGTTTCGGGAGAAGCGGAGGAAAGCGTATGCACCAATTGGCGATCAACTCCCCCAATCACAGTACCGAAACCGTTGGTACGCAAAGGATTCAATTCCGAGTCAAAATACAATTCCCCGGTAATGACCGGCGTTGCGCCGGTCACGCCGTCGGGCGAATTGATCGTACTGTTGCCGCGCAAGTCGAGCGGCGCGGTTGCAATCGGCGTCGCGCCCGACCAGGTATCCTGTGTGTAATTGAAAGTAAATTTGGTTCTATCGGTTATTTTGATATTGCCACTACCTTGCAGGGTATCGACTTCGATCGGACGAAACTTGCTTTCGACGCCGAAGAGTTGGCGATTTTCTTCCTGATAATGGCCGTATTGCACATTGAATTCGTCATCCGCCGCTTGCGCCGTGGGCATAACCAATCCGGGCAAGGCCAAGGCGGCGGCAGTCAGCGCATTTAACGGCGACTGCATCGATGGCGAGGTGGATGCAGTGTGATTCGTTTTAATAACAGCCACATCCGCCTCCCTCGGACGAACTGACTCCCGAAGCGGCTTCTCGACTGCCATAATTATGCGCACGTAATGAACTTTGCAAGGGATAAGGCTCCAGAGCCATATGCGGTTTGGCTAAATTACCGCGCTGCCAGGGCGCCACTTCGGAACAACCCTGTATGCCGATGGCTACAAGAAAAATGGATGCCGACAATGCAACATTTTTTCGCATCATGATGCCAACCCTGACGCCGAAATTAAAATCAGTGCTTGTCGCCGGCTGACGCCGTCAGCTCGCTCAACAGCGTATCGACCGTTTTGCGCAGCGTCTCGGCTTCGCCATCGCGGAAACCCAAGGCCACTTCTCGAATCACGCCCGCGCGATCGATCAGATAAGAAGAAGGCATCGCCTTGACATCAAATTGTCTTGCGCACTGCTCATCGGTATCCGCGGCCAGGGTAAATCCGGCCGGATGGGTTTGCAGAAACGCCCGTGCGTCTTCCGGGTTTTCATCCAAATTGACCGCCACGACCGCCAAGCCCTTGGCGCTCAACTCTTGATGCAGTGCATTCATAAAAGGGAAGGATTTGGCGCAGGGCCCGCACCATGACGCCCAAAAATCGAGATAGACGACCTTGCCCCTGAACTCTTCCAATGTCAGGCCGCGGGAGCCGTCCAGCGTGCGCAGCGCGCAATTCCCGGCTTTCTGATTGCGTTCAGCCGCGGGCAGCGGCACCGAGAGCATCAGCGCCAATACCGCGCCAAGCAGAACGATTCTTTTTTGATTAAGTGCTTGCATTACTGGACTTGCAAATATTTGATATCCGATGTCCCGGTATGGACGCCAGCAGCCGTCTCGCAGTGATATTGCAGCGAATAATTAGCCACGCCGGCGCCATTTTTATCGATCGCAAAGCGATACACATCGTTATTGCCCTCATGCACAACCTTCAACTGGGGGCTGTATTCCGAGTCGCCATTGACATGATCGGTCGTACTATAAGTCTGGCTGCCATTGATGACTTGCGCACTGATCTGAGCCGTTGCGGTTTGGGAACCGCCGCGAACCTCAAAAAACAAATGCTCGGGCGCGCCATTGTTATCATCAAAGCATTCCAACTCGTAATAATCGGTCGCCGAAGCCGAATCGCCCAAGCTTCCACTCTGATCGTGGGCCGAAACGCTCCACGCCTGGCATAAACACATGATCCCAATAAAGATCAAAAAATTTTTATCATTTTTCATCGAAGCCCCATCCCACGCGGTACATAACCATCAATTAGCAAAGTCCAAAACGCTGTCGGTCACTCGACTCACTCATTCTGTATCTGGACAATTTCGGCCGACCCAGCATCCTCGTTGGCGCTATTTTCACAACGGTATTCCATCGTATAGTCTCGTGCATTGTTCTGCTGCGAATCAAATGCCGTGCTGTTTACCAATACCGTATAATCGCCACTGCCGCCTTTCAGATTGGCATCGCCACTGTAGGCGTCATCGCCGTTACCATCTGTGAGATTAGTCGCCATACCAGTGTCCGGAGTGTCTTTCAGCACCTGGGCATTCAGCACGACTCGAGAAGGGTCCGCGTTCGTCGTATTGGTAAACTTCACATAGAGCTGAGTGGTCTCACCGCTGGTTTTACTTTTGCCGCAGGAAGCCGTCATACTGGCTTTTTTGGGACGCAGGGGATTTGTGCTATTTTTGATTGTCTTTTTCTTGACTTTCGGAATCGCCGGCTTGGTAAACTCATCCGCATCATTCAAGCAGTGCGTTTCGACCGAAAACGTATGCTTTTTCTGTTTCGAAGTATCCGTCGTTCCAGCGGTATCGACGCTGATTTTATAGGAACCTTTGCCGGCCTCCACATAAAACTCACGCTGCCCGCCCGGCGCCACGGCCGGCTCATCCTGGGTTACGAAAAAACTTTGCTTGTTAACTTTAACTTTCTTTTTGACGTGAATATTCAGAAGCATCGACGGCGTTTCGCCACCGCCCGCCGGTGTCGTATCTTTGATTTTGAAGTTCAGATGGTCAGTCTGGTTCGCCGGACAACTTATCCGGTATGAATCGGTCGCGCCGATCACATTACCGAGACTTTGGCTGAACAGCCCCGCGTCCGCTACGGCCGCGTCAACGCCAAGAAGCATCATCCCAACCGATGCGGCAATTACTTTATCTGTTAATTTCATCATATTCCCCGCGCACCAATAAGGGAGCGTTACGTTACACAAGCTTCTTATGCGTTACCTACTGATCCGACAATTTACCTGCATAAACTTACACGCAATTTTAAGAAATTTGAAACGCAGGATAGGTAAGCAAAGCGAAAACCTCGCAGATTGACGTGGTTAAAGTAACCTCGCCGAAATAAATCCGGGCAAAGTATACACTTTCGCCCAGCTTATACAATAATGCATTCGTCAACCGCACGGGCAAACCGCACGATTGTAAAGAAATTCCGCTGCCGTAAAAAACAAAGACCAAGACGCTTTCGCCTTGGCCTTCCTATGGCTACATGCCCCGCCGCCCGAACTGGACACTGGGGGCATGTAGAGCATCCATGCTTGAGTTCTTCAGAGAAAATCAGAACGGACCATCGCCATCAGTAAACGGCTGGGTGTTTGGCCCGGTCAGGAAGGTATCCAGATCGATGCCGGCCGGTTCAACCGTATAGTCGACCAAGGTACCCTCACAGTTCGCGGTATCCGCAGCGCTGTTGTTGACAGTGATCGCAGCCGACCAATAATTGACCGCACCGCCGATGACTTCAGGATCTTTATACAATGTGCTGCCGCCGTCTAAGTTGTAAAACCACCAGTCGGCGCGGTTATTATCGCCGTTACCCTTGCCGTTCTTTTTGTATTTCGGCGCATCCGCTACATTGCGCTGAAGGCCGTTATTCACAGCGAGGTCCGAAGTGAGAGGAATCGGACGACCGAAAGCATCCTTCGGCACCTTGTAAGGCCCCTTGGCGTCGTTTGCTTCGTTCTTTTTCACGTCGCACCAGTTGATTACCGCCGCACGAATCTTCAAGCTTTTTACACAGTTGTTCTTGATCTTAGGCACGGTGACCTTGAACGGAGTCACGGTGTTCTGCTTTGGTTCCATCGCGCCATCGCGCCAATGCAGCCCGCGTACAACACCGGTGTTATCAACAATTTCCTGCGAAGTCGCAAATGCCGATGACAAACTCGCATAGCCGGTGACGTTCAGATTCAGTGATGCAGCATCAATTGTGCCATTGCCATCGCCGCCTCGTTGAATGACGTTGCCAGTCTCGTCTCGCCAAACCGCAGTGCCGCCATATGGAAACAACGCAGTCTGCCCCAGAACCGGATAAGCCTGGCCGGATTGTCCTTCAACTCCGGAAGCGCAGCCATGAGTAATCGTAAATCCGTTGTAACTGCCTTTGCCTTCATCAACCTGATCCCGCACGCCGGTATGCGCATAGGCTTGCCCCATGCCCACCGCTGCCGCTAACGCCAATAAACCAAAACCTCTCATGGTGACTCTTTTCATTCAAACCCCTAGGCTAAATTTTTATTATTAAACTCGACGCCATAGCAAAATCGCTTGTCGCACAAGCCCCCCATTTTCATAAATGCAAATGCTAAAAATACGCAATCCACATTTTGTTATGGCTCGCGATAAGTCAGCAACATATATGCCAAAATAACCGAAAATTTATCCGCGCGCGCCCTGCCTGTAAAAAGCCATCCTCATCCGGTTAATTTATAAAACATAAACAACAGCTTGCACGACTCTTGCAGAGGCAAGAATCCACGACAAACTCAAGGACCGTCCAGTTTCGGAAGCGGCTTAATGAATAACTTCACTCCCAAGCGAGATAAACCGCGTGATATGGCGCAAAGAGAATACGTTAAATAACATAGTTTAATTAACAACCCAGGATCACCTCTGCCTATTTTTGCCGACTTGGTTAAGCGGAAGTCATACGAGAGTCAGGCAAAATAAACCAGAACCGCCGCATTGCACGGCGCCCCTGGGTTGAAGACATTGACAAAGCATGTCAAATGACACACATTTGATTATTCAGCGCCCTTACCGTCCTGCCCGCTACGCTTCCATGATGCTTGTCCACAACGCCTCGACCTGCGCACTCAGCGCCGCCACTTCGGAGGGTTCTATCATGGCCCGGTCGTCCTGAAGCACCAGCTTGTGGCCGTAATCGCGATAGGCGCAGTAGGCGGACTTGAGGACTTCCGAGTTTTCCCTGGAGAGAAAGCCGGCTTCGGCCAAGCCGTCCAGCTGCCTGATATTGTCGGAATAAGTCGTCAATGCCGGAAATTTTGCCGCCTGGCTCAGCACGCCGTACTGCACGATGAATTCGATGTCGGCGATGCCGCCCTTGCTTTGCTTCAGGTCGAACTTGCCGCTTTCCTTCTCGACCAGCGAGGCGCGCATCTTTTCGCGCATGTCTCTGACTTCTTTTTTCAATGCCTCTGCATCTCTCGGGAGG
>Ga0208116_1000699_pt1 | contig 10108 bp, 10 predicted proteins | sample LakWasMeta9_HOW4_2_FD_183859 | JGI IMG/M metagenome (GOLD analysis project Ga0208116, IMG submission 183859) | Freshwater sediment methanotrophic microbial communities from Lake Washington under simulated oxygen tension - Sediment Metagenome... | ecosystem: Environmental > Aquatic > Freshwater >... | reverse complement strand
GGGGGTTCATAGTAGTTCCTCCGGCGTGACGGCGGCAAGCCGGCAATTCGGATGCTGCCCACGACCCGTATTTATAGTCCAAGGTAGGCCTCCTTGACCTGCTCATTTTTCAGCAGCTCGGCTCCCTCCCCCTCCAGCACGATGCGCCCGGTCTCCAGCACGTAGCCGCGGTCGGCGATCGACAGCGCGGCGCGCGCATTCTGGTCAACCAGGCAAATCGTCGTGTGGGCGTGCTTCAGGGCGCGCACCGCAGCAAAGATCTCCGACACCAGGCGCGGCGCCAGGCCCATGGAGGGCTCGTCGAGCAACAGCAGGCGCGGCCTGGCCATCAGCGCGCGGCCCATGGCCAACATCTGCTGCTGGCCACCGGACAGCATGCCGGCGGGCTGCTTGCGCTTTTGCTTGAGGATGTCGAACATGGCATAGACGCGCTCGAGTTCATCGTCGCTCTCGGCGCGGCTGCGGGTGTAGGCGCCCAGGCGCAAGTTGTCCTCGATCGACAACGGCGCGAACACCTGACGCCCCTCGGGCACCTGCACGATGCCGCGCCTGACGCGCAAGTCGGCCCGCAGCTGCGTGACGTCCTCGCCCTCGAACAGCACACGCCCGCCGGAAGCCGGCTGCACGCCGGAGATGACACGCAGCAAGGTGGTCTTGCCGGCTCCGTTGGCGCCCACCAGCGCCACCAATTCGCCCTGGCGAACCGAGAAGTCCAGCCCCTTGAGCGCCTGGATGCGGCCATAGTGACTGGTCAGTTCCTTGACCTCTAGCATGAGACGGACTCCTCGCTGCCCAGGTAGGCCTCGATGACACGCGGATCGTTGCGCACCACCTGGGCCGAGCCCTCGCACAGCTTGCGGCCATAGTCCAGCACCACGATGTGATCGGACACGCCCATCACCAGATGCATGTCGTGCTCCACCAGCACCACCGTGATGCCCGATTGCGCCAGCTTGGTGATCAGCGCGTCGATATCGCGCGTCTCGGTCGCATTCAGGCCGGCCGCGGGCTCGTCGAGCAGCAGGATCTTGGGTTTTCCAGCCAGCGCGCGGGCGATTTCCAGTCGCTTGAGCGCGCCATAGGGCATCGCGTCGGCCTCGGCGTGCAGGTAATCGCCCAGGCCGACGAAGTGCATCAGCTTGGCGGCCTCGCGCCGGCTCTCGCGTTCACCGGCGGACAGCCCCGGCAGGCGCAGCATGGCGGCGAACCAGCCGGCGCACTCGTGCAGATGGCGACCCACCATCACGTTCTCGATCGCGCTCATGTTGAAAAAGATCTGTAGGTTCTGGAAGGTGCGCGCCATGCCGCGCCCAGCCAGCGCATGCGGCGCCAGGCCGGTGATGTCCTGGCCCTCCAGCTCCACCGTGCCGCGCGAGGGCTCGTAGACGCCCGTCAACATGTTGAGCATGGTGGTCTTGCCGGCGCCGTTGGGGCCGATGATGGAGTGCACCTTGCCCTTGGCGATGTCAAAGGACACGTCTTCGACGGCATTGAAACCACCGAAGGTCTTGGTGAGTGCCGATACCTTGAGTTGAACCTGGCTCATTTGCGCTTCCTGGCGATCAGCAGCATCAGACTGGGCAAGAAGCCGCGCGGAAAGAAGATCATGGTGACCACCATGACGCCGCCGAACACCACCATCTCGTAGTCCTTGAGAACCGTCAGCAGTTGCGGCAGCAGCGTCAGCGCGGTGGCGCCGATGACGGCGCCGAAGGTCGAGGACATGCCGCCAAACACCACCATCGCCACCAGCTCTATGGAATGAAAGAAGCTGGCCTTGCCGGGCGTGATGAAGCCCGAGTAGTGGGCCATCAGACCACCCGCGACCGACGCCAGCACCGCTGACAGGACGAACACGCCGACCTTGGCCCGCGTCGCATCGATGCCGGAGACGCGCGCGCCAACCTCCGAACCGTTGAGCGCGCGCAAGGCGCGGCCCATGGGCGACTCGATCAGGTTCAGCGCCAGCGCCACGGTGGCCACCAGTGCGCCGCCGATCAGCCAGTACCACATGCGCTCGCCGCTGATCTCCTGGCCGAACAGGGACAGGGCCGGCACGCTCATGCCGTCCGGTCCACCGGTGAAGCGGTCCTCGGTCACCACGATGATCGAGATGATGATGCCCATGCCCAAGGTTGCCATGGCCAGGTAGTGGCCCTTGAGGCGCAGAATCGGCCGCCCCACCAGCAGCGCCAGCAGGGCCACGGCGGCGTTGGTGACCACCAGCGCCAGCGCCGGTGGCAAGCCGTAGCGGGTAGCAAGGATCGCCGTGCCGTAGGCGCCCAGGCCGAAAAAGCCGGCATGGCCCAGGCTGATCTGCCCGGCGTAGCCGATCAGCAGGTTCAGGCCCACGCACACCATGGCGTTGAGGCCGACCTGGATCGCCACCTCGTACCAGTAGTTGTTGGCCATCGCCAGCGGCAACAGCAGGACCAGGGCAGCCAGGGCGGCCAGCCCGCCGGTACGTGGTGACATCCACTTCATACTTGTTCTCAAACCCGGTCCGGGCTCTTCTTGCCAAACAGGCCGCTCGGCATGAAGAAGAGCACCGCCAAAATGATGATGAAGGCAATCGCGTCCTTGTAGGCCGAGCTCACATAGCCCGCGCCCAGGCTCTCGGCAATGCCCAGCACCAGCCCGCCGACCACCGCCCCCACGCCGCTGCCCAAGCCGCCCAGAATGGCGGCGGCAAAGCCCTTGAGTCCCAGCATCACGCCCACATCCCAGGAGGTGAGCGTGATGGGCGCAATCAGAATCCCGGCCACCGCCCCCAGACCCGCCGACAGCCCGAAGGACAGGAACAGCACGAAGCGCACGTTGATACCGCACAGCTGCGCCGCCACCGGATTGTGCGAGGTGGCCAGCACCGCCTTGCCGATCAGGGTGCGTCCGAAGAACCAGCCCAGCAACAGCACGATCACCAGTGTGATGCCCATCACCCACAGGCTTTGCGGCAACAGGGTCGCCTGGCCGATCTGGATCGGCGTGTCGCCCGAGAACGAGGGCACCGTGTGCAGCTTCTTGTCCCACACCAGGATCGCCAGGCCGCGCAGCAGGATGGACGCGCCAATGGTGATGATGATCAGCGTGGTGGCCGAGGCGCCGCGTGCCGGCTCAATGGCAAAGCGCTCCAGCGCCATGCCCACCAGCACCGCTGCCGCCACCGCCAGCGCGATCGCCGGCACAAGGGGCAGGCCGAGCTGGATCAGCGACTCCGTGGCCATGCCACCGATCATGACGAACTCGCCCTGCGCGAAGTTGATCACGTGGCTGGCGTTGTAGATGATGGCAAAGCCCAGCGCGACCAACGCGTAGATCGCGCCGATCGTCAGTCCGGTGAGCAGGAACTGGGTCAGCTGGGCACTCATGGCAGGCGGCTCGTTGCGTCAGCCGTCACTTGACCAGGGTCCACACGCCGCCCTTGACCTCCAGCGTGCGAAACGCGCTGAGGTCCAGGCCCATGTGGTCGGTGGGCGACATGTTGACCACGCCGCCGGTGCCGATGTAACCCTTGGTGGCCTCGATCGCGTCACGCACCTTGGCCTTGTCGGTGGAGCCGGCGCGGCGCATGGCTTCCACAGCCAGCATCAGCCCGTCGTAGGCGTGGCCACCGAAGGTCGACACATCCTGCTTGTACTTGCCCTCATAGGTCTGTTTGTAGCTGACCACCACCTTCTTCTGCGGGTCGCTGTCGGGCAGTTGCTCCGCGATCAACAGTGCCGCCGCGGGCAGGCGCACGCCCTCGGAGGCGTCACCGGAGAGCTTGATGAATTCCTTGGACGCCACGCCGTGCGACTGGTACAGCGGCAGATTGACCGCCAGCTGTTTGTAGTTCTTGGTGACGATGGTGGGCCCCTGGCCAAAGCCGGGATTGAGCACCGCCTGCACGCCCGCCGTGTTCTTGATCTTGGTGAGCTGCACCGTCATGTCGGTGTCGCCCGCGCCGTAGGTTTCGTCGGCCACCACCTGGATCTTGTAGTTCGGCGCCACCTTGAGACACTCGGCACGCATGGACTTGTCGAAGCCGCCGGTACCCGAGATCAGCGCGACGCGGCTGAGCTTGCGGTCGTTCATGTCAACGAAGACCTTCTCGCAGGCCATGCGGTCGGTGTGGGGGGTCTTGAAGACCCATTTCTTGACTGGCTCGGTGATCACCACCGCCCCGGCCAGCGAGATGAAGGGCATTTGCGCGGCCTCGACCAGCGGCACGGCGGCCATGGTCGAACCGGTGGTGGAGCCGCCAACGATGACATCTACCTTGTCCTGTTCAATCAGGCGCTTGGCGAAGGTGCGCGCCTTCTCGGCATCGCCGGCGTCGTCATACGAGACCAGCTGCAGCTTGCGGCCGAGCACGCCACCGCTGGCGTTGATCTTCTCGATATAGGTCTCCAGCGTCTTCTGCTCGGGGTCACCCAGGAAGGCCGCCGGTCCTGTCACCGACAGAAATGCGCCGATCCTGATGGCCTCCTGCGCCAGAGTGGGCGCAGCGAAGGCGGCCAGCATGGCCGAGATCGCCAGCAGTTTCGGAAATCGGGTGGGTACTGTATTGCTTGTCATGGTCTTGTCTCCTGTCGGTGGTAGGGTCGTTTGCCCGTCAAGGGCGCTTTGGATAGACCTGCTTGGGCAGGTTCTTGTATGGGAACCACATGATGCGCTCAGCCTGCGACGGCCTCGCTGGCTCTGGCCTGGCTGGCTGCGGCGCGTTGCTGCAGCGTGGCCCAGCCATCATCGATCTCGGCTTGTAGCGTGTCGATGTCGGCGCCCTTCATGTGCCGGTAGCGGCGTTGCAGCGCCAGGTAGTCCGACACCGGTCGCGTCTTGCTGGTGTGGTTGAGCGTGTAGTGGTGGCCGTCCTCGACCTCGTAGAGCGGGAAGGCACCGCACTCGACCGCGTAGCGCGCGGTCTGCAGTCCGGCGTCATCGGGCAGACCCCAGCCATCCATGCAGGGGATCAGCAGCGTGATGATGCGCGTGCCCTGCATGGCTTTGGCCTTCTCGACCTTGCGCAGCAAATCGGGCAGATGCCCGGCGCTGGCGGTGGCGACATAGGGTACGCGGTGCGCCGCCATGATCTCGGTCAGGTTCTTCTTGCGCGAGGTCTTGCCGGCCGGCGTCGAGCCGGTCTTGGCGAAGTGCGGGGTGGACGACGACTTCTGCGCCCCGGTGTTCATGTAGCCCTCGTTGTCGAGGCAGATGTAGAGAAAGTCCTCGTTGCGCTCGGCGGCCGACGACAGGCATTGAAAGCCGATGTCGTAGGTGCCACCGTCGCCGGCCAGCACGATGACCTGCGTGTCGCGCTTGCCTTGCGCATCGAGCGCGCGGCGCAGGCCGGTGGCTGCCGCGGCACTGGATTCGAGCGTGGGCTGGTAGACCGGAATGCGCAGCGAACTGTAGGGTTGCGGGCCGGCAATGATGGCCATGCACGAGGGCGGAATCACCGCCATGGTGTTGGGGCCCATGACCGTGAGCACGTGGCGCACCGACAACGCGTCGATGCAGCCCGGACAGGCGGCGTGACCGGAGCACAGCATCGGGTCCTGGTTGGCGGATTCGATTCGGATCATGGTATTCACCTCACCCACTGTGACTCGCCAAGCGCTTGCGCCTGACTGGCCTGTTTGACGAACTGTGCGATCTTATCGGGCGAGACGTTGACGCCGCCCACGCCGGCCAGCAGCCCGTGGATGCGCGGCGCCACGCCACTGCCGTACAGCGCGGCGCGCAGTTCCTGATGCAGCACGCCGCCATGGCCTGGCGAATAGTTGCGATCGAGCACGATCACTTCTTCGATGCCGGTCAGCGCCTCGATCAGACCGCGTATCGGCAGTGGCCGAAACAACCGCACCTTGACCAGACCGACGACCTGTCCGGCCTCACGCATGGCATCCACCGCGTCGCGCGCGGTGCCGCACATGCTGCCCATGGTGACGATCACGGTGCGTGCGCCGTCGCAGCGGTAGCGCTCGATCACGCCGTGACTGCGGCCGGTACGTTGCGCCCACTCGTGGTCGGCCTGCGCGGCCAGGCTTGGCACGCGGGCCATGGCCTCACCCAGGTCCTGCCGATGGCGAAAGAACATCTCCTGCGACACCACGTTGCCCCAGGACTCGACCTTGGCGGTATCGAGCTTGTGGGGCGGATCAAACGCGGGCAGGTAGCCGTCCACCAGCTCCTGCGCCGGAATCAGCACCGGCTCCATGGCGTGGGAGACGTAGAACGCGTCGAGGTTGACCATGGCAGGCACCAGCACCTGCTCCGCCACACGGTAGGCCTGGATCACGGTGTCGAGCGCCTCCTGTGCGCTTTCCACGTAGTACTGGATCCAGCCGGTGTCGCGCTGCGACAGACTGTCGGTCTGATCCGGCCAGAACGCCCAGGGCGAGGCCACTGTTCGGTTTACGTTGGCCATCACGATCGGCGCGCGCGCGCCGCTGGCGTAGTGCAGCAGCTCATGCATCAGCAGCATGCCCTGCGAAGCGGTGGCGGTGAACACGCGCATGCCCACCAGCGAGGCCGGAATGCAGGCCGACATCACCGAGTGCTCGGACTCCGGCGTGATGATCTCGGCATCGAAGTGGCCTTCGGCCTGAAATTCGGTGAGCTGCTCCAGCACCGGCGTTTGCGGTGTGATCGGATACACCGGGCATACCTTGGGCCGCGCCAGGCGGGCACCCCAGGCCACCGCCTGATTGCCGGTCAACAGCACGGCCTTGTTGTCAGCACTCATCGCCGCTCCTCCTGCATCGTCATGGAGCCCGTCGGGCATTCCTTCACGCACACGCCACACCCCTTGCAATAGTCGGTCAGCACGATGTAGCCGTCGCCCACCCGTTTGACCGCCATGTCCGGGCAATACACCACGCAGTTGTCGCAGTTGATGCAGGTGCCGCAGGAGAAGCAGCGTTCGGTCTCCGCCAACGCCTGCTCGATCTCCAGTCCCAGCTGCACTTCCGCGTCACGCTGCAGGCGCTGCGTGACGTCGAGCAGCTGCGCCGGCGCGCGCTCGCGCTTGGGGTGGTAGAAGGTGCTGATGGCTGCCAGCGGCACCAGCGACTCGTCGCCGTAGTGCGCGGCGCTCGGCGTGCCGGCCTCGGCCGCGCGCTGCTGCAAGGCCCGCGCAATGGCCTGCGCGGCACGCTTGCCCATGCCGATGGCTTCAGTGACGAAGCGCGCCATGCTGGTCAGGTCGCCGCCGGCATAGACACCGTCGGCGCTGGTGGCGAGCTGGGCGTCGGTCTTGAGCAGGCCACCCGCCGCGGCGAACCCTTCCCCAAGCACCGCGAGCTCGGGGTCCTGGCCGATGGAGGTGACGATGGCGTCGGCCGCCAGGGCAAAGCCGCTGCCTTCGATCGGGGTGAGCGTGAACTGTCCGCGCTGCGCGCCGGGGACAAAGGCGACGCGGCTGCACGCCAGGCTCAGGCCCGCTGCGCCCTGCTCGGTGACGCCATCGAGGCGCGCACCATCGACCAGCGTGATGCCTTCTTCCAGCGCCTCGACCACTTCTTCGGCCTGGGCCGGCATCTGGGCGCGCTGCTCCAGCGCCAGCAGCGTGACCTCGTGCCCCAGGCGGCGTGCGCTGCGCGCCGCGTCCAGCGCGGCGCTGCCGCCGCCAATCACCACCAGCCGCCTGCCCAGCGCCACCGGCTGGCCGGCATTGGCACTGGCCAGAAAGGTCGCGCCATCACAGACCCAGGGTTGGCTGTAGTCCAGCGTCGGCAGGCGCTTGTTGCGCGCCGCGCCGAGTGCCACGTAGAGTGCGTCGTGCTGCTCGCGCAAGCGCCTGAAACCCTCGGCGCCGTCGATGCGATGGTTGCAGTGCACCGTGACACCCATGGCGACGATACGGGCGATCTCGCCGTCGAGCACCTCGCGCGACAGGCGGTAAGCCGGGATGCCGTAGCGCATCAGCCCCCCCAGTTCGGCGCGCGCTTCATACAGCGTGACGGCATAGCCCACGCGGCGCAACTGGTAGGCGGCCGACAGCCCCGAGGGCCCGCCACCGACGATCGCCACATGACCGGCCCGCGGCGCGGCGGCCGGCGCGAATGCCCACTTCTGCGCCAGCGCCTGGTCGCCCACGAAGCGCTCGAGCTTGCAGATCGACAGGGCCTCGTCGTAGCCGGCGCGGTTGCAGGCAGTCTCGCAAGGATGGTGGCAGATGCGCCCGGCGATCGACGGGAAGGGGTTGTGGCGGGCCAGCACCTGCCAGGAGCCCTGAAAGTCGCGCGCGCGCGCCAGACCGATCCACTCGGCGATGTCACCGTTGACCGGACAGGCGCCATGACACGGGGCGGGCGCCTTGATGTGCTTGGCCAGTGAGGCGCGCCAGGTACCGGTCTTGATGGCGTCGGTGCTGCCGGTGGTCCAGGTGGTCGGCACCAGCGCGGCGGACGCGCTGGCGGACGGCGACGGAGTCGTAACGCTCATGCCGCGCTCCCCATAAGTTGTCGTTCGGCGCAGCGGTAGCCCTCGACACAGGCTGCGACGTTCTCGTCGTGTTGCTTGGGCGCGTTGTCTACCAGGGCCTGCGACAGCACTTCCAGCGTGGGCGCCTGAATCACCCGTGCCAGTGCGCCCAGCAGCGCTGAATTGACGATCCGGCCCAAGCCCTGTTGGCGCGAGATGCTCAGCGCATCGATCGGTATCACGCGCCGTCCTGGCAGGGCCTGCGCAAATTCCGCCGCGCTGCGTGCCGAGTTGACGACAATCAGGGTGTTGGCGTCGGCGGCGGCGAGCAGGCGGCCTTCGAGCAGGCTGGCGTCGAAGCACAGAATCGCATTGGCGCGTTCGATGTCGCAGCGCACGCGCACCGGCCGTTGATCGGCCCGGATGTAGGAATTGACGGGTGTACCACGACGCGCGCCACCATAGCTGGCAAAGCACTGAACATGCAGTCCCTGTGCATGAAAAGCGCCAGCCAGCAGGTTGCCGGCAGTCTGTGCACCCTGGCCACCGCGGCCCTGGATGATGATCTCTAGCACGTTGTCGTCTCCTTTCGGAACGTCCGTTGGGCGGGCAAACGCCTAACCGATCTCCGTATTGTTGTGTACCCAGTAGGGACATCTCTTGGGCGCAATGTAGGCGGTTTACACCCATTCGTCGAATTGATTCTTCAAATCCGCTACATTCACAGAACGAATACAAGAGTGGAGAACGCGGTGAACTTCCGGCATCTGGACCTCAACTTGTTGCGTGTGTTGTGTGCGGTATACCGGCTTGGCTCGGTGACCGAGGCGGCGCGTCAGCTGGCCCTGTCGCAGCCCGCCACCAGCAATGCGCTGGCGCGACTGCGCACCTTCTTCGACGACGAGCTGTTTGTGCGCTCGCCACGGGGACTGCACCCGACGCGACGCGCCCAGCGCATCGTGCCGGCGGTGATGGCCCAGTTGCAGGCGCTGGAGTCCTCGGTGATGAGCAGCGAGGGCTTCGAGGCCGCCAGCGCCAGCGTGCATTGGCGTTTGTCCCTGTCGGACCTGGGCGAGATGATGTTCCTGCCGCCACTGGCGCAGGCGCTGCGTGACCAGTCGCCGCGCAGCCAGGTGTCCAACGTCTCGGTGGCGGCGTTGCAGGTGAGTGCCGCGCTGGACGCGCACGATGTGGACCTGGCGATCGGCATTCTCGGCCCCAGCCACAGCTCGATCGCCAGCGAGCGGCTGTTTCAGGAGCATTTCGTGGCCATCACCGCCAGTGACTGGCGCCCCAGCCAGGGCCGCGTGGGCAACAGCCTGAGCGCGCGCCAGCTCAGCGTCGCTTCCTTGGCCGTCGCCTCACCCGCCGCGACCTACCACGGCAGCGTGGACCTGATGCTGACCAAGCTCAAGCTCAATGACCGCATCGTGCTGCGCGCCCGGCACTACGGCGCCTTGCCGGAGCTGGTCACCGGCAGCGACCTGATGGCGATCGTGCCGCTGATGTACGCCAACTCGCTGGCGCCACGCTATGACGTGCGCCTGTGGGAACTACCGGACCACGGCCCGCGCTACGACGTCAGCATGGTCTGGCACCAGACCGCCACGCCCGACCCGGCGCATGCCTGGCTGCGCGGCGTGGTGCGCCAGCTGTTCCAGCGTCCGACGGACTGAACCACCAGACAATCAGAAGCGCAAGC
>Ga0208116_1000698_pt1 | contig 10118 bp, 9 predicted proteins | sample LakWasMeta9_HOW4_2_FD_183859 | JGI IMG/M metagenome (GOLD analysis project Ga0208116, IMG submission 183859) | Freshwater sediment methanotrophic microbial communities from Lake Washington under simulated oxygen tension - Sediment Metagenome... | ecosystem: Environmental > Aquatic > Freshwater >... | reverse complement strand
TTGCTGTGTTGTTTTTTTATCGAAGAATTCTGCATCCTTTAAACGACCTTAGACAGTTGTTGGAACGGTTGATTGATGAATCTTATACACCAATAACCACTGCGCATTTAGACCCGTTATTGTTGCCTGTTTTTAATAGCTATAACGAAATGGTTAAGCACTTGGCTGAGCTGGAAGAAGCCAAACGCCTGCATGCACAATCATTGCAATATGAAGTCAGATTAGCCACTCAAGCCCTGCTGGAACAGCAAACCAGTCTGGCGCGCTCAGAACGCCTGGCGGCCATTGGCGAAGTCGCGGCCAAACTGGCCCACGAAATACGCAATCCTTTAGCCGGCATTCAAATGGCATTCAATAATTTGCGCAGAGAAATTGATGACCAGCATCAATGCGAACGCATGGGCTTAATCGATACCGAATTAAAACGGTTGGCGCGCTTGCTTAACGAAATGCTTGATCAAAGCCGTCATGCCCCGGAAGAAGCCAAAGAATTTGATTTGGTGGTCTTGATCAATGATTTATTGGCATTAACGCGTTATCAAATTCCTGAAGAGATACAGCTATGTACCGAGTTGTCTCATCCTCTGCCGGTAAACTTACCTGCCGGCGGCATGCGTCAGGCATTATTAAATTTAGTATTGAACGCAGCCAATGCCCTCGAAGGCAGTGCAGGAAGTATTACGATTAAAGCCGGCCTGGCGCACAAACTGTTGCACATTGAGGTTCTGGACAATGGGGCCGGTTTTTCTCAAGAGCTTTTGGTGCAAGGTATCCGGCCATTTCGTACCGAACGCCAGCACGGCACCGGCTTAGGTTTGGCGATGGTGCAACGCTTTGTTAAAGAGTTGGGCGGCAGTATTCAACTGAACAATATTGAGCCACACGGCGCCCGGGTATTATTAACGTTGCCAACGGGAGTGAACTAAAGATGGAAACCTTGCTGATTATTGAAGATGAACAACTATTAGGCTCCGAATTATCGCGGCACTATCAATCACTCGGCTGGGATGTGTTGTGGGTACACAATCTTGCCGAAGCTAAAGAGTTATTGCTGGTAAAAACCGCCGAACCTTTAGTTATTCTTTCTGACATGAATTTACCTGACGGCAATGCGCTGGATTTCATGGAACAGTTGAAAATCAAGGGTGGGATAGATGCGGGTTCCATTACGCCATGGTTGTTTTTAACCGGCTACGGCAGCGTGCCTGATTCGGTTAGAGCACTTCAATTGGGTGCGTATGATTTTTTGGAAAAACCCTGCGACCTGGATCGTCTCGACCTGATTGTCGCCAGTGCCGCACGTAGCGCTACGGTACAACGTCGGGTAATCGACCAAACCCGGCAGGGGTATAAGCGCTATTCGCCTGAAGCTTATGTCGGCCACAGCCCACAAGCTCATCAGGTCAGGCAATTATTGACGCGACTGACCGAAGTTCCGTTCAGCGCCCTGATCATCGGTGGCGAGAGCGGCTCCGGCAAAGGCTTGACTGCGCGCATTTTGCATTACGGCGGCCCGCGTGCTCAACAACCGATGATTGAGGTGAATTGCGCTGCGCTGCCGCGCGAATTATTGGAATCAGAGTTATTCGGTCATGAATCCGGCGCTTTTACCGGTGCAGCTGGACGCCACCGAGGTTTGCTTGAGCAAGCCGACGGCGGCACCTTGTTTATGGATGAAATCGGCGAAATGCCGCTGGATCTGCAAGCCAAATTGCTCAAAGCCATTGAGGATCACAAAGTCCGGCGCTTAGGTGGCGAAAAAGAAATCAACGTCGATGTGCAAATCGTCGCGGCCAGCAATCGCAACTTGGAAAACATGGTGCAGGCCGGAACCTTTCGCGCCGATTTATACCATCGTCTAAGTGTATTTAAAGTTATGCTGCCGCCGTTGCGTGAAGCCCTAGAAGATCTGGACGAGCTGGTGCCGTTATTCGTCGCTGAATATAACGCCAAGGCCGGGCGGCGAGTAAAAGAAATTCCTGTCGATGTTTGGAACAAATTGCGTGCTCATAATTGGCCCGGTAACGTCAGAGAACTGCGTAATGTCATTGAACGTTGCGTATTGTTTGCCGATGGTCCGGTATTTCCAGGACAGTGGCTGCAATTGCCCGGCCAGCAAGCAATCCAAAATGGTATTGTCGATAACGAAAACAGTCTGTGCCTACCGCTGGATGGCAGCATGGCACTGGACGATATGGACCGGTTTATCATCAAAACCGCATTGGATAGGGCCGGCAACAACCTCACTGCCGCGGCTAGAGCGTTGGGTACCACCCGTGAAACCCTGCGCTATCGGGTACGGAAATATCAGTTGAATGTGACTGAATAAATGACAAATAAATTTTAAGGATTATTTAGAAAAGTCATAAGCGTCTCTGCTGCTATCTGGTAGCCACTTGAGCCCCAGTGAGTATCATCTGGCAGGTAAACGTCTTGCTCCCCTTTGTTGATAGCGGTGGTTAGTGCAAGATCAATACGAGGCGTGATCTCAGGTAAATATTCCGAGAGAGCAGAAAGAATACTGGCTTTTTGTAAACTTTTATCGCCGATAAAATCGGCATAGGCTGTTAACTTATTGGGAGCTACCATTAGAATGAACCGAGTTCGGCCATTTGCTTCAACTTGTTTACGTATTTTCTCGATTCGACAGCTTGTTTCCTGCAAGCTTAATCGATGCCACTCAGGCACTTTTTTTAAATCATCTTTGAAAACTAACATCGATTGCTTATTAATGCTGGAAAACGGTGCATTTCTTACTAAGTCCACTTGTGCCACACCGGTGTGTGTACTGCCGATAAGTGGACGCAGTAAGCTATTCCAGAGGTAGTCTCTAACAAATCCTAGCTTGATATCACTCCATGCGGTTTTTCTCTCAACATATTTTGTAATGCCCTGAAGTTCTTTTAAATCAATAGATGATCTAACTGATAAAGTTTTAGCCGTTATGGCTGCTTGATGATTTGATGGTGATGCCTCGCAAGGCTGCTCATTTTCAATTCGCCGATTAAATTCACGTTCTACTGTTTCAAAAATAAAATACTTGGGAGGATTTTGTTTGAACACAGGATTATCGAGAATTTGCTGCAGCTTTGTTGTTTCGATATTTAGCGTGGTTACAGTCCAACCTTTTGTGGCTGCTAGATAGTTTTGCCAGCCAAGATTAGGTTTCGAGGTAGAAAAAGAATCCCCTAACACCACCACATCGTAGTAGTTATCGAAAGCACCAATGACAAATAAGGACTTTTGGAATTCTAATTGCGGTTTATTCCAACCGAAGTCTTTTTCGGCGTAAGCGCCTACACGTGTCAAGTCACCAGATAGCGGTTGTAGATAAATTCCCAAACAAAACAGCCCCACCATAAAAGTGAGTACGAGCGCTAAAGACCCTACAACATAGTGACGGTGTTGATTAGAATTGAAAATATAAGAACTCACTGACTTTCTCCATTTCGGTTAATGCATATAGCAAACATAATCCAATGCTGACAAGCCAGAGTTTAGTGGGCTGCCAGGAAAGCCACTTAGCTTTGTTTACATTTTCTAATGTCGGCTTGAAGCCAGCCATCAACTGCTGAGTATTGGGTGCCAGCCAAGCTAGTCCCCAAAGAGTTATGATCCACCCCAGCATTACTCGATTAAAGTTAGGTAAATATTCGAATTTGACATGTAAGTTTTCCATAACGTTTAAAGTTTGATGGTTGAAAAGTGCATGCCAACTATCTGGCAGTGAGGTTCCATTCAGTCCCATCATGCCCTTAAGAATTGAAAGCGCCGCATCAAGATTTTCAGAACGGAAAAACACCCAGCCAACGACAATCGCGATAAAGGTAATTGCCATGCTAACGAAACGACCTAACCTAGTGCTGTAGTTTAAGTCGTGCCCTAATGCCTTGTGCATTTGCTGCCAGGCATGGTTTATAACCAGATAAAAGCCATGCAGCGCGCCCCACATTACAAAAGTCCAGCCTGCACCATGCCATAGCCCACCTAATAACATAGTCGCCATTAAATTGAGATGGCGGCGAGCTGGGCCTTTACGGTTACCTCCAAGTGCGAAATAAAGATAATCACGGAGAAATCTCGACAACGTCATGTGCCAACGCCGCCAAAATTCAATAATATTTACTGCTTTGTATGGTGAGTTGAAATTGAGCGGGAGCTTTACGCCAAACAGACGGGAAATTCCAATGGCCATGTCGGAATAACCGGAGAAATCAAAATACAGCTGGAAGGTATAGGCTAATGCGCCTCCCCATGCTTCTAGTAAAGTAAGTGTGTTGCCATTGGCGGCCGCCAGGAACACTGGGTTGGCGAAAGGAGCGATGCCGTCCGCTAGTACTACCTTTTTGAATAGGCCAAGAGTGAAGATGGTCATACCAACAGACATATTTTCCCAATCTACCCGATAGGTAGCAGGGAGGGTGAATTGTGGCATCATTTCTTTGTGATGTAACACAGGTCCAGCGATCAGATGGGGAAAGTAAGTGACGAACAAACCATAGTGAATGAAGTTGGTTTCTTTCACTTCGCCGCGATAGGCATCCACCAGAAATGCAATTTGGGTAAAGGTAAAAAAAGAAATGCCTAAAGGCAAAATAATGGGTTGGATTTGCCAATTCAGGTCCAGAGCTGCGCTGGTGTTTTCAACAAAAAAGTTGGCGTACTTGTAATAGCCAAGCAAAAGCAAGTCAGCGCTGATACCTAAGCTAAGAATCCATTTTTTACGAGTGGAGTGATTGTGTAATTGTTTCTTGGCAAGTGCAGTGCCGATAGCGAAATTGAAAATAATAGAAATTAATAGTAATTCAACGTAAGCCGGGTTCCACCAACCATAAAAAAATAAGGATGCGCAAAATAACCACAAGGCAGCGATTTGATGGCTGTAGCGGCTAATTTGAAAAAAACCAAATAACGTAACAGGCAAGAAAAGGAACAAAAAGCTATAAGAGTTAAAAAGCATGTTAAGTCTATTGTGGTGATAGGTCTTACTATTAAGAATAGAGGCGCTTTAAGCTAGATAACTTAATTTAGTGGGTCAATTCGCTCGATTAGTTTTTGTAAATATCAAGTGAATATCGTGTAAAGAGGTATTGCGCAAATGGTGAATAATTATAACTGCCATCACCGCCCCGCTAGTATCTGCCAGCCAATCCATGACATCTGAAGATCGACCTTCGACAAAGGATTGATGCCATTCGTCTGACGCCCCATATAAACTACAAAACAGAATGCTGATTAAAGCCAGTACAATGGGTAAGGTGCCGATATGCCTGAAACTGCGCCAGGCGAATGTTGCCATAATAAAATAAGCACCCGCGTGGTTGATTTTGTCTTGGAACTCTAGGCCCCACCAGGTGGGTGAGGGCAGGGATTGTTGGTCGGACAACCAATAAATAAACAGGCAGTAAAGCAGTAACGCACTTAGGTCGAAATATTTAGTCATAGGGTCAACGTGTAAAGGTAATGAATAACGTATTTGATTTTGCCGCTGCGTGTTTACATCGCACAAATATTGATGAAAAGCTGGCGCTAACGCACCAGGCTTGGCAATTATTACATAACGGCGAGCTAAAGCTTAGCCCGTCTTGCCCGCCCTTGCCGATCGAGCAGGTGAGTTTTCCTGATAGTCCTGAGTTGCTGGCGCCGCGCAATATGCCTAATCGCAAATTGACTAACCCCCAAGGCGTGGCGGCGTTTTTTCATGCAATTGCGCATGTTGAATTTATGGCGATTTATCTGGCCTGGGACATTCTGTACCGGTTTCGTGGCATGCCCGAGCAATTTTATATGGATTGGCTGCAAGTCGCTGATGAGGAAGCACAACATTTCGAGTTAATCAGAACGCATTTGCAGACCTTAAATATCCAGTACGGCGATTTGCCAGCGCATGGCGGTTTATGGGATCACGCCAAAGATACGTCGGGTGATTTATTGGCCAGGTTGGCGATGGTGCCGCGCTGCATGGAGGCGCGCGGTCTGGATGTGACGCCTGCGATTATCGAAAAATTTGCCAAGTTGGGCGATCAAGCCAGCGTGGCGTTGTTAACACGAATTTTGACTGACGAAATCGGCCATGTGGCGCTGGGTTCGAAGTGGTTTAGTGTTGTGTGTGAACAACGCGGAATGGAGCCGGACAGCACTTATCAAGCGCTGATCACGCAACACTATATTGCTGGTAAACCTAAAGGGCCGTTTAATAGAGAGCTACGTAAACGTGCCGGCTTTTCAGATGTCGAGTTGGATTGGCTGGCAACGCCATAGGGTGGATTTATGACTGAACTTAATCTTGATGTAACGCCGACGCTAGCCGTGCTTGATCAAGATGGCGAGCGTTCTGTGCAATTGTCAGGTGTGTGGAATCTGCGCGGTTTGACTGCTGAACCTGCACTGACACAGAAAATTATCCGATTGGTTAACGATAACAAGGTTAAGCATTGGGACATGCAAAATGTTGAGGTGTTGGATAATGCCGCGGCATTAATGCTTTGGCAAGCCTGGGGTAATCGCTTGCCGGAAGGCCTGCAACTACGTCCTGAACATCAACGCCTATTCGAGCGTTGGCAGGAGCAAGTCTTGCCGCCACTGCAGTCAGCAAAAATTCAGCTATGGCCGGTATTGCAAAAGTTGCTTAAAGACTTTTGGCTTCAGTTGTTGGATGTAGTGTTTTTGCTGGGCCAGTTATTTTTAGACATCACCTATTTACTGCGGCATCCAACTGAGATTCCTTGGGCGGAGATCTCCATCACCATTTATGAAGCCGGTGTGCGCGCTTTAGGGATTACCGCGCTGGTAGGCTTTTTGATTGGCATCGTGCTGAGCTATTTGTCGGCGTTACAGTTAAAGATTTTCGGCGCGGAAATTTATATCATCGATATTTTGGGCTTAAGTATTATTCGCGAACTGGGGCCGTTGCTGGCGGCAATTCTGGTTGCCGGTCGTTCCGGGTCGGCGATGACCGCGCAAATCGGCATTATGCGCGTGACGGAAGAGCTGGATGCATTATCGGCCATGGGAATCTCGCATTCTGTGCGGATAATTTTACCGAATGTGGCAGCATTAACGCTGATAATGCCGCTGATCAGCATTTGGACCGATGCCGCGGCACTCATCGGCGGCATGTTTTCCGCGCAAAACACCTTGGATATTAGCTATCAACAATTTTTCTTTAAATTGCCCGATGTGGTGCCTTTAGCTAACGTGTTTATCGGTATCGGTAAAAGCGCGGTTTTTGGTTTAATGATTGCTTTAATCGCGTGCCATTTTGGCTTTCGGATTAAGCCCAATACTGAAAGCTTAGGCAATGAAACCACCAATTCGGTGGTTGCCGCCATTACCGTCGTGATTATGATTGATGCGGTATTTGCTATTTTATTTATGGGCGTGGGCATGCCATGAGTAATGATTTTGCTATCAGAATGGAGCATATCTGGACGCGCTTTGGTGACAAAGTGGTCCATAAAGATGTCAGCCTTAATTTGGCACGTGGCGAAATATTGGGTTTGGTTGGGGCTTCCGGTTGCGGCAAAACCACACTGCTACGAGAAATTATCGGCTTGCAGATACCCAGTGAAGGCGAGGTGTTTGTAATGGGCCAATCGTTAAAAAAGATCACCGCCGATCATGGGCAACGCTTGCGGAGTGACTGCGGCGTGTTGTTTCAAAAAGGCGCGTTGTTTAGCGTGCTGGATGTGTTTGATAACATCGCATTCCCGTTACGTGAAGTCGGCGTCAAGGATGAGGAATTGATTAGCCGCTTAGTGTTTATGAAATTGGCGATGGTGGGTTTAGCGCCGGATGATGCTTGGTTAAAACCGGCGGATTTGTCCGGCGGGATGATTAAACGTGTGGCGCTGGCCAGAACCATGATTCTTGAGCCTGGCTTGTTATTATTGGATGAGCCAACCTCGGGGCTTGATCCTATTTCCAGTGAAGATTTTGTCACCCTATTATCGGAGCTGCATCGTGATCTAAAGTTTACCGTGGTGATGGTCACGCATGATCTGGATATACTTCGGGATTTATGTACCCAAGTGGCGGTATTGGCTGATAATCAGTTAGTGGCTTTTGGGCCGTTGGCATCGGTATTAAATTGTCCGCATCCGTTTGTGAAGAGTTTTTTTCATAATAGACGCGCGCGGCGTGTATTTCAGTATCAAGAGGAAGCTCATGGGTAGAAACAAGCACGCATTAATGACTGGATTGTTTTTGCTGGTGTTGGTGACGGCGTCGGTGATAGTGATTTACTGGCTGGGGCATTTTGAGCGCGAGCGCAATAATTACGTGATTTACACTCACGAATCGGTGTCGGGTCTTAATCCCGAATCAACAGTGTTTTTTCGCGGCATCGCGGTAGGCAAAGTGCTTAAGGTGGAGTTTGATCCTAACGATTCCGGCATTATTCTGATACCGATTGAAGTCGACAAAAATATCGTCTTAAGCAGGAGCGTGTATGCGACCTTAAGGCTAAAAGGCGTGACGGGCTTAACCCAGATTCAGCTGGAAGATAACGATAAGGTGCAGGAGTCGATTCCGCCGGGTGATATTCCTGATCGGCGCATTCCTTTGTTGCCATCATTGACTGACCGGTTGATGACCTCAGGTGAAGAAATATTGCATAAAGCAGATAGACTGATGGTGGCTTTAGGCCAGGTATTGAGTGACGATAACATCGAGAATATCGCTGGTATTCTGGATAATTTAAAAGGCTTGACCGCTAAACTAGGCGAGTTGCAAAAAAGTGTTGATGCGGCGTTAGCGGACGTACCGTCCTTAACTAATGATGCGCGCGGCACACTCAAAAATATTAATAAATTGACTGCCGACCTGCAAGGTTTGACGAAGGAAGTCAAAGTACTTAGCAGCAAAACCAGCAAACTCGCGGACACCGGTCAGGCCGCAGGCAACTTTGCGCTGCAGACGACCTTGCCGAAAATCAATGATCTGCTGATTGAACTACACGGCACCAGTCAACAGATTAAACGGGTCGCGACCATGCTGGAACATAATCCCCAAGAACTGCTGCTAGGTCCAAGTAAACAGGATCGAGGCCCCGGCGAACCAGGCTATGAGGCTCAAAAATGAAAACGCTTCTGACAACCCTAGCGTTAACACTATTAACTATTGGTTGCACACCGAATGCCAGACAACCGGACGCACACGACTTTGGTCAAGACTCAAGCAAAACGGTTGCAGTTAACATTGAACAAAAATCAGCGATTAACGTCGATGCCCCTTCGTGGCTTTGGGATAATCGAATTCGCTATCGACTGCTTTTTTCTGCACCCAGCCAAGTCAGGTTTTATGGCCAAAATGTGTGGATTGCTTCGCCGCCGGAATTATTTCAGCAGAAATTTATCGCCAGTGGGGTTGGCTTTAATTATCGGTTATTGGTGAAATTGCAAACGTTTGAGCAGCAATTTGATACCACTGATAAAGCCCGCGTAGTGCTGCATTTTTCGGTCGAGGCATATTCTGCAGACAATACCCAAAAAGTCGCCACGCAAGAATTTAGATTAGAACAGCCGAGTAAAACAGCAGATGCTAAGGGCGCGATTAGCGGCTTTGCTGATTTAACGCAACAAGCTGTCAGCAAGATCCAGAGTTGGTTGTCGGGATTACCGAAGAGCTAAAACCAATCAACAGAGCAAAAAAAACCTCCCGATGCTTTAGCAGAGGGAGGTTATAAAAGTAACAGATTCCAAAGGGATCTGAATTTCACACTACGAGGAGGTACATGAAACTGGTGAAAAGTCCTATTCAGTATTGATAAAAGGGACTTGCTTAACTTGGTGTCAACTATAGTCGCGGCTGTATTTGTTTACAATACAGCTAACAATTAACAAAATGTTTCATATATGTTGATAGTCGATTATTTCCCTGTTATTTATACTTCCGAATCCTACCCATTGGTGTTTTAGCGAACACTTCAACCTTGCCTTAAAGCAAACAGAATATGAAACATTCGATACTCTATGCCCTAGATTTTGATGGTGTTATCTGCGATAGCGCGGTAGAAACCGCAATCACCGGCTGGAAAGCTGCGAACCAGATTTGGGGCGATATGCCCGAAGCTGTGCCGCAAGCAATGGTTGATCAATTTCGATTAGTCCGGCCGATTA
>Ga0208116_1000686_pt1 | contig 10220 bp, 4 predicted proteins | sample LakWasMeta9_HOW4_2_FD_183859 | JGI IMG/M metagenome (GOLD analysis project Ga0208116, IMG submission 183859) | Freshwater sediment methanotrophic microbial communities from Lake Washington under simulated oxygen tension - Sediment Metagenome... | ecosystem: Environmental > Aquatic > Freshwater >... | reverse complement strand
CCCGCGAAGAAATGGAAAGGGCGGGCGCCCTGGAAGTGTTGATGCCGGCCTTGCAGCCGGCCGAATTGTGGCAGGAAACCGGACGCTGGGAAAAATACGGCCCGGAACTCGCGCGCCTGAAAGACCGGCACGAACGCGACTTCTGCCTGGGGCCGACGCATGAAGAAATCATCACCGATCTGGCGCGCAACGAAATCAAGAGCTACAAGCAGCTGCCGATCACCTATTATCAGATTCAGACCAAATTTCGCGATGAAATCCGCCCGCGCTTCGGCGTGATGCGTTCGCGCGAATTCGTGATGAAGGATGCCTATTCGTTCCATATGGATCAGGCATCGCTGCAAGATACTTACGACGTGATGTACCGAGCTTATACCTCGATCTTCACCCGCTTTGGGCTGAAATTCCGCGCGGTGATCGCCGATTCAGGCTCGATCGGCGGCGCGGTATCGCACGAGTTTCATGTACTGGCCGATTCCGGTGAAGATGCGATCGCGTTCTCGACCGTCAGCGAGTATGCGGCAAATGTCGAAAAAGCCGAGGCTTTGACACCGGCGTCTTCGCGGCCGGCGCCGAGCGCCGTTTTGACGCTGGTCGATACGCCCAATCAGCACAGCATCGACGAAGTCAGCCAATTTTTTAATATCACTCCAAGCCAGTGTTTAAAGACCCTGATCGTCAGAGGCGAGGAGGGCGATCTGGTTGCGCTGCTGCTCAGAGGCGATCACGACTTGAATGAGATCAAGGCCGCGAAAATCGACGGCATTGCCGATCCGGTGATGTTCGCGAGCGAACAGGAAGTGATCGACGCGTGCGGCGCCAAGCCCGGATCATTGGGGCCGATCGGCTTGTCGATCAAAATCATTGCCGACCGCAGCGTAGTGCCGATGGCCGATTTCGTCTGCGGCGCGAATCAGGACGGCAAGCATTATCAGGGCGTCAACTGGGAGCGCGATCTGCCGGTGCCGGTACAGATTGCCGATTTGCGCATGGTCGTTGCCGGCGATCCGAGCCCTGACGGCCAGGGCGAGTTGATGATCGCGCGCGGCATCGAAGTCGGGCACATTTTCCAATTGGGCACCCGCTACAGCGAGTCGATGAAGGCGGCGGTGATCAACGAAGGCGGCAAGAATCACACGATGATCATGGGCTGCTACGGCATCGGCATCTCGCGGGTGGTCGCCGCCGCGATCGAGCAGAATCACGACGACAAGGGCATCATCTGGCCGGCCAGCCTGGCGCCGTTCCAGGTCGCGCTGTGCCCGATGAACATGCACAAGTCCGAACGTCTCAGGGCAGTCGCGGAGCAGCTGTATCAGGACCTGCTTGCTGCCGGCATCGACGTGTTGTTCGATGACCGCAAGGTGCGCGCCGGTTTCATGTTCTCGGACATGGAATTGATCGGTATTCCGCACTGCATCGTGGTCGGCGACCGCGGCCTCGACACCGGCACGGTCGAATACAAGGCCAGAACGGCGACCGAGAATCAGGAAATTCCAATGGCGGAATTGATCGATTTTCTGAAAGCGAAGCTCGCTTAAGCGCGCTTCGGCTATTACGAAACGGGCGGATATTCCGCCCGTTTGTTTTTCTGGAGTTTACTGCGCGGCCTTCAGATGGGTGACCGCGGCTTCGGCATGTTGGGTCGCTTCGGGAGCATGGCCCAGATTGCCATGATTGATCGCTTCCTCGAGCTCGGAGGCGCCGGCTTCCAGATGCTCTTTTTGCAGCCCCTTATCGACGATGGCGCCGGCAAGCGCATGTTCCAGCGCGGCGCTGGCATGTTCGACCAGCACTTTCGGATGGCCGGCCTTGCCGTGTTCGACGGCCGCTTGGGCATGTTCGAGTGCGGCGGCGGCATGTTCTTCGGCAAACGCGGCCGAACAGGCGAATAATAAGACAGCGGCGCCGGCGGTTATTATTTTTTTCATGATCGTTTTCCTCTTCATTGTTCTAGGTGATCAATCCTGTCTCCAATGAACGCGGCTGATGATTGAAATCGAGAGCTGCGATCAGAAGGTTGGGATCGAGGCTTTTTTCAATAATATTGGAATTCAACTTCAGTTGTGTTGCTGCACGCAACACCGATATTAGAGCATAAAAATTTATCTCAGTTCATCTGAAATTTGTAACGATAACAAAACGTTAATATAAGAATGGATTGATATATACCAGCTTTTAATTTTTTCGAATCAATTTCAGCGTGCTTTCCGGCAGATTGCCGGTGTTTGCATCTTCGAGATGCAGGCGCGCGTCTTCATGCACCGCGGTCATGAACTGGATCAGTTGCATTTCATAGCGAATCTTTTGTTCATAGTCCTCGGCCTCCCACATGTTATGCAGCAGATGCTTGGCATGATGGTGGATGGTCAAGGCGACCGATTCGGGCAAATGCGTATAGCTGTTCTGGATCGACTTTTTCAATTGATCGAGCGAGTCGAGATAGTGTTGATAATCCTTGATGTCCTGCTTGCAGCGGGTTTTGTACATCGACAGTTCCGCATCATGCCGGGTTTTTAACAGATTAATTTCATGCTCCAGTTGCACGCTGTGCTTTTTGAGTTCGGCTTCGAGCGCCTTCTCGGCCAGGATGCGTTCCTGCCGCAATTGTGCCAGCTCAGCCTGATTGTCGCGGTTCCATTGCAGATTACGGCCCTTGATCGAATGCCAAAGATCGACGAGGGTATGCAGCCATTTCGATACGTTAGGCATGGTTAGTGGTGGGTGATGATCGTTTGTTGCAGCGCAATCAGGCCTTCGATATTCGCCTGCCGGCGGTAAATCTGATTTTGCCGGCGCCAGGTCTTGAATTGATCCGGTGAAACCTGCGTCTTGATCGCGGCGAGATCGCGGTCAATTGCCTTGGCCAGCGAACGGCTGTGCTTACGGTTATTCGCGCGTACGAGCCTCTGTCTTTTGGCTTCGAGAAAATAGCGGGTTTGCAGTCGGCGGTGAAAAAATAGCCCGTGCTCCTGTTCGAGTTTACCCTGAACGAACCAGAGCCGGCGTTGCCGGCGTTCGATGCCGGAAAAATAGCGGTAGATTCCTCTCAGAATTTGACTGCCCGTGAGCAGCAGCAGGGAGACGAACAGCAGGGCGAACGAGGCGAGCAGGGATAGGCCGCCGAGTTGATAAAAAGCTGGGGTCAGGTAGGCAAGCAGCGGCAGCGCGGAAAACGCTTCCGCCGTCAAAAACAGCAGCAGCGCGGCGATGAAAAGAGACAAGGCGATTTTGATCATAGGATTTGGCGATAAATGAGTCGAAAAATGCTTATGCCAAAACTCCCTTTCTGATTTTGCAGCTCCCATGCAGGAGAGGCTGACGCCGTTCCTGCATGGATTTGCACGCAAGGGTCGATCAATACACGTCGCGGACGTAGCGCTTGTCCTTTTTCAGCTGGTTCACGTAATCGATCGCCTGCTGTTCGCTGAACTTGCCGTGTTCGGCGATCACGTCATGCAGCGCCTTGTCGACATCCTTCGCCATCCGGTAGGCGTCGCCGCAGACGAAGAAATAACCGCCCTGTTCGAGCCAGGCGAACAATTCGGCGCCGCTTTCGCGCATCTTGTCCTGCACGTAGATTTTTTCGGCCTGGTCGCGCGAGAAGGCCAGGTCCAGGCGGGTCAAAAGGCCTGAGGCCTGCATCGCTTCGATTTCGTCGCGGTACATGAAGTCGGTCGCGGCGTTGCGGTCGCCGAAGAACAGCCAGTTCTTGCCGGTGGCCTTGCGGTATTCCCTTTCCTGCAAAAAGGCACGGAACGGTGCGAGGCCGGTGCCGGGGCCGACCATGATCATCGGCAGGCTGTTGTCGTCCGGTACCCGGAACACCTTGTTCGGGGTGAAGAAGCAGCGCACTTCGGTATTCTGATCGACCAGATCGGCCAGGAAGGTCGAGCAAACGCCTTTATGCTGGCGATCGAAGCTCTCGTAACGCACGCTGGCGACGGTCAGGTGCACAGTGTCGGGATATTTTTTGCCGCTCGACGAGATCGAGTAGGCGCGATGCTGCAACGGTTTCAACAATTCGATGAATTCGGCGGCGGAAAATTCGCAGCCGGGATTCTGCCGGAGCAGGTCCAGGGTGTCGCGGCCCCATAAATAATCGGTCAGCTTGTCCTTGTCGCCGGATTGGAGGATCGCATTTAATTCCTTGTTGCCGGAGCGGCTGGCGATTTCCTCGATCAGCTCCTTGCTCGGCGTCTTGATTTCGAACTGGGTGCGCAAGGCCTCGGAGAAGGACATCAGTTCGCCGTGGACAAATTCAGTTTCATCCCCGTTACAGCCGATGGCAGCAACGATGTCCTTAACCAGCTCCGGGTCGTTGGTCGGCACCACGCACAGGGCGTCGCCGGCCTCATAGGACATCCCGGAGCCCGCGATCGAAATCTCGTAATGCCGGGTTTCCTTCGAGGATGACGGCGCGGTCACCCAGCGGTTGACCTGCATCTTGCCGGGGAAGGGATTCTTCCGGTTGTATTGCGATTTTTCGGCTGGGGCTTCGCCTTCGACGACCGTCGCGGTCGTGCTGCCGCCGGACATGAACGGAATGACTGCCTTAATCCAGGCTTCGGCGGGTTCTTCGAAATCGACATCGCAGTCGGTGCGATCGTAGATGCGCTGCGCGCCGAGTGCCGCGAGCCGTTCGTCCCAGTCCTTGCCGGCCTGACAGAACAGATCGTAGCTGGTATCGCCGAGCGCGAGCACCGAGTATTGCAGGGTTTCGAGACGCGGCATCGCATCGCTTTTGACCGCATCCCAGAGCATCTGCGCATTATCCGGCATTTCGCCTTCGCCGTAAGTGCTGGTGATCACCAAGAGATACTCCATCCCGGCCAGCGCATCCGCTTCGATCTCGTCCATGCCTTTGACGACCGGCTTGAGGCCGTGCGCCTTGGCGATGCCGGCGGCGTCGTTCGCGACCGATTCGGCCGTGCCGGTCTGGCTGCCGTACAGGATATTGATCACGCGGCTGGCGGTTTGCTGGGCGGCGCCTGCGCTTTGGATCATGTGCGTGTGCATGCCGGCAAAAAAGCCGCTGAGCCAGGCGCGCTGGCTTTCGCTATAGGGACCGTCGAAAGGGATTTGCGGTGTTTTCATTTCCGTTTAACTATTGAATCAATAAAAATCTGAGTCCCCCCGGCTTCCGGGGGGACGCTTCGCGAGCGAGCGCGGGTGAGATCAGGCCGTTTGTTCGTTCAACATGCCTTGCACGATACTGAGGCCCGCGAGGCTGGCCAGGTATTCCTCGATCGAAGGAATGCCGGCGAGCGCCGCCTTGTTGACCCGGTCCTGCTCGATGATCCAGGCGGTGGAGCCGATCGAATAGATGCTTTGCACCGAGCGGTTGATCAGCGCGGTTTTATAGTCGTTCAGACGCTTGTCCGCGAGCAGCCAGGCCAGTTGTTCGTCCGTATAATTGCTGTAGGCTTCGCGGGTGGTCTTGACCAGCGTGTCCTGCAGTTTACGCGGACGCTCGACGATCAGCTTGCGCGCGGCCTGTTCGACCCGGCCCTGGCTGCGCTGCGCTTCCGGCAGATGCTTCAGCAGATCCTGCGCGACTTGCTGCGCCTTTTCGAGCACCATGAAGCTGTTGACCAGCTTGAAGGTCAGTGCGGTGTCGGTCGCGCCGTAGGCCGGGATCGCGCCGCCGAACAGCGGGCTGGCGCTTCGATAGGCTTCGCTGACCTGCTCGATCTGCCGGCGCGCCAGTTCGATCGACAATTCCTCGATCATTTCCTTGCGGTCCAGCGCTTTTTGCAGGTCCGTCGCCGACTGCGTCTTGTTCAGCCACAAAGGCAGCGCGAACTTGAAATGCTCGCGTTCGGCCGCCCAGTTGTCCAGCAGCTTTTTCGCCTTGCTCGAATTCGCGTAGTCGGCATGCTGTTCGAGCATCGCCAACACGAACTGTTCGTGTGCGCGCGCGGTGTCGCTGTCTTCGGCCAGACTGTGCAGTTCGACCGACGACTTGTCATACAGGTTTTCAAGCCGGTTTTCCGGATCGTACTGGTAGGCGTTGCCGCCCGACATGCCGTTGCAGAAACCTTTGCCGAAGCCGCCGATGTTCAACACCGCGCCATTGGTCATGTATTCGCAGGCGAAATCGCCGACGCCTTCAACGACCGCCATCGCGCCGGAGTTGCGCACCGCGAAACGGTCGCCCGCCTCGCCGTTGATGAAGGCCTTGCCGCCGGTCGCGCCGAACAGGGCAAAGTTGCCGATCAGGACGTTGTTGCCGGGCGTTTTGACGCCGCCGCCGGGAGATTCGACGATCAACAGGCCGCCGCAGGCCGATTTGCCGACGCCGTCGTTGCAGGTGCCGAGATGCTCCATGCGCATGCCGTCATTCATGAAGGCCGCATAGCTTTGGCCGGCCGCGCCGGTGGTGCGGATCACGACCGTGTCGGGCGCCAGATAGCGGCGGCCTTCGGCCCGGTGGCCCTTGCCGAGGTTCAGATAGACCGGCTTGCTCTTCGCCAGTTGCTCGTCGGACAATTGATAGGCGAGCATGCGCTCGATATCGATCGCGGCCTGGCCGCCGACGGTCTTGTGCCGGTTGTTCAGCTTGAACTCGCCGCCTTCGATCACGACCTGGGTCTGGCCCTTGTCGATCAGCTCCGCCTTGACCTTGGCGATGATCTTGTCGTCGATGCCGAAGTTCGCCTCGAGGTAGATCGGCTTGGCGATCTTGACCACTTCGGTATAGGCCAGCATCTTGGTCAGATCGACCTGGCCGATCAAGGACGGATGCTCGATCAAGTGCAGTAAGTCGGTCTGGCCGCGGATTTCGGCCAGGCTCTTGTAGCCCAGGACAGCCAGGATTTCGCGGACTTCGTGTGCCAGGTTCATCAGGTATTGCGCCAACACGCGCGGATCGCCCTTGAATTCTTCGTGCACGGTGGTGAGTCCTGCAGGGCACTTGATGTTGCAGTTTTTCGCCATCACGCAGCGCAGCATCATCAGTGCGGTGGTGCCGAATTCGAATGAATCCGCGCCCAGAATCGCCGATTTGACGACGTCGAGGCCGCTTTGATGCGCGCCGCTGCAACGCAAAATCACCTTGTCGCGAAGGCCATTCACCGACAGTGCCTGATGCACTTCGGCGATACCGATTTCGGGCGAGCGGCCGCTGTTTTTCAGGCTGGTCACTGCCGCCGCACCGGTGCCGCCGGTGTTGCCGGCGACGTTGATCACGTCCGCGCCGGCTTTGGCGACGCCGACCGCGATCGTGCCGATGCCTTCGGACGATACCAGCTTGACGCCGACCTTCACGCGCGCGGCTTTCGCATCGTGAATCAACTGACCCAGATCCTCGATCGAGTAAGTGTCATGATGCGGCGGTGGGCTGACCAGTTCGACTCTCGGCGTACCGCCGCGCAGCGCCGCGATCTCGACCGAGACTTTCGGGGCCGGCAATTGGCCGCCTTCGCCCGGTTTTGCGCCTTGCGCGATCTTGATTTCGATCTCGCGCAGGTTCGGGTCGGCCAGATAGCCGGCCCAGACGCCGAAACGGCCGGAAGCGAACTGCTTGATGTTGCAGGACTTCAGCGTATTGAAGCGGCTCGAATGCTCGCCGCCTTCGCCGCAGTTGCTCAAGGAGCCGACGATGTTGAAGCCTTGCGCGACCGCTTCGTGCGCCTCGGCCAAGAGCGCGCCGTGACTCATCGCGCCGGACGCCAAGGTCGGGGTGATCTGATGCGCCGGCTGGACTTCCGACAATGCGATCGGATCGCGGGTGGCTTGTATCGTATTCAGGTAATTGGCCAACAGGCTGCCGGTGTCGGCCAGCTTCAATTTCAGCGCGGTTCTTTCGACCGCGACCGTGAACGAGGTGCCCTTGAAGCGCTTCTTGAAATGCTCGGCCAGTTGTTCCAGACGCGGTGCGGAGGTGTTTCCGTTCAGGCTGACCGTAAAACTGTCTTCGCCGGTTTTGCAGACGTTGAGGCCGCGAATCAAATAATTGATGTTGCCGCGCAGGTTGTGCTTGCCCAAGATCCGGTCGAAATCGGCAGCGGTTTCAGCTCCGGTCACATCGGCCGGAAAGTCGATAATGTCGCGCAATGCGGCCGGTCGCGCATCGCGCTCCAGATACAGATTCTTCGTGAAGCTGCGATAGGCCGGTGTAATGCCGAAGCCGTCGATCTGCTCGGGCGTGCGCTTGGTGTAACCGAAATCGGTATAAGCCGTGTCGGACGCTTCCGGCGACTTGTCCTCCGGGATGTAGAGGATCGGCTCGTCGGTCATGTTGATGTATTCGCGGACCGCGGTATTGCCGTAGGAGTGGCCGGCGCCGTCCTGGCGCTCCTTGAACAGGCCGAGGAACGGAATGTCTTTTTCTTCCCGGACGTTCAACGCCTTATGATGCCATTCGGCCGCGCTCGCGGCGATGTCGGCATAGCGCGCGCCGCCGACCGAGGCATGAATGTTCGGGAAGTAAGGCGCCAGTCTCGGCTCTTCGGTGTCGATATAGTTCGATTCGAAAAACTCGCCGCCGATGTAGCTTTCGGCGGTGCACAGGCCGAATTTGCCCATCGTCTTCATCAGCGATTTTTCGACGCCTTTCTGGAATTTATCCAGCGCTTTCTGATGGTCGGCCGCTGCGAAATCGGTGATCACGCGGTTATAGACGCTGATCGGGCAGATCGCGGAGGCGCCGAAGCCGAGAATCGTCGCGACATCGTGGGGGCTCGCGGCCTGGCCGGTCTCGGCGATCAACGACGAGTTGAAACGCAGGCCCAGCTTGACCAGATGCTGGTTCGCCGCGGCGACCATCAGCAAGGCGGGGATCGCCGCCATCTCGCGGCTGATCTTTGCATCGCTCAGGATGATGATGCCGGTATTGCTGCGCGCGGCCTGTTCGACCTGCGCGCAGACGCTCAACAAGGCTTCTTCGAGCGCGTCTTCGTTAAGCTTCGCATCGTTGAAATCGGGCCGGTACAGCATGTCCAGGGTTACCGTGCTGACCTGGGTCTGGCGGCGGATCTGTTCGAGCTGAGTGCGTTGCAGGATCGGCGAGTCGATCACCAACTGCTTGCTGTGTTCGTCCGAGAAGGTCGGCTTCGCGCCCAGCGCGACACGGAGCGTCATGCCGTCGCTCTCGCGGATCGAGTCGAGCGGCGGATTGGTCACCTGCGCGAAACGCTGGCTGAAATAGCGCGACATGCCGCCTTCTGCGCTCGACAAGGCGTTCGGCGCCAGGCCGTAGCCCATCGCGGAAACCTTTTCGGCGCCCGCCTGCAGGATAGGGTCGAGCAGGAACTTGAAGCTTTCCTGGTTCAACGAGTAGGCAGTATGGCGCTGGTCGACATTCAATTCGTGGTCGTTGTCGAGTTCGGACAATTCGACCTTCGGCAGATCGGACAGATGCAGGCTGCGCTGTTTCAGCAGGGCCTGGTAGTCTTTTTCCTGCGCGAGCCGCTCCATTACCTGGTGGCTGTTGTATTTTTCGCCGGTGCGGTGGTCGAAGTAGAGCATGCCGCCGGCCTCGATACGGCCGCGGGTCAACACGTCCTTCGGCGGGAAGTCGATCTGGCCGGCTTCGGACATCACGGCCAAGTATTCTTTCGTTTCGACCGAACGCAGAGGGCGCAGGCCCAGGCGGTCCAGGCGCGCGCCGACGCGGACGCCGTCGTTGAAGATCAACGCGGCCGGGCCGTCGTTCTTTTCTTCGTAGAGGCTGAAATATTCGAGCATCGCGCGCACTTCGGGCGACAGGGTGGTGTCGTTTTCCCAGGCCGGCGGCATCATCGCGAGCACCGCGGTCACGATGTCCAGATCGTCTTCGTTGATGCGGCGGGTCAGGGTCTGGTCGAGGCGGCCGGAGTCGGACTGTCCGCACGGGAAACAAATGTGCTTGTTGTGCTGGCGCGCGATCGCGTTTTCGCTCAAGCGGTTTTTCTTGTCGGTGTTCAATTCGCCGTTGTGCGCCATGTAGCGGAACGGCTGCGCCATCATCGTCGCCGGTGCGGTATTGGTCGAAAACCGGGTGTGGAAAAACAGCGTGTTGACTTCATGATCGGTGTCGTACAGATCCTTGAAATACGGAATCACTTCGAACGAGTTCAGCCGGCCCTTGTAAACTTGGGTACGCGAGCTCATCGACAAAGGATAAAAGCCGTTCAGTTCGGGGCGGGTAAAGCCTTCCTTTTCGAGATCCAGCAACGCGGCCTGAATGTATTTCTCGAATTCATCATGGCTGGCTGCCAGCAGCTGTTCCGGACGGC
>Ga0208116_1000684_pt1 | contig 10229 bp, 8 predicted proteins | sample LakWasMeta9_HOW4_2_FD_183859 | JGI IMG/M metagenome (GOLD analysis project Ga0208116, IMG submission 183859) | Freshwater sediment methanotrophic microbial communities from Lake Washington under simulated oxygen tension - Sediment Metagenome... | ecosystem: Environmental > Aquatic > Freshwater >... | reverse complement strand
CTCCGCCAACTTCCTCCCCTCCTTGCTGCGAGAGGCGCGTGCAGGCTGCATCACCCTGCGCACCGATCCGGCCTCGGCCAAGGACTACATCCATGTGGACGATGTGGTCGACCTGTTGCCGCGCATAGCGACGCAGGGGCGACACACCGTGTACAACGTGGCCAGCGGTGAGCAGCTGACGCACGGGCAGTGGTTGGACTACCTGGTAGCCAGAACCGGATGCACGGTGCAGGTGCAGGCCCAGGCGCCACTGCTACGCTTCGCACCCGTGGACACCACGCGCATCCGCGCCGAGTTCGGCTTCGCGCCCCGCCCGGTGCTGGCGGCCATGAACCTTTGACCAGAGAGACCTGCCATGACAACTGACCCCGTGACCCAATTCACTCAGGAGCGCCGTGAGCGGCTGCAATCCTACGGTGCCGATGCTCCGTTCCTGGCGCTGTCGCGCGACTGGTTGCAGGCGTCCATGCAGCGCAAGTACGTGTACAACTTCGACTGGATGGGCCGACCCATCATCCAGTACCCGCAGGACATGGTGGCCATGCAGGAACTGGTGTGGCAGGTGCGCCCCGATCTGATCATAGAGACCGGCATCGCGCACGGTGGCTCGCTGGTGCTGAGTGCCAGCCTGCTGGCCATGCTCGATATGTGTGACGCGATTGAAGCCGGTGTGACCATCGATCCGCGACGTAGCCAGCGCAAGGTGATCGGCGTGGACATCGACATTCGCACGCACAACCGCGCCGCCATCGAGGCCCACCCGATGGGCAGCCGCATCCAGATGCTGCAGGGCTCCTCGATTGCTGCCGAGACCGTGGCCGCGGTCCGTGCCGCCGCCGCCGGCTTCCAGCGCGTGCTGGTCTTGCTCGACTCGATGCACACGCACGATCATGTGTTGGCGGAACTGGAGGCCTATGCACCGCTGGTGACGCCGGGCAGCTACTGTGTGGTGTTCGACACCTTCGTGCAGGACATGCCCCCGCGCTTCTTCGAGGACCGGCCCTGGGATGTGGGCAACAACCCGAAGACGGCGCTGCGCCAGTGGCTGGGAACGCACCCGGAGTTCGAGATCGATGCGAGCTGGCAGAACAAGCTGATGGTGACGGTGGCGCCAGAGGGTTTCCTGCGTCGCAAGGGTTGATTGGAGGAGCCGCCCACCGAGCGGGCCGTATGCCTACTCGCTCAGCGAGCGTGCCGCGTAGCGCAGGTAGGTCACGGCAAACTCTGTGTGCCCATGGGCCTGCTCCACTTCGGCCAGGCAGGCCAGCGCCACGGCGTCGTGAGGGACGGCGCTGAGCACGGTCTCGGCCAGCGTGGTGACGGCGGCCCAGTGACGGTCGCGTATCTGTCCGCCCGCTGCGGGCTGGGGCGTTTCGGACTTGGCCTTGTCCAGCAGGGTCTGCAGGCGTTGGTGCGCTTCCGGCAGGCTGACACGGTGTCCCGGCTCCAGGCCCACGCCGGGTGTGGCCGGGGTGTTCCATTCGACCGGGAGCTGGGGTAGCCAGGCCTCCATGGCCTGGGTTTGCGCCACGGCATCGCCCGGGTGCTGGGCTTGCGCCAGCCAGTGCAGCCACATCACCCGCAGGCCCTCGCCGAAGTGATAGTTGAACAGGTCCTCGCGCATCAGGGCCGAGCGCTCCAGCTCTGCGCGCAAGCCCAGGCGCAAGGCGTTCAACTGCTGTGGGTCGGCGGCCAGCACCTGGGCAATGCGGATGTACTGCTCCGGGTCCTGTGCCAGCCATTCGGTGCGCCCCAGATAGGTCAGCACGCCGGTGCCCATGCGGCTCTTGAAGCTGGCCCCGACCATGGACACCAGCGGCACGCCCATCCACAGCACATCAAACGAGGTGGTGCCGCCAGTCAGCGGAAACGGGTCCAGCGCGATATCCATGCGATGGTAGGTCAGGTACTGGTTGTCGGTGTGCAGCGGCACCAGGATCAGCCGCTCGCTGGCGATGCCCAGGTCGGCGCAGCGCTGACGGTAGCTTTGTTCAAAATCGGGCCGGTCCAGGTTCTTGCCTTCGATCAGCAGCCGCGCGTTCGGCACCGCCTGCAGCACCCGTCCCCACAGGGTCAGTACTTCGTCGGTGAGCTTGCCCAGGTTGTTGCAGGAGCCAAACGTGACGAAGCCATTGCTCAGGGCCGGGGCCGGACGCACCAGGTAGCGAGGCTGGTAGCGCCACAGCGGCTGGCGACTCATGGGCCGATAGCAGGCAAACAGGGTGGGCAGGCGGTACAGGCGCTCGCTGTACTGCGCATCGGCGTCGGGTGGATCGGTCACCTCGTCGGTGAACTTGTAGTCCACGGCCTGCAGGCCGGTGGTAGCCGGGTAGCCCAGCCAGGACACTTGCACGGGCGCGGCCTTGTGTGCCAGGGTCAGCAAGGCATTGCCACCGGTGTGGCCAGCCAGATCGATCAGGATGTCGATGCCGTCATCGCGGATGCGCTGGGTCTGCTCGAGGTAGGAAAAGCCCGCCAGACGGACAAAGTGGTCCGCATGACGTTGCACCCGTTCGGTGATGTGGTCGTCCCTGGGATACAGGTAGTAGGCAAACACCTCAAACTGCCGGCGGTCGAGTTGCGCCAGCAGGCCCTCGACGAAGTACATCACCGAGTGCACGCGAAAGTCGGGTGACAGAAAGCCGACCTTGAGCCGGCGCCACGGGTCCCCGCGATGCGCCTCGAAACTTGGCCATTGGGCTTTGAGGGGTGGCTCGAACACGGCCGCGTATTCGCGCGCCGCGCTGGCCACCTGTGCGGCGTCCACGGCCGGATCCGCCAGCATGAACAGCAAACGGTTGGTGTGGTTGCCCGGGTCCGCGGGGTTGAGCGCAATGGCCGCCTCGCAATCCTTGACGGCCTCCTTGACTTGGCCCAGTTCCCGGCGATGGATGGCCTTCTGCATCAGCGCCGAAACCTGGTCGTGCTGCGTCTGCGCCAATTCGGCGGCACGCAGGGCGGCGGCGTAGCCCTTTTCATGCAGGGTCATCAGGTAGCAGCACTCTGCCAGCTTGATCCAGCTGACGGCCTGGTTCGGGCGCAGGGTGCAGACCTTTTCCAGCAGCGGCAGTGCCTGCGCGTTGCGGGCGTGCTCGATGAGGATGTTGGCGTAGTTGATGAGCAGTTCCGCATCATCGGGAAACTGTGCTGCCCCCTGCTGGAAGGCCTTCAGCGCCGCCTCGGTCTGGCGCCGCTTGTTCAGCGCGAAGCCGAGCAGGCGGTGCGCACTCAAGTCGACCCGGTTCCTGCGCAGCGCCTTGTGGCACAGACGCACCAGCCCGGGCCAATCCTCGGCAACCAGCGCGGCCTGCAGGCGTTTGTCGCTGGTGGAAGTCGTGGCGGGCGTGATGTGGGGCTTGTTGCGCACGGTGATTCCCTTGATTCTATGAGCCAGTCCGTCGACATTGTGCGACGTGTCAATGCAGCCGTTGCAGCAGTAAGGCGTTGGAAATGGGTTCAATCCACGCAGCGCACTAACCAGAAATGAATGGGTGGGGAGGACAAGGAAAAGCCCGGGCGCCAGTATTTCGGCGGCCGGGCCCCTTGTGCCAGACTTGGCGCCGCTTATTGACGCAGCAGGGCCAGCACGCCTTGCGGGATCTGGTTGGCCTGCGCCACCATGGCGGTGCCGGCCTGCTGCAGAATCTGCGCGCGTGACAGGTTGGCTGTCTCCGCCGCAAAATCCGCATCCTGAATGCGTGAGCGCGACGCCGACAGGTTTTCCGAGGTGATCTGCAAGCTGGAGATGCTGGTCTCGAACCGAGCCTGCAGGGCCCCCAGTTTGGCGCGCTCACCGCTGATGAAGGCCAGCGCCGAGTCCACCGTCTTGAGCGAGTTGGTGGCCAGCGTGAAGGTCGAGACGTCCAGATTGGCCACCGTGTTGAGCACCGAGCCGCCGTTGTCGAGCTGGTTGCTGGCGGAGGTCACGGCGAACGACTTCTCGGAGTCCAACGTGATGTAGCCACCGGTGTTGACGAATTCGGGCGTTGCGTCGGCGGCCAGCGTGCGTGCCGTGCCGTTGCTGGCGCCGGCTGCATCGTAGCCGGTCACGGTCACGGCGCCGGCGTTGACATTGGTCGTGTCGGCCACCACGATGTTGTTGCCAGTGGCGTTGGTCAGAATGACCTGAGTGCCATCGGTGCTCAGGGTGGCATTGATGCCGGTCTTGGCGGCCTGGTCGTTGATGGCTGCGACTGCTGCCGACAGGCGATCGGCGCCCGTGGCGGAGGTGAGGGTGAAAGAGACGGTGCGTGGCGAACCGATGTTGTCGCCTTCCAGTGACAGCGTGTAGGAGCCAACCGCGGCCATGCCACCCAGATGCACCTCGGTGGCGGCTGAGGCGGTAACGCCGGTGTTGGCCTTGAGCGCGTTGATCTGGTCGGCCGTTGCCTTGGCGCTGGCGCTGACGGCAACCGTCAAGGTGCCGGTGCCCAGATAGCCATTGACCGCCACCGAGCCGGTGGTCACTCCGTTGGTGCCGGTCGTAGCCTGGACGGGCGATGCGCCAATACCGGAGCCGTTGCTGGCCACGTTCTGGTTGTTGCCGTAGACGGAGGTGCGCAGGTTGGCGGTGGCGGCCACAATCGTCTGGTTGGCATTGGCGCCCACCTGGAATTGAGCGGTGCCAAAGGTGCCATCGAGCAGCTTGGCGCCATTGAATTCGGTGGTTTGGCCGATGCGGTCCAACTCGGCTACCAGTTGGCCCACTTCGTTTTGCAGCGCCTGGCGGTCGCTGGCGCTGTTGGAGGCATTGGCCGACTGCACGGCCAGCTCACGCACGCGCTGCAGGATGTTGCTGGCCGACTGCATGGCGCCTTCCGCCGTTTGCGCCAGGGAGATACCATCGTTGGCGTTGCGCGCCGCCTGATTCAGACCGCGGATCTGGCTGGTGAAGCGCTCCGTGATGGCCAGGCCGGCCGCGTCGTCCTTGGCGCTGTTGATGCGCAGGCCTGACGATAGGCGCTGAATCGAGGTTGACAGCGAGGTCTGACTGGTGCCCAAATTGCGCTGGGCTGTCAGTGAGCTGATATTGGTGTTGATGGTAGAGGCCATTGCATAACTCCATAAAAAGTCGGCACGGTGGCCGAGTCAGGCGTCAGCAACGGACTGACGACTTCGGGACTGATGGGGCAATTGTGGAGAGGTCAAAACCGGCCGTTGCCCCGATAACCCGTTGAAATTCGGCCCTGTTTGAGCTTTTGGCCCTAAAGTTTTCGTGCAGTTACCCGAAAACATACTCAACGGGTTGCATCAAGGGCTCGTCGCCTGGCAAGGTTCAGATTGGATGCCAGGCATGGCGGCCAGGCTTGTACTGGCGTTCAGGCCGACAGTGATGTCGGGTTCAGTCAGCTTAACTGGAGCATTCAAATGGCGAATATCAACACCAACATCAACTCAATGACCGCGCAGCGTCACTTGGGCATGAGCAGCACAGCCCTGTCGACCGCCATTGAGCGCTTGTCGTCCGGCCTGCGCATCAACAGCGCCAAGGACGACGCGGCCGGCTTGGCGATTTCCGATCGCTTCACCAGCCAGATCCGTGGCCTGAATCAGGCCGTGCGCAATGCCAACGACGGTATCTCCCTGGCGCAAACGACGGAAGGCGCGATGAAGGCCTCCAGCGACATCCTGCAGCGTGTGCGTGAGTTGGCCGTGCAATCGGCCAATGCCTCCAACAGCGCCGGCGATCGCCAGGCGCTGCAAAACGAAGTGGGTCAACTGGTATCGGAACTCGACCGCATCGCGCAGACCACGGAATTCAATGGCCAGAAGATTCTGGACGGCACCTTTGGCACCGCCCAGTACCAAGTGGGTGCCAACGCCGGTCAGACCATCGTGGCGGCCACCGCCAACCTGCGCACCTCCGTCTACGGCAACAACCAGAACGTGGCCAGCAACGGCTCTGGTATTGGCGCCTCCGCCACCCAGGCCACCGCCGGCACCAACGGTGTGACCACCGGTTCGGTGGCGGTCACCGGTTACCTGGGCACCGGCACCTTGACGGTTGCCGTCAGCGCCACGGCCAAGGCCACGGCCGACCAGATCAATGCGCTCAAGGCCAGCACCGGCGTTACCGCCACGGCTGGCACCGAGGTGCGCCTGGGCGGTATGGCCACTGCCGGTTCCTACACCCTGACGCTGGAAGGCGACAACGTGGGCGCGGCCAAGACGGTGTCTTTCACCATCACATCGACCACCGGCGCCGATCGCCTGTCGGCAGCGGTTTCCGCGATCAACGACCAGGCGTCCAAGACCGGCATCAATGCCAGCCTGAGCACCGACGGCACGCAAGTGATCCTGACCAACGCCACTGGCAACAACATCGTGGTGGGCGACACCACCAACGTCAACGCCGGTGCCGTCACGGTCACCGCCTTCGACGCAGCGGGCGCCAGCACCGGCTCGGCACGCACGCTGGCCGCCGACGCGTTGGTTGAGAACGTCAATACCGGTGGCTACATCACGCTGGACTCCGAAAAGTCGTTCGCCGTGACCTCCGCCAGCAACCAGCTCGACAACGGCGGCTCGGTGCTCAACACGGTGGCCAATCTGGACGTCTCGACCTTCACGCTGGCGAGCAACTCGCTCAAGACGGTGGACTCGGCGCTGGCCTTCATCAGCGGCAACCGCTCCAAGCTGGGTGCCTTGCAGTCCCGTTTCGAGACGGCGATCGCCAACTTGCAGGTGACTTCGGAGAACCTGTCGGCTTCGCGCTCACGGATTCTGGATGCCGACTTTGCTTCCGAGACAGCCAACCTGTCACGCGCACAGATTCTGCAGCAAGCGGGTACCGCCATGGTGGCACAGGCCAACCAGTTGCCCCAAGGCGTGCTGGCCCTGTTGCGCTAAGCCGGGCTGGAGCGAATCAGCTGGCGCCGCGCGCGGCGCCAGGTCAAGGCGGCGACAGGTAACCTGTCGCCGCCGTTTTGGCTTCTGCGAGGGCGAGGGATATTGAACGGTTTCACGGCCTTGTTTGGTGGTTAGCTGACACCGCATAGGCAGATAATGCAGATTGGCGTGTTGTTCAGGAGGTTGTCATGGCTACCATTTCTTCACCCGGTATTGGCAGTGGCCTGGATGTCAAGTCCATCGTCTCCCAACTGGTGGCGCTGGAAAAACAGCCGCTGACCAAGCTGAAGCTGCAGGCTGCCACGGTCAACACCAAGATTTCCACCTATGGCCAGATCAAGTCCCTGGTCTCGACGCTATCGGACGCCGCCAGCAAGCTCAACAGCCTGACGACCTGGAACGCGGTCTCCGCCACGTCGTCAAACACCAAGGCCGTCACCGCCACGGCGATCGGCGGCACGGCCGCCAATAGTTTCAGCGTGCAGGTCACGGCGTTGGCAAAGGCGCAGAGCTACGCCTCCGATACCTTGCCGCTGCCGGCGGGCACGCCCTTGGGGGGCGGCACGCTGCATCTTCAACTGGGCAAATGGACCGATCCAATGACCTTTGCGCCGTCGGCCACGCCGGCGGTGGACGTAACTGTGCTGGCAACCGACTCGGTCAGCGAAATCGCCAGCAAGATCAACAGCGCCAATGCGGGCGTCAGCGCCACGGTGCTCAACGACGCGGCCGGGGAGCGCCTGCTGCTGCGCTCCAAGTCAACTGGCGCGGACTTTGGCTTTCAACTCACCGTGACCGATGACGATGCTGTCAACACCGACCCGGCCGGGCTGTCCCGGCTGGTGGCCGGTTCCAGCACGCAGTACGCGGTGAATGCGGCGGCCATGATCAACGGCAGCATTCCGGTGACTTCGGCCACCAACACCTTCAGCAATGTTATTTCTGGAGTGACGCTGACCGTCGCCGAGGAAACCGCCACGGCTGTGGAAATCACGGTGGCCAAGAACCAGAGTGTGATCACCGATGCCATCAATGGCTTCGTGGATGCCTACAACGCGGTCAACCAGGTGCTCAACGAGGCGACCAAGTACGATCCGGCGACCAAATCGGCCGGCTTGCTGCAGGGTGATGCCACGGCGATCGGGCTGCAAAGCGCCATGCGGGGCATTCTTCAATCCACCACCACCGGCTCGGCCTACGCTCGTCTCGCCGATATCGGAATCACGCAGCAGCTGGGCGGCGATCTGGCAGTGGACAGCGCCAAGCTCGGCACCGCGCTGAGCAGCGGCGACGACGTGAAGAATCTGTTCCGCATTGACAACCAGAACCCGATGACCAATGGCGTGGCACTGAAGTTCAAGACCTTCTCGCAGGGCCTGCTGGCCACCGACGGCTTCTTCGTCAGCAAGGACGCCTCGCTCAAGCGCTCGCTCGATCTCAACGCCAAGGACCAGCAGCGCGTCAACGAGAAGGTCACCCGCGTGGAGGCGCAGCTCAATCGCCGCTACAGCGCGCTGGACGTTCAGTTGAGCAGCTTGAACGCGCTCAATGCCTATGTGGCCCAGCAGGTCACCCAATGGAACCGGTCCACCGGAAGCTGACGGCGGGTCATGAGATTTGGGCTTGAATTGCCCTTGTATTCGACTTGATTCGGCGTAGTATTTGCCGATAAAGACTACATAGTCACAAGGAATGCACCATGTTCACCTCAGTCGCCACCCGATCAGCATCTGCCTACCGAAAAGTCAGCGTCGAGACCAGTGTCGAACAGGCCGATCCGCACCACCTGGTTGACATGCTGTTTGACGGCCTGCTGCACGCCGTCGGCGCCGCTCGGGCCGCGCTGCAGCGCGGTGACATCAAGGCCAAGTGCCAGCACATCGTGACTGCGGTGCGCATTCTGGAAGAGGGCCTCAAGGGCGGACTGAACCTCCAAGAGGGTGGCGAGCTGGCTGGCAACTTGCTGGAGCTTTACAACTACTGCGTGTTGCGCCTGACGCAGGCCAACGCCCGCAACGACGACAAGGCTCTGGACGAGGTGGTCCGGCTGATCTCCCCGCTGGCGGACGGCTGGAAGCAGATCGGGAGCAATGCGGCGGCCGCGGCACAGCCGATGTGAGCGCGCGGAGCACACCATGTCCGAGATGTTGATTGACTATTACAAGGCCATTGAAGATAGCAGCCGCCGAATGCTTGACGCCGCCAAGGCCGAGGATTGGGAGCAGGTGGTGCGCTTCGAGGGTGCTTGCGCGGTGCTGATCGAGCAGTTGCGCCACCGTGCGCACAGCGAAGTCTTGCGGCCGGAGCAGCGCGTCGAGAAGACGCGCATCATGCAGCGCATCCTGCACAACGACGCGCAGATCCGCTACCTGGCCGAACCCTGGCTGGCCCAGTTTGAGCGGCAGGCGGACGGCGCGCAACAGATGCTTCACTGAGCGCGCGCAGGCAGCACGGCTCAGACCTGCATGTTCATGATGTCGGTGTAGGCCTGGACCATGCGGTTGCGAACGTGCAGCGTGGCCTGGAAGCCGATCTGTGCCTTCTGGATGGCGACCATGGTTTCCTCCAAGCTGACCTTGGGGTTGTCCAGTTGGACTTCACGTTGCAGCCGGGTCGCCTCGTTCTGCGCAGCGCTCACTTCCCCCAGCGCGCTCTTGAGCGCGCCGGAGAAGCTCCCGGGCGCGTTCGCGGCCACCTGAGAGGCGGTGTTCTTCGGCACCAGGCCGGGGCGGACCGTGCTGGGCAGGGTGGTGGGCGATAGGCGAAGGTCCATGGTGGTCACCTGGTCAGTTGAGGGCGGAGCGGGCCTGCTTCGCAGTCCGCGGTCTGTCCCGCGAGGTCTAACGATAGGGTTGCCTCATGGTATCGCCGCGCCACGTCGGCCATTATTTTGAAATGATGGGTAATTCGGTGGCTTATTGAACTAATGTTTCCGCAGGCAGCTCGAATAATCGACTGCATGAGTGGTGCGATGGCGCGCCACGTCGTACCGGAAACCATGATGCCAGCAGTTGCCACCATTCCTGTCAATCCGTCTCTGTTCCAGCGACTCGCTGGGCTCGACCCGGCCCAAAGGCTGCGCATGGCTTTTGGGATTGTGCTGTTCATTGCCGTCGGCGTGGTCGGGCTGGTCATGGGACGCCAGGCCGAGTGGCGCGTCCTGTACGCCAATCTGGCTGACAAGGACGGTGGCGCCATCATCGCGCAGCTGTCGCAGATGAACATCCCCTACAAGCATGCCGAGGGCGGCGGGGCGATTCTGGTGCCGGCCGACAAGGTGCACGACACACGGTTGCGGCTGGCCTCCCAGGGCCTGCCCAAGGGTTCGGTCGCTGGCTTCGAGATGATGGAATCGAACCGCTTTGGCATGACCCAGTTCC
>Ga0208116_1000683_pt1 | contig 10233 bp, 8 predicted proteins | sample LakWasMeta9_HOW4_2_FD_183859 | JGI IMG/M metagenome (GOLD analysis project Ga0208116, IMG submission 183859) | Freshwater sediment methanotrophic microbial communities from Lake Washington under simulated oxygen tension - Sediment Metagenome... | ecosystem: Environmental > Aquatic > Freshwater >... | reverse complement strand
AGTCAATCCTGTATCGCCGTGAGGTCCGCCAATAACGAATTTCCCGGTTGGATTAATATGATAGGTAATTTTATCATTGAATAAATGAGCGTATTGTGGATTGCTTTTGATGATTCTTGGAATTAAAATCCCAACTAAATCACTTTTGATTTTTGCCAACATCGCAGCTTCTTCATCAAAATCATCGTGTTGAGTCGAAATTACAATTGCATCAATGCGAGATGGTTTGTTATCGTCATCATACTCCAAAGTCACTTGTGATTTTGCATCAGGACGCAAATATTTAATTTCGTTATTTTCACGACGTAAAACCGCTAATTCCTGCAATAATTTATGGGATAAATCCAAAGCCAAAGGCATAAAACTCTCGGTTTCATTGGTGGCATAACCAAACATCATTCCTTGGTCACCGGCACCTTGTTCTTCTTTGCTAGCTCTGTCGACGCCTTGATTGATATCGGCAGATTGTTCGTGAATGGCAGAAAGAACACCGCAAGAATTTGCTTCAAACATATATTCGCTCTTCGTGTAACCAATTTTTTTGATAACATCACGGGCAATAGTTTGAACATCCAAATAAGTGTTTGACTTAACTTCACCAGCAAGAATTACCTGTCCGGTTGTTACTAAAGTCTCACAAGCCACTTTTGATTCTGGGTCAAATGCCAAGAAATTGTCGATTAATGCGTCTGAAATTTGATCAGCTACTTTGTCCGGATGTCCTTCACTCACTGACTCTGACGTAAATAAATAAGCCATAATAAATTATTTTTAAATTAATTTGCGAAAAAATGGGATTGCAGGTAGAAAACTAAAGAAGAATGTCTGCTTTAGCATTTTTTTAACGAGGTTGCAATCAGTTCAAATTTTTCCTCTTGATTTTCGTTTGCAAATGTATGAAACCATTTTGAATTGCAAATTTTTATTTGCTTTTTTTGTTCCAAATACCCATAATTTAACATATTCTACTAATTCTATAGAATTTATAAAAATAAATGGGTTTTTATTTGGAGAATAGAAAATCAGTTTATACATTTGCCTCATCAAATAATAAGAATATGAAACGAGTCTAGTCCAAAATGTTTGAATTTAATCAAAAGATAAGGTGAGTTTCTTCTTAGAATCAAGAAAAAATACAATCATAATAAGATGAAATTTACAATGTGTAATATGTGTTGTATGATGTGGAAGACTTCCGCAGAGGAATCTATTGCTTAATTTTAAATTTAAAAATATAGCATTTAGAACCTCTGCAAATCGCAGAGGTTTTTTTATTTAAACCAAATCAGATAACTGAAAAACAATGAAAATGATAGCAAATAAAATGATGATGTGTTGTATGATGCGTATGTGCATCCCTATGTGCTGTTGCCAAAAGCGAAAGAGTTAATCTTTATTATAGTTCTAACTATAAGTCCTTTTGGTAAGCCATCCAAAAGGACTTTTTTTTTACAACTAAATTAAATGGCAACAAAATGAGTAGGCTAAAAAACATATCACAGGATTTCAATTCATAAAAGTCTTGACATAATTAATAGTATGAAAAACAATTTTTTGCAAACAAACAAAATTAGAGCCGATTCAAAAACCAAAGGATTGGAATCTAAGAGTAAAAATTTCGAAAAAAAGAATCTCTTTTTATATAACAAACACATTCATAAAATTTAAAATAAAATCCAACATTAAAATCAAAAAACTATGAGCACACAAAAATTTGCAACAAACGCATTACACGCAGGACACGACGTTACTAAAACCTCAGGAACAAGAGCTGTTCCAATTTACCAAACCTCTTCTTATGTTTTCAATAACTCAGAACACGCCGCCAACCTTTTTGGTCTGGCCGAAGCTGGTTTTATCTACACTCGTTTGAACAATCCTACAAATGATATTCTCGAACAACGTCTTGCCACACTCGAAGGTGGAATTGGGGCAGTTGTTACCGCTTCTGGGACTGCGGCAATTGCTACAGCTTTGTTGGTTTTACTAAAAGCAGGCGACCACATCGTGGCATCCAGCAGCTTATATGGAGGAACTTACAATTTATTGAAAGTAACTTTGCCAAGATTAGGAATCACAACAACATTTGTTGACCCAACCGACCCTTCTAATTTTAAAAATGCTGCCAAAGAAAATACCAGAGCTTTCTTTGCCGAAAGTTTGGGAAATCCAAAATTAGATATATTGGATTTGAAAGGGATTTCGGCTGTTGCCAAAACTGCTAAAGTGCCTTTTATTGTTGATAATACTGTCGCTTCCCCTTATTTGTTGAATCCAATTCAATATGGAGCTAATATCGTAATTCACTCTTTGACTAAATACATTTCCGGAAATGGAACATCTCTTGGTGGAGTCATTATAGATGCCGGAAATTTTGACTGGGCAAACGGGAAATTTCCTGAATTTACGGAACCTTCTGCGGGTTATCACGGATTAGTGTATCACGAAGCCCTTGGAAATGTGGCTTTTATTGCTAAAGTTCGTATCGAAGGATTGCGTGATTTTGGTGCAGCTTTAAGCCCGTTTAATGCATTTCAAATTATTCAAGGATTAGAGACTTTGCCTATTCGTATCAAAAGACACAGCGAAAATGCTTTGGCTTTAGCCCAATGGTTAGAAAGTCAGGAAGAAGTGGCTTGGGTGAATTATCCGGGATTGAAATCAAGTAAATACTATGATTTAGCCAAACAATATTTGCCTGAAGGACAAAGCGGAGTGGTAACTTTTGGGTTAAAAGGCGGATTCGAAGCGGCCAAAAAAGTGGCTGACGGAACCAAATTATTCTCGCTTTTGGCCAATATTGGTGACACAAAATCACTCATCATCCACCCGGCAAGTACCACACACCAACAATTGTCTGACGACGAACAATTGACAACAGGAGTTTCAAAAGATTTAATCCGCCTTTCTGTTGGATTAGAAGACATTGAAGACTTAAAAGCCGATTTAAAAGCAGTATTTGAAAATATAAAAACCCTTAAAACAGTATAAAAATGAGCGTAGTAAACTTTAAAGTGTTAGGAAATTCAACAACTAACGAACAGTTTGTTGTAAAAACACAAAATCATAAAATAAGAATTGGAGAAAATTCAAGCTATCCTGAATTAGATGCGCCATGCCCTGTTGAATATATTTTAGCAGGTTTAGCGGGATGCCTCAATATCGTTAGCGACATCGTTGCCAAAGAGCTGAATATTGAAATTAAATCATTGCAAATAGAAATAGAAGGAGCAATAGATGTCAATAAATATCTTGGTGTTCCAACAGCAGCACGTGCTGGTTTCAAAGCAATTGAAGTTACGGTAAAACCTGTTTCGGATGCCTCTGAAGAAGAACTTCAAAAATGGATTGGGATTGTAGAAAGTCGTTGTCCTGTTCACGATAACCTTTTTAGTCCAACACCCATTTCTTTGAATTTTGTACGTGAATTACAAGCAACAGAAGTTGCTTAGTATTTAAAAATATTTAAAATAAAACTTTTGGTTAGGTTTTAGTTGATTGGTTGCTGTCTCCAATTGGATTTGGTTGGAGGCAGCTTTTTTAAAAAAAACGGTTATGAAAAATGTTGAAAAAATAGACCTTTTTAATTTTGATTTAGAACAGGGAAAGCATAAACCCTATCTTTCTCTGTTGTATCAGGTTTTTGGGCAGCCTATTGGTAATGCTCCAATAATTGTTGTCAATCATTCTTTAACTGGAAATTCTAATGTTTGCGGTGAAGACGGCTGGTGGAACGGAATAGTTGGAGATGGTAAAATCATAGATACTAATTATTTCACCGTAATTGTTTTTAATATTCCAGGAAATGGGTATGATAATAAAGCAGAAAATCTCATCGAAAACTACCGCGATTTTACCGTTCGCGACATTGCCCGAATTTTTTGGGAAGGATTATTTTTCTTAAAAATCAAAAATGTTTTTGCCGTCATTGGCGGAAGCTTGGGAGGAGCAATTGCGTGGGAAATGGCAGTATTGCAACCCGATAAAATCGAAAATCTTATCCCAATTGCTACTGATTGGAAAGCTACGGATTGGGTTATTGCCAATGTTTTGATTCAAGACCAAATTCTAAACAATTCAGATGATCCAATTGTAGATGCTCGATTGCACGCAACACTATTGTACCGAACACCGGAATATGTCAACCAAAGATTTCAAAGAAATAAACTAGATGATTTATCAATTTCACAAATCGAATATTGGTTGTTCGATCACGGCTTTAAATTAAAAAGCAGGTATCGATTAGCAGCTTATAAACTAATGAATCATTTGCTTAAAACCATTGATATTACTCGTGGTAGAAAGGATTTTTTGTCTGTAGCCAGTACAATTCAATCTAACATACATATTGTTACAGTTGACACAGATTGTTTGTTTATTGCTGACGAAAGCCGTAAAACATATAGAGGTTTGATAAATATCAAACAAAATGTTTTTTATCATCAAATTCAATCCATTCACGGTCACGATGCCTTTTTGGTAGAATTTAATCAATTATCAAACATTTTGAATCCCATTTTGTACAACCAAAAACTAGTTGATTATGCCAGCGCTTAAAATAAATATAGTCCTTTTTGGAATAGGAAATGTAGGCAGCTCATTACTCAATCAAGTAATTGAAAACCAAAAATTCTTTTTCGAAAAGAGGAATATTGACATACGGTTTCCAATAATTACTAATTCTACACTGGCGTACTTCGTAAAAGAGGAAGTAAACAAACAATGGGAATCTAATTTTGGACAGGCTGCCATTCCTTATAGAATTGAAGATATTATAAAATATGTTGCATCCCAAAACTTGGAGAATCTCATTGCCGTTGATGTTACGGATAGCGAGGAATTGGTCAAAAATTATATTCCTTTAATTCAAAACGGATTTAATATTGTGGCTGCCAATAAAAATGCAAACATTTTACACAAAGATTTTTATAAAGAATTAAGAAGAAATCTTAAAAAACTCAACAAAACATTTTTATATGAAACCAATGTTGGTAGTGGATTTCCTGTTGTGCAAACAATCCGGGATTTGCATAATTCAGGCGAAAAAATCACAAAAATACGAGGTGTTTTTTCAGATTCATTAAGCTACATTTTTAATCGATTTTCATCCGAAGAAAGCACTTTTTCGAGTATTTTAATCGATGCCGAAAAATCAGGATTGACAAAACCCGACTCCAGAGAAGATTTATCAGGGAATGATGTGGCCAAAAAGCTTCTGATTCTGGCTAGAGAGATAGTAGAAAATCTTGAGTTTTCAGATATTAATATTTCATCCCTTTTACTGCCAAATCTAAACGAATTTAACTCCAAAATGGAATATGAATCAGGCAAAGAATTGTTTGATAAACATTTCAGAATTGCCAAAATAATTCAAAATGACAACCACGTTTTGCGCTACGTTGGAGAATTTTCAGTTCTGGAAAACAAACTGGAAGTTCAACTGGTTTCTGAACCTTTTTCATCGCCCATTGGACAACTTAAAGAATCAGAAACAATTTTTGAAATTTACACGCAATCCTATGGCAAAATCCCTATAGTTATTCAAGGTTTAGGTGCTGGAAAACAGGCTATGGCTAGAGGAATCCTTACGGATGTTCTTAAAGTTGTAGAGAAAATAAAAATCAGGAAAAAGGTTTTGGCTTAAAGAACCAATTAAAAAAAATCAAATGAAATTAAACTTTATTGCTTTTGCTATTCCATTTTTTGTCTTTTTTATGCTTTTGGAATATTACATCAGTAGAAAGAAAAACAAGAAAGTACATCATTTTAATGAAAGTATTGCCAATTTGAATGTGGGAATTGTGGAACGAATTTCGGATCTTTTAACAACAGCTTCGTTTTTCTATGTTTTCGATTGGCTACACAAAAATCTTTCTTTTTTTAAAATAGAACCTTCAATAACTTCTTGGATTCTATTGTTTTTGGCAACCGATTTGCTTTGGTATTGGTACCATCGTTTTGGGCATAAAGTCAATCTTTTCTGGGCTGCACACGTTGTCCATCATCAAAGCGATGATTTTAATTACACTGTGGCTGGCCGAATTACGGTTTTTCAGGCTGTTGCCAGAGGATTATTCTGGAGTGTTTTGCCCATCATTGGATTTCAAGCCGAAATGATTACCATTTTGTTGCTCATTCACGGCACTTATCCTTTTTTTACCCATACCCAATTAGTTGGGAAATTAGGATGGCTCGAACACATTATCGTAACTCCAACGCATCATAAGTTGCACCATAGCAGCAATGCGGAATATCTTGATAAAAATTACGGAGATATGCTAATTATTTGGGACAAAATTTTTGGAACTTATGTGGAAGAAACTGTTGAACCTGAATACGGATTAACCAAATCATTGGATAATTATAGCTTATTGTGGCAGCATTTTCATTATATATTAGAACTTTTTGTGGCTTATAGAATGGGAAGAACATTTAGGCATAAACTAAAAGTGATTTTTGGTGGTCCAGAAGATATTGATCCAAGAATTCGAACACTTCTCGAAAAAAAATTATTTAAACAAAAATCTAACAGTGCTTTGACTATCAATCTGGTCAATGCTATCAAATTCAAAACAGCAGGAACAATTATAGTGTTGTTTTTAACCATATTGCTTTCGTATTATATCGTATCGGTCAATTTGTTTTTCTTGACCTCTTTTATTGTTTTAAGTGCCATAATTACGGGAGCGATGCTGGAACAAAAACGATGGATTTTCCATCTTGAATACGCCCGATTTATTATCGTTTGCTTGATTTTGAACTCTTTTTTCGATTCGTTTTATAGTATAAGTTTTAGTTTTTCCGTCATAGTTTTATCTCTTTTGTTCTACAATAGCATTAATTACAAGTATCAAAAGTTTTTATTTTTAAATTAAAAAGGTTATCAGTCATTCAAAAATTTTTGTATTTAAAAACAGTGGTTAATTTGCGCCTTTAAATTCAGAAACGGATTGAAATGTTATAAAGAAAGTTAGAGAGATTTGACACAATGAAGCTTAGTGACCCTTCGGGAAACCGAGAAGGTTGAATTTTATCCGCCGTGGCGGAAAAGATAATACCAAGATTTTTTTTAGTTTACTTATAGCTTTTCTTCTAATATTTCTAGGTGTAAATAATATTCTGGGAAATGGCTATGATAATAACGGAGCAAATTTTATTGATAATTATCGTGACTATACCGCTCGAGACATTGCTAGATTTTTTTTGAATAAATTATTCTCCACAAAAAAAATGTATAGCTTAAGAGAATGTTTCCAAGATATTATTTTTTTGAAAATTATTTGGATATCTAAATAATAGTTTGCACTTTTGCTTCATCAAAAAGAACAAAATGAATTTAAATGTTTGTAATATTTCAAAAGCCATGCAGGAAAAATCCTGTGGGTTGTGTATTGCTTAAATTTTAAATCAAAATTATACAGCAAAAGCCTCCCACAAAACGGGAGGCTTTTTTTTTGAATTACATTAATCACAAATTATAAATACAATGAACAATTTACAGCAAAAACAAATGAACAAATGCAATGTCAAATCGATGATTTGTGCCAATGTAATGATGTGCATTTATGTCTGTTGATTCCGAAAGTATAAGTTTATAACACAACTTAAAACCCTTTTGGATATGTCTCTAAAAGGGTTTTTTGTTTTTCTGTTCCGAAATAACGGAATATTTTGAGTCTAAAAATTAAAACAAAACTGAAACGAATTCAGTTTAAAATCTAAAATCAATTATAAAAATTAAAAAAATTATGAGTACTACAAAATTCGCAACAAACGCATTACACGCAGGTCACGACGTTACTAAAACAGCAGGAACCAGAGCGGTGCCAATTTACCAAACCAGTTCTTATGTGTTCAACAACTCGGATCACGCGGCCAATTTGTTTGGTCTTGCCGAAGCAGGATTTATATATACCCGATTAAATAATCCAACAAATGATATTTTAGAACAACGATTGGCAGCGCTCGAAGGCGGAATCGCCGCAGTGGTTACCGCATCAGGAACGGCCGCAATTGCCACATCATTATTGGTTTTACTAAAAACTGGCGATCACATTGTAGCTTCCAACAGTTTATACGGCGGAACGTATAATTTGTTGAGCGTCACTTTACCAAGATTGGGAATCACAACCACATTTGTAGATCCATCAGATGCAACCAATTTTACCAAAGCAGCCAAAGAAAATACCAAAGTGTTTTTTGCAGAAAGTTTAGGAAACCCAAAATTAGACGTTTTAGATTTGAAAGCCATTTCGGCGGAAGCCAAAGCGTTAAAAGTTCCTTTCATTGTTGACAATACCGTTCCTTCTCCATATTTGTTAAACCCAATTGAACACGGAGCCAATATCGTGATTCATTCCTTGACCAAATATATTGCAGGAAACGGAACCTCGCTTGGCGGAGTCGTTATCGATGCAGGGACATTTGATTGGAGTAGCGGAAGATTTCCTGAATTTACGGAACCCTCGGCAAGTTATCACGGATTAGTGTATCACGAAGCGCTAGGAAATGCCGCTTTTATTGCTAAAGTTCGTATCGAAGGATTGAGGGATTTTGGTGCGGCTTTGAGTCCGTTTAATGCATTCCAGATTATTCAGGGACTTGAAACTTTGCAGGTTCGTGTCCAGAAGCACAGCGAAAACGGATTGGCTTTGGCCAAATGGTTGGAAAGTCAAGATCAAGTCGCTTGGGTCAATTATCCGGGATTGAAGTCCAGTAAATATTACGATTTGGCAACACAGTATTTACCTAAAGGACAAAACGGATTGCTAACTTTCGGGCTTAAAGGAGGTTATGAAAATGCCAAAAAAGTAGCCGATGAAACGAAGATATTTTCGCTTTTGGCCAATATTGGAGATACAAAATCCTTGATTATTCATCCGGCGAGCACCACGCACCAGCAATTGTCAGACGCAGAACAGGTCGCAACTGGAGTAACCAAGGATTTAATCAGACTCTCGGTTGGATTAGAAGACATCGAAGATTTGAAAGCCGATTTAAAGGCCGTTTTCGAAAATTTAAAAGTATAAAAAGGAACATATTTGAACTTGGGAAAACTGAATTCAATATGTTTAAAATAAAAAATTAGAATATCTAAAAAAAGACATTATGAAAACACTAAAATATATTTTAAAAGCAATTCCGTTTTTCAAAAGTTTGAATATAAAAACAAAAGCAAATACTGCGGATAAAGATGACTTTGAATTCACACATACCAAATTTGGTGTTAATTTAAAACAAACTTCAGCTTCAGGCAAAGTTCCAAATTCTTTGTTTCATCAAATGTATTCTGAAGAAAATCAAAATCTTTTTATCTAAAAATAATGGGATAAAAAGTAATTAAATTTTAAAACAAGCAATGGCGGGAGTCTGTTTATGGACTCTTTCCAATGCTGGTTTTAATTTTAAATACAAAAACCAACTTGTGTTAAATTTGGTTGTTAAAAAAAATTGTAGTTAATTTGTGCCTTTAAGTTCAAAAACGTATTGAAATGTTATAAAGAAAGCTCGAGGGAATAGACCCGATGAAAGCTTAGCAACCCTTTGAAAACGAAGAAGGTGCTACATTCTATCCCAATTAATTGGGAAAAGATAACAACAAGAATTCTTCTAGTTTACTTCTAGCTTTCTTTCTAATATTTCCAGACACAAATCAAAAAATCATAAAAGATTTGAAAATTGGAAAATAAACCAACATCAATTACATTAAAAAATTTCACCACCGAAAGTGGCGCATTTTATGCATCCTTAAACTTAAGTTTTCAGGTTTTTGGAAAAACATTGAATACCGCTCCTATTGTTTTGGTGAATCACGCCTTGACGGGAAACTCCCAGGTTATCGGTGAAAACGGTTGGTGGAATAGTCTCATTGGCGAAAACAAAACAATCAACACCAATAAATACACCATATTAGCTTTCAACGTTCCGGGAAATGGTTACGACAAGACTTACATTGAAAAGTACCTGGATTTTAATGCAAGAGACATCGCCAGACTTTTTCTGGAAGGCCTTCGGTTTTTGAAGATAAAAGAATTATTTGCTATTATTGGTGGCTCTGTTGGAGGAGGAATTGCTTGGGAAATGGTAGCTTTAGAGCCTAAATTAACGCATAATTTTATTCCGATTGCTTCCGATTGGAAATCTACAGATTGGTTGATTGCCAATTGTTATCTGCAAGAAAAAATCCTGAACAATTCTTCGAAACCTATTGAAGATGCCCGTATTCACGCAATG
>Ga0208116_1000676_pt1 | contig 10332 bp, 7 predicted proteins | sample LakWasMeta9_HOW4_2_FD_183859 | JGI IMG/M metagenome (GOLD analysis project Ga0208116, IMG submission 183859) | Freshwater sediment methanotrophic microbial communities from Lake Washington under simulated oxygen tension - Sediment Metagenome... | ecosystem: Environmental > Aquatic > Freshwater >... | reverse complement strand
CGGGGTCTCTCCACGGGGTCGGGCGCCCTCATGGGCTACCTCACGGCGATCTCCATCAGCTCGTTGGCGCGGGGCGAGTCGTCCCCGTCGAGCGTGTCGCTCACCGGCTGGGGAACCTTCATCGGCACCTCCTCGGGCATCGCCCTTGGCGCGCTGCTCGGGCACCTCACCGACGCGATGCCCGCGGACGCGCTCTTCGTGGCCACCGGCGGCGTCGGTGGCGCGCTGCTGGGCGGTCTCCTCTGCGGCTCGATGCGCTGCGGAGCGGACCTCGGTGCGTGGTCGCTGGTGGGCGAGCTGGGGCTCTTCACCACGGCGCTGCTGGTGCGCTCGGCGGTGCGTCCGACGGCGCCGACGATGCGGCTGGTGGGGGCCGGGGCGCTCGGTCTCGGCGGGCTGATGGGCGGCGGAGTGCTGCTGGCCCACGCGGTGCGCGACGGGGAGCTCACCGCCGACGGCGTGCAGCGGAGCGCGGTCTTCGCGCTGGGCGGCCTGGTGGTGGGGGCGGTGACCTTCTTCGCCCTGGGGCGCAGCGCCGAGGCGGCGGCGAGGACGACGGTGATGCCCACGGCACAGGTGGCCGGGCAGGCGATGGTGCTCGGGGTGTCGGTCACGCACCCCTGAGCGGGGCGGGGACGGGCGCTCATCGTTGTTCTCATCTTCGCGGAAACGCCGCCCACTCCGCGGTTGCGGACGGCCCGCGAGCGGGCCTGCAACCGCTGAAGTGGGAGCCTGTTGCGCCAGGAGAAGCCTGGCGAAGGAGAACGAGATGGAACACTGACCGGAACCGTCTCTGAAACCTTCGGATGGAGTCCTGCGGGGGGCAGAACCCCGCCCGGCAACGGTTGGTCACCGGCCGGAAGCAAGTCTTGCGTGGACGTGGGGCGACCCCGGCTGCGAAGCGTAGACCGCGAGTGTGTGGGCCGCGTGATTCACCCCCGAAAGCACCAACCGTGGAGGCCGACGCCGTCAGGCTGGCGGAAGGCAACATCGTCACCCTGCATGACCTGGGGATGGCGACTCTCCCGGGGGCCCAGAGCGGGGCACGCACACAAGGACTCCCCAGGAACCTGGGAGATCTGCTCGATTCCGACTGCACCCCCCGGCGCATGGCCACCGGGAGAACCATGGCCCGACCACCTCCCCGCCCGCGGGCTCGCGCGGGGAAGGAAGCAAACCTGCGAGCCCGCCAGCGGTACCGCGAAGCGAACGCAAGGAAGCGACGCGGGACGATCGAGCAGAAGTCGGAGCGCCTTCACCGTAGCGATGAAACTGGGGAACCGTCCCGAGGGACCCAGCGGAGCGAGAGAGGGCGCCGGGGTACGGCGCCGTGCGAGGGGACGATGACCGCGACGTCGAGCGCGGATCGCATCTCACCGAAACTCGCACGGATCGCGGAACTGGCGAGGCGGTCACCGGACATGGTGTTCACCACGCTGTTCCATCACGTCGACATGGACTGGATGCGCGAGGCGTATCGGCGCACGCGCAAAGACGGAGCGGTAGGGGTGGACGGCCAGGACGCCGCCGCGTTCGCCGACGACCTGGAGGGCAACCTCCGGCGTCTGCTCGACGCGGCGAAGTCAGGGACGTACCGCGCCCCGCCGGTTCGACGCGTGCACATCCCGAAGGGCGACGGGTCGCAGACGCGGCCCATCGGCATCCCCACCTTCGGGGACAAGGTGCTCCAGCGCGCCGTGGCGATGCTGCTGGAGGCCGTCTACGAGCAGGACTTTCTGGCCTGCTCGTTCGGCTTCCGGCCGGGTCGCTCGGCGCACGGGGCCCTGGACGCCGTGCGCGACAGTCTTCTCTCGATGGGTGGCGCGTGGGTTCTGGAGGTCGATCTACGAAAGTTCTTCGACACGCTGGAGCACCACCACGTTCGGGACATGCTGAGCCAGCGGGTGCGTGACGGAGTGGTCACGCGGTTGATCGGCAAGTGGTTGAACGCGGGCGTGATGGAGTCCGGCGCGGTGACGTGCCCGGACGAAGGCACCCCGCAAGGCGGAGTCGTTTCTCCGTTGCTGGCGAACCTGTACCTGCACGTCGCGCTCGACACGTGGTTCGCGCGCGAGGTCCAGCCGAGGCTGCGCGGGCGCTCGAAGCTCGTGCGGTACGCGGACGACTTCGTGATCGTCTTCGAGGACGAGCACGACGCGCGCAAGGTGTGGGAGGTGCTGCCCAAGCGCATGGCGCGCTTCGGGCTGACCGTGCACCCGGACAAGACGAAGCTGGTGTGGATCGGCCCTCCGCGACCGCCGACAGGTGGAGACGAGGGACCGCCACCGCGCACGTTCGACTTGCTGGGCTTCACGGTGTTCTGGGGCCGCGACGCCGGGGGCTTCCCGACGGTGCGGACGCAGACGTGTGCGAGGAGCCTGACGCGCGCGCTCGACGGGATTCGAGCGTACTGCCGACGGCACCTGCACGCACCACTCGCCGAGCAGCATCAGATGCTGAGCCAGAAGGTGCGTGGGCACTACGGGTACTTCGGGCGACCGGGGAACATCGTGGCGCTCCAGCGCTTCGTCTGGGAGGTCGCCAGCATCTGGAAGGACTGGCTCAGCCGCCGCTCCTCGGCGGGCGTGCTCTCGTGGGAGCGCATGCGCGAGATCGAGAAGCGGTTCGCACTGCCGGCGCCTCGGATCACGCGTCGGAAGGTCACGTAGCGAGATCGTGCCCTGATGAGCCGGATGCGGGAGTTCCGCACGTCCGGATCTGTGGGAGCCCCGGGGGAGCAATCCCCCGGGGCCACCCGGCGGGCTGATCGTCCCGCCTTCGCGGGACTCTCTGCAGGAGCATCGAGCGCTGGAGCGCTCGATGAAGAGGACGTAGGTGCTCACGCGCAGCAGCAGGACAAGTCACTGAGCGTCGCATGGAGTTCCATCGCGGCGGTCGACGACCTCCCAACGGTTGCGCCAGCAACCGGCGCTCCTTCAGCAAGCCCTGCGAAGGCAGGGCGCTCAGTTCCAGGCTCCCACTTCCAGCGGTTGCAGGCCCGCTCGCGGGCCGTCCGCAACCGCGGAGTGGGCGGCGTTTCCGTGGAGAGGAGACCAACGCTCAGCACCAGACGTCCAGACGTCTGAATGGTTCAGCGCCTGAACGTTCGTGCGTCTAGACGGTGGGGCGTTCAACGGTCTAGACGTCCCCTCGTGATCGTCGCATTGACCGGACAGAAGGGCGGCGTCGGAAAGAGCACGCTGGCGATCGGCATCGCCTCGGAGCTGCTCGTCCGCCGCCACAAGGTGCTGCTCGTCGACGCCGACCCGCAGGGGACCGTCCGCACCTGGGGCGAGGTCGCGGCCGAGGCGGGTCAGCCGATGCCGTCGATCGTCTCCATGGGCTCGACGATGCACCGGGCGGAGCAGCTCCCCACGGTGCGCATGGGCTACGACGACGTGGTCATCGACTGCCCGCCGAGGCACGGGGACATCCAGCGCTCGGCGCTGATGGTGGCCGACATGGCGATCCTGCCGTGCGGCCCGTCGTCGGCGGACGCCTGGGCGCTCGCGGCGAGCATCGACCTCATCAACGAGGCCCGCGCGCTGCGGCCCGAGCTCGAGGTGCGCATCGTGATCACCCGCAAGCAGGGGCGCACGGCCCTCGGGCGCAGCGCCCGCGAGGAGCTCACCAAGAGCGGCATCGAGCTGCTCAAGAGCGAGCTCGGCTACCGGGTGGCCTTCGCCGAGTCGCTCGGCATGGGCCAGGGCGTGACCACCTACGCCCCCCGGGACGCCGCCGCGGAGGAGACCCGCGCCCTCGTGAACGAGCTGCTCCTCTGGGAGAAGAAGAACGTCGTGAAGGAGCCCTCCCCGAAGGCCTCCTCGCGGCGGTAGCCCCCGCTCCTCCCACCGGAGGCTTTGACGAGACGCCTGGACGTCTGAGAGTCTAGACGTCTCAACGCTCTCCCCTCGTCGAGGCCCTCCCCATGGCACCCAAGAAGCCCGCGTTCAGTCTCCGTCGACCGGCCGAGGTCGTGGACCCGCTCCAGGCCGATCGCTTCGTCCGAGGGATGGCCCCCGACCCGGCGCCCGTGACGCCCCCTCCGGCGCCTGCCGTGGTGCCCGCTGCGGCGCCCACCGCGGTGAAGGCCCCGGAGGTCGAGACGCCCGAGCGTCCGAACGTCCAGACGTCTGTCGCCTCGAAGTCGCTGGTGTACCGCAAGCGCACCGACGACGTGCGCCGACGGATGACCATCTACCTGTCCGAGGACCTCTCTCGCCGGCTGCGCCTCTACGCCGCCGAGAAGGACCAGGACTACAGCATGGTGCTCGCCGAGGCGCTGGACGCGCTGCTCGACCGCAAGGGCGTACGCTAGGGGCCCCCATGCGGTCATCGTCCTTCGCGCTCCCGCTCGCGCTGCTCTGGATCGTCGGCTGCGAGGGGTCGGGCGGGGCGGCGGCGGACGCGTCGGTGGTGCTCGACGTGTTCGTCCCGGCGGACGTGGCGATGGTCGCGGCGCCCGAGCGCTGCGGGCGGACGTACTGCGAGCGGGCGCTCCCCTCGACGGGCGCGATGGTGGCCGTCGGGGACGGGGACGGGGACGGGCACCTGGACGTGCTGCTCGGCGACGTGGGGCGCGACGTGCGGCGACTCGGGACGGTGGTGTTCCTTCACGGGCGAGGGGACGGGAGCTTCGAGGACCGCACCGTGGCCACCGGGCTCGTGGGCTACGGCGCCTGGGCGGCGCACTTCGCGGACCTCGACAACGACGGCGACGCCGACCTGGTGATGGGCGGCCGACCCCCGGCGAGGCGGGGCGAGGAGACCGAGCGCGGCGCGGTGATGGTCCTCGACAACGACGGCCACGGGCACTTCACCGACCGCAGCGCCGGGCGCATCCCCGCGGACAACGGGGCGGGCCTTCCGCTGGCGCTCGACGTGGCCGACCTCGACCAGGACGGCCGGCTCGACCTGGTGATCGGGCGCGCGGGGCGGCTGCGCGAGGGTGAGTACGCCCCGTCGGTGCTGATGGCCAACGCGGGCGGCGGCTACCGACTGCTCACCGGGCTCCCGCAGGACCCGGGCTTCAGCTGGGTCGTGCTGGCGACGGACTTCGACGCCGACGGGCGCCCCGACCTGCTGGTTCCTCGCGACGCCTTCGCGACCCACCAGGTGGCCGAGCGGCCGACGGACTCCATGCCCTGTGACGAGGACACCGGCATGAGCCACGCCGTCACCAACTGGATCAACTCCGCCTATCGCCAGTCGTCCTCCGGGGGCGCTCCCTCCTTCGCGCGCGCCTCGCTGAACCCTGGCTACGAGACCCCGCTGCTCTCTCCGATGGGCGTCGGCGCGGGCGACCTCGACCGCGACGGGCTCACCGACTACCTCTTCACCAACGCTGGCTCTCCCCTGCTGCTCGTCGCTCGCCCGGGCGGTGGCTTCGACGACCGCACCGACGCCGCGGGGCTCACGCTCACCATCCGGCCGGGACCGGGCGGCGGCTCCTCGAAGGAGGCCATCCCCGTGAGCTGGTCGGCCCTCGCGCGCGACCTCGATCGCGACGGCCGACTGGACCTGCTCATGACCTTCGGGGTCATCCCGGTCACGCTGCCCGGGGCCGCGAACACCGTCTATCTCCAGGGGTCGCCGATGCGCTTCACCGCGGAGCGCGACACCGGCTTCGAGCTGCCCGGGTCGTGGTCCTCGCTGGCCACCGGGGACTTCGACGAGGACGGCGACGAGGACCTGATCATGGGGTCGCAGACGATCCTGCTGCGCGGCTGCGATCGCCCGGGGCCCGCGCGCTACCTGCGCAACGACCGAGCGCTCTCGGGGCGCCACTGGCTGCGCGTGAGGCTGGTGGGGACGGCCTCCAACCGCGACGGCCTCGGCGCCCGGGTCACCGCCACGCTCCCCGACGGAGCCCGGCTCGTGCGCGAGGTCTCCCGCGCGGGCGGGGTCATGTCCTCCAGCGACCCGACCGTGGACCTCGGCCTGGGCGACGCGGCCACGCTCCCCTCGCTGGAGGTGCGCTGGCCGAGCGGGCGCACGCAGCGCCTGACGGCCGTGGCCGTCGACCGCACCCTGGTGCTCACCGAAGCCGATCCCTGAGCGCTACGGGGTCACGCCGCGGATCCAGGCGGGCTCGTCGCGGACCGTGGCCCACATCGCCCGGTAGAGCCTCAGGCGAGGCCCCGGGTGGCGCAGCGGGTGGAAGTAGACGACGAGCACGCGGAGGAAGACATCGAGCGGGCGGCGGTCGGTGCCCCATGCGCGGAGGTGGCCGAGGCCCAGCGCGCGCACGTCGCACTCGCCGCGGAAGACCGCGAGCAGGTCCGAGGCCCAGCAGGTGAGGCCCGTCCGGTGCGAGGCACGCGCGTCGCCGTCCGATGGCTCCTCGACGAAGGCGCAGCCGCAGGGGTCGTAGCTCCAGAGCCGAGCGACGCCCTCCGGGCCGAAGAGGAGCCGCAGCGCGAGGCCGCGGCGAGGGGACGGGAGGCGAGCGCCGTCGAGGGACATGAGCCAGCGGAAGAAGCTGCTGCCGTAGAGGGAGCGGGCGAGGTCTTGGAGGTGGGCGTCGAGCTCGCGGAGGTCGGCGGCGGTGAGCTCGGTGGCGCCGCACGCCGTCGCGAAGGGCTCGGCCTCGGGCATGGAGAACCACACCGGGCGCTCCGGCGCGTCGGACCCGGCGAGCGCGCGCAGGAAGGGCCGCTCGGGCTCCACGAGGGCCACGTCGTTGCGGCTCATCGCGACGGTCTGCCCGGGCAGCGGGGTGATCCCCCCGGAGCGGAGGCAGCGCTCGGCCTCGGCCGGGTCGCGGATGTAACGGGGTGATCCCATCGAGGGCGGCGGGTTCTCCTGGAGCGTTCCGAAATCCATCACCGAGTCGCGGGAGAGCAGCAGCCGCACCGAGGGCGAACCTGCCGCACCGGAATGCTTGCGGGCGTACTCCACGGCGAGCTGCTGGACCGAGCGCACCATGGCCTGGCTCACGCCGACGTCGACGTTGGTGAAGAAGGTCCCGGCGCCGTGGGCGTCCATGGCCATGAAGGCGAGCGTGTCCCACTCCTCGAGGTCATCGTGCGCGACGTGGTCGCCCGCGAAGCCGAGGAGGCTCAGGTCCCCGATGGTCACCGCGACGCCGGGCGTCCACGGGCGCACATCGAAGCCCATCTCCCCGAGGATGGCGAAGGCCGCGCTCGACGAGCGGTCGGACAGGTAGACCGGCATGGCGCGAGAGAGGCGGTTGAGCGAGCGGACGTCGAAGTGGTCCTCGTGCTCGTGGGTGAAGAAGACCGCGTCGATGGGGGGGAAGGCGGCCCGGTCGAACGCGCGGCGAGGCAGCACCTCGAAGCGGGCCTGCGGCACGCAGCCGAAGTCCGGCTCGATGATCGGGTCGACGAGGAGGTTCGTCGCGCCGCTGGAGAGCATCCAGCCCTGATGTCCGAAGAAGGTCACCCTGAACATGGTCACGTCCCGAAGCGCAGCCCTTCGGCCCCGATCGCGCGGTAGGCCGCCGCCTCCGGCCGGGACACCTCGTTGTTGTAGACCCCGGGGCAGTGCGCGAGGTGGGCGCAGCCCGCGCAGCCCTCGATGTGCGAGGCGTACTGCACGTGGTGGGCGTAGGCGCGGCGGGCGCGCGTGCGCAGGTCGACCGAGTAGTCCTCCAGGTAATAGTCGACGTTGTAGCGGACCAGGTCCGGCGCGAGGCAGGCCTGCAGGTTGCGGAAGCCGACCGTCACCCCGCGGCGCTCTCCCTGGGCGACGAGCGAGCGCACCGTCTCGACGCGCTCTCGGGGGCTCACCCATAGCTGGTCGAGGTGCACGAGCGCGTCCCCGAGGGGCTTGGCGAACGCGAGCAGCAAGGGCGGCGGCGCGCGGTGGGCCCGCTCGGCCCGCTCGACGAGCGAGTCGAGCAGCCGGGGCAGGCCGGGCGCGTTGAGGCGAGTGACGGCGGCGTACACGTAGACGTTGGCGCCGCGGACGCGGAGGGCGTTGTCGAGCCCGGCGCCCTGCTTGCCGAACCTCCCGCTGGAGCGGCTGAGCGCGTCGAACACCGCCTCGTCGGCCGTGTCGACGGAGATGTGGATGGTGCTCACCCCGCCCTCGATGAGCGACGCGAGGAAGCGCTCGTCCGCGAGGCGCAGCCCGTTGGTCATCAGGATGGTGCGCTCGCCCACCCCTGCCTCGCGCAGCCGGCCGAGCAGCGCCGGGAGCTCGGGGTAGATCGTCGGCTCGCCGCCGATGAGGATGGCCCGGTCGCACCCGGCGGCCACGCCCGCGGCGATCTGCGACGAGAGGCGATCGAGCGGCGCGAAGCCCTGCGTGTCGGCGTGCGGGGGCACCGCGCAGTAGAGGCACGCGGAGTTACAGGGCCGGCCGACGTCCACGTAGAACGACGGAGAGAGCCAGGACGAGAGCTCGATCAGCCCCGGCACCGGCGCCTCGAGGATCACCCCCTCGCGACGGCCGTGGACGTCCGTCTCCTGGCGGCCCTGGAAGAGGCTGCTGGCGAGAGGGAGGGACTTGGAGGGCCTGCCGGGGACCAGAGGCAGCGAGGCCAGCCAGGCCCCGTGGGCGCGGCACACCTCGAGCGGGTCGCGGTAGCGGAAGCCCGGGGGCTCCGGGTAGCGGCCGCGGGGGAGCACCTCGTCGACGCCCGGGTGGGGACCGCGCCAGCGGGGGTCGGGGTGGCGCACCACGCGGGCGGGAGCGCCGGCGCCTTCGAGCAGCGCCGAGACGCACTGGGCGGCGCTCACCGTCGAGGAGGGCGCGACCGACAGCGGGCCCCGCGACGCGAGCGTCGGGTCGGCCGCGAGCATGGCGACGACCGCCGCGACGTCGTCGACGGCCACGAGCGACAGGCGCGCGACGCCGCCCGCAGCCACCATGGCCGACTCGCCCGAGCGGACCATGTCGAGGTAGGGGCGCTCTCGCTGCGACGGGTCGACCTCGGCGACGAGCCTCGGCAGAACCAGCGCGTGAAACGCCCCGCCGAAGAGCGCGTCGACGGCGGCGGCGTGGACCACCCCGGCCCGGCTGCTCGCGCACACGACCACCACCACGTGCCGCGCCGTGGCGGGGAGCGCGGCCCCGAGCGCGGAGGCGTCCTCGGCGGTCACCCCGATCAGGTCGACGACCAGCGACGCGCCCTCGAGCGCCTCGCGCAGGGCCGCCTCGTCGCGCCGGTCACCCACCACCAGCCGAACGTCGCCCAGGCGCTCGGCCGCCGTGGGGGAGCGCCGCGACAGGCCGCGCACCGTCCAGCCACCCCCCGCCAGCGCGCGACACACCGCCGGACCGAGCCGCCCGGTCGCGCCCAGCACGGCGGCTACGGGCTCCGCGCAGCCGGGATCATGGGGCATGACCATGCCCGGCGATCGTAGCATCATGGCCCCCTCCGCTAACCCCCCTATGCCGCCACAACACTTCGCCGTCGTCGGATCGGGCCCGGTCGCCCGCGAGATCGGTCACTGCCTCGTCCGCGCAGGCCACGTCTGCACCGCGGTGCTCTCTCGCGACCAGGGTCGGGCCAACGAGGCCGCCGCGTTCATCGGCGCCGCCGCGGGGACAACGCGGGCCGGGCAGATCCCCACCGAGACCGCGCTGCTGCTGGTCGCGACGGCCGACCAGGCGATCGTCGAGTCGGCGCGCTCGCTCGGCCGCGCGGGCCTCGCCGCCGGTCGCACGCTCGTACACTTCGCGGGCTCGCTCCCCGCGGCGGCGATGCGCCTGCCCGAGACGGCCGGGGCGCAGGTCGCCTCGGCGCACCCGCTGCGGCCCTTCTCCCTGGAGTCCGTCGACCCCTCGACCTTCGCCGGGACCTTCTGCGCGGTCGAGGGCGACGACGAGGCCGCGGCGCTGATGCTGTCGCTGATGCGCGAGATCGGCGCCGACGCCTTCCCGGTGCAGCCCGATCGCAAGGTGCTCTACCACGCGGCCACGATGCTCCCGCTCACCTTCGCGATCACGCTCCACGCCCAGGCGATCGACCTGCTGCGCTCGGCGGGCGTTCCGGCCGCGACCGCCGACCGGCTCGTGGCCTCGCTCTCCGAGCACTCCCGCGCCGACGTGGCCGCGCACGGACCGCGGGCGGCGCTGCACGGGCCCATCGCCCACGGCGACGTGCCCGTCGTGGGGCGCTTCGCCGAGGCGATCGCGGCGCACCGCCCCGACGCCGCGAGGCTCTACGCCGAGCTCGCCCTCGCGACGCTGGCGCTGGCGAGCGGGTCGGCCTCGCTCTCGCCACGGGACGAGCGAGACCTGAGGGAGATCCTGAGGAGGCTCGGGGCGCGCTGAGGGCGCTCAGCCCTGGGAGGTGTACGTGGGGCTGTCGAAGGACAGCGGCATGTCGTCGGAGTTGGTCCAGTCGAGGCGCAGCTCGCC
>Ga0208116_1000673_pt1 | contig 10353 bp, 10 predicted proteins | sample LakWasMeta9_HOW4_2_FD_183859 | JGI IMG/M metagenome (GOLD analysis project Ga0208116, IMG submission 183859) | Freshwater sediment methanotrophic microbial communities from Lake Washington under simulated oxygen tension - Sediment Metagenome... | ecosystem: Environmental > Aquatic > Freshwater >... | reverse complement strand
CATTGGTGCGTGAAATGCTGAGTACCGCGCTAGATGGTTTTGCGCGGCTTGATGACAGCAAGACTGTTGCAGTGGCAAGACAGGATGAGCAGGTGGATGAGCAGTTTCGTGCAGCGATGCGTCAGCTCATTACGTTCATGCTGGAAGATCCGCGCACGATTTCAATGTCATTGGAAGTGTTGTTCGTAGCAAAAGCGATTGAGCGTATCGGCGACCATGCCAAGAACATCGCAGAATATGTGGTGTACATGGTAAAAGGCAAAGATGTGCGCCATACTTCATTGCAAGACATGGAGCGCGAGACAACTGAGTCTTGATGGTTTGATGAAGTAAATAAAAAAAGCGCCAATCAAGGCGCTTTTTTTATGACTGTAATGGCTTAGCCTTTTGGTGGAACATAGCCGCTTGCAGTATCTGCACCGTCACCGAAGAAGTATTTTTCAGTTTGTTCAGACAGGTATTTGCGTGCTGACGGATCAGCCAGGCTCAGGCGGTTTTCATTGACCAGCATCGTCTGCTGTTTTAACCAGGCTGCCCAGGCTTCTTTAGAAACGTTTGCATAAATACGCTTGCCGAGTTCACCCGGATAAGGCGGGAAGTCCATGCCTTCAGCCTCTTTGCCTAATTTAATACAATTTACCATGCGTGCCATAATGAACCTTGTTAAATTCGTGATTGAATACTTAAAGCATAATGATAGCGCATGTTAAAATTTGCGCACAAATTATTATGTATTAATTTTTTATTGCCCACGAGCCGAAAGCACTCAATGCAAACTCCTGAGAATGACACACAACAATCTAAACATCTGGCAGATGTCAGCCCATTTAAAGGTAAAACGGGCATCCGTCGGCTGATGAATGCTTTTGGTTATTCATTGCAGGGGTTTTCCGCGGCGTTCAAACATGAAGATGCTTTTCGGCAAGAGGTGTTTCTGGCTCTGGTGTTGATCCCATTGGCGATTTATCTAGGTGATAATCGTGTAGAGCAGGCACTGATGATCGCCAGCGTGCTATTGGTTCTGATTGTCGAATTGCTGAATTCTGCAATTGAAGCTGCAGTAGATCATACTTCTATAGAACGTCATCCGTTGGCAAAGCAGGCAAAAGATATTGGCAGCGCGGCAGTGTTTATTGCGTTGACGATTGTGGCGGTTGTCTGGGGTTTGATGCTGTTGGGTTGATCATGATTGTTTTGGCCTGAATAATTCTCGATGAGTTGCTCGCCACGGTTGTTGCGAGCGAAGTGCGGCAATCCATTCAACGCCATCTCAAACAGATTCAAAGTCAAACATTGGATTGCCGCGTCGATGCTTTCCTCGCAATGACGCGGTTGCGCATCTGCATTACACTACACGCTCTCAGATGCAGTAAGCTAAATTAAAAATCGGCGCGTAAGCCTATCAACACGGCACGTCCGGCTTGAGGCGCAATGTCTTTCAGGAACGAGGCATGTTCGCGAATTTCCTGATCAAGCAAATTATTGGCTTTTGCATACACTTCCAGTCCTAGCTTTGTCGGTAGCTTGTAAGTGACTGTTGCACTCAGGTTGGTATAGCCATCGGTTGCGAGTTCGTTCGCTGCGGTACGGTTCTGTCCAAAAGCATGCAGTACATCAGCCCTAGCACCGAAGCTGTTTTTTTGGTAATGCAGGCCGGCGCCCAATCTGAAGGGCGTGATGCGTGGCATTGGGTCGCTGTTATCAAGATTTGTGGCTCGTACATAGTCGCCACGCAGAGTTAAGTCCAGATAGTCGGCAATGTTGAATCTGCCATCAGCTTCCAGCCCTTTGAATGTGGCGGCAAACGATGAAAACTGTGCAATCGGCAGGCCTGACCCTGCATCAGTATCGCCGGTGTTCAGCAGGCCTAGAAAACTGCTGAATCTGGTGTAATAAGCCCCGAAGTTAAAACTGTCTTTACCGTTTTTCCAGCGAATTTGTGCATCAATGCCATTAGAGCGCTCTTTATCAAAATTAGCGTTGCCGATTTCATATTGGCCGGTTGCCAGATGCGCGCCATCCGCATAAAGTTCGAAGTAACTCGGCGCTCGCTCGTTGTGAGACAGATTGGTTGCCAGTGACCAGTTCGAATTAAAAGTATAAAGGCCGCCTAGTGCATAGCTGGCCGGATTAAAACTGTTCTTTCTCGCTGCATCATCTTTAAACGCACCGGCATCCAGTGTTACATGTTCTACCCGTCCGCCAAGGCTCAGCTTGAGCTGGCCTAGCGGCAGTTCTTCATATAGATACAGTGCTTTGCTTTGTGTGTTGACCGAAGGCACAAACGCTTCGTCACCCAAAGCTTCAAAATTTGAATTCTGGAACTGAAAACCGATTACGCCTTTCAGCTTGCCGATACTGGCGTGTCCGGCTTCGAAACTACCTTCTAGCCCACGATTCTTGAATGTAGTGCCGACTTCACCGTTTTCTAACTCCTGATGCTGATAATCGGTGTGTGCCAGCTTCAGTTTTACACGTTCTATCATGCCGCTTAACTCTCTGGCCTCGCCGGCAAAATCCCAGCGGTCGCTTTGCATGTCGGCGCGTACATCCGGTTCGGCTACCGTGCCGTAATTATTTCTGAATCCGGAGTAGGAGATGCCTGCATAGCCGTTGTCAAAAGTGAGAGACGCACCCAATGCACCGCCTTCACTATTAGCATTGCTGTTGACGAGCCTACCGCGATTGTCGCGTACTGTGCCATCCGCCTGGTTTTTTTGGCTGGATACTGCAAAACCCGGAATATCGAGGTCACTGGTTTTTCGGGTGTAGGCATCAGCATGAACCGCAATTTTTCCGTCACCTATATCTATTACACCGGCCAGGTTGTTCTGGCTATCTGCACCGCCTGCGCTTGCCTCTGCACGGCCGGTTACGCCTTCTAGTTTTTCAGTGGGAATCCTGTGGTCAATTGCATTCACCACGCCGCCGACCGCACTGCCGCCATACAGCAAAGCGGCCGGGCCCCTTATTACTTCAATTTGCTCAATGACCAGCGGATCTAGCGATACGGCATGGTCAAAACTTAAGCTGGATGCATCAAGAATGCCGATGCCATTCTGCATGATACGCACCCGTTCGGCATCCAGGCCACGGATAACCGGCCGTGATGAATTGGGGCCAAAACTGGTGGCACTGACACCGGAAATTCCATTCAGGGTGTCGCCAAGCGTGCTTTCGCGTTTCAGGGAAAGTTCGCGACCATTCAGTATTGAAATCGGCACCACCATCTCATCTGAGCTAACGCCCAGCGGATTCCCCGTCACCGGGACAGTGGCCAGCTCTATAGCGGTGCTTTCATTTGCAGCACTGGCCTGGCAGGTGAATAACGCAGTAATCACGACTAATAAGGGTTTAAGCGCAAATGCTGAGCGCATGCGCGGGTTCTGTCTGTAATGCATGTGAGTAACCTCAAAAATAAAAGCAAGTCACCGGTAGTGTAATTGCCGGTGTGATGAAATTCAGATGCTGATTATTTGAGGTGGCGCACGCGCAGAATAGACGCTGGTGAATGTTGATTGGGAACTTAAAAATTGACTGGTGATGGCGGTTGAGCCTGCACCAATTGTCGGAATAGCAAAAGCCGATAGCTGTAGCCCGCTTGCTACTTTTGCGTAGCTGATACATTGCGAACATTGTTCGGCTGCGCTGTGCTTGGGCTGTGATTTTGAATCCTGGCGGGTATGCTGGCTCGCATCGGTCAAGTGACTGATTTCGTGCGTAGCAACGCCCATTTGCGTAAACGCAAACAAGAAAACTAACGCAAAATGAATCACATAACGCTGGAGCATGCGTCAATCTTAACATCATTTCGTCTTGTTTTTTTAAGTGCCGGTGACGAAGCTACAGGATATTTCTCTGAATATAAAGCAGCAGCGCCAGGTGTATTGGATAGTAAGCATAAAAAATATAACGCAGACGCGGAAAATTAAAGCGCATCCGTGAGGCAAGCAAGATCAATGGAATCGCCGCACACGCCCAATAGTTCGAATTAACAACAGCAAGTAATGACGTGCTTGCTATCCAAACCAGTATTCTCAATAATCCAGGCGACTTGCAGAACCACCAGGCTGCCAGGCAGTAAGCAATGCCAAACCAGAGATATTCAACAAAAACTCCAATGACCAAAAACACGAATATAAAGATAAGCCATTTGTATTTTTGATTGCTTTCCAAAATATAAATCAGGTAAGTCACCAGTAACAGCATAAACATGATATTGACCGGCACCCATCTGTAAAGCAGCCCATAAAACGGGGTAGCCAATAAGCCAAAGAACAGCAGGCGCTTCATGGTTCTGATGATTATTCCTGACTGTAAGGCATTGGCTCTCGTTAAATTAAAAGCCAGCACAAAACCGAATATGGGCATTGCCAGCCTTCCGGCGGCATACATCATGGGAGTTTGAAAATTAAGCAGGAAGTGGTTGATGTGATCAGCTGTCATCAACAGCAATGCCAGCCACTTCAAGGCTTCCAGACTGCCATTCGAAAACTCAAGTTTGTGTGTGTAAATGTTGATCGCCGTTTCTCATCACTCCCTCCTGAATAATAATTTTTTACAACTTGATACAAAAAGTGCTTGACACCTTTTTAATTATGGATATTATTGTATCAAATATATGGGAAATATTCCCATAAAAATTATTAAAAAGAATATTTAAGAGAATATTTAAAGTGGCAATGTTTCAGGATTAGGGAAAACCATCATGGGATGTTCAGGGGTGTGCAACGGAGGCCAAAATGGATTTTAATGCGCTGGCATTAGAGTGTGCGCCTATGGTTGCCCCACAAACCATGGCTGCCATAGTCAGGACTGAATCCAATTTCAATGCTTTGGCTATCAATATTAATAAGGGTTACCGCCTGGAGCGGCAACCTAAAAATAAAGATGAAGCGGTCGCTACGGCGCAGTGGCTGATCAATAACAACTACAACATTGATATGGGGCTGGGGCAGGTTAATTCCGTGAATCTTGCCAAGACCAGATTAAGTGTTGAAGACGCTTTCGATCCATGCAAAAACCTTGCTGCGGCAGCCACGATATTAAAGTGGAATTATGAGTCCGCAAGCAGATGCGCACCCAATAGCCAGACAGCACTGCACGCTGCAATCTCAGCCTACAACACCGGCTCTTTTACTCGGGGATTGCGCTATGCAATGAAAAAACTGAGGCTGGCTTTCGCAGCTGAAAGCGATGTGGCTGTGTGATGAGCGGCTCAGAATACATGCACATCGGGCATCGGTTAGTGATGGATATGCTAACGGGCTGCTGCATCCTGAGGGCTGAATTGTCATTGGTCATGCCTTGGCATAAGCAAGGTTTATTGAATATTTCATCTGAGCATCAATGCAATACCTGGTTTGAGCATCAGTGCAGAGTTTCTTGCACTGCACGCAAATGAACCAGTGACAGGAAAAAAATATATGCCTAAACGACAATACAGTGCGAATGACATTGCAGTGATCAGGAATGTGGTGCTGGATAGATTGAGTAACCCATCTGAAATGGATGATAAGGCTGCATTTATATACAGCATGTTTACTTTATCCGGCATAGACCCGGAATTGGCAAAGGCCACATCTGATACGATCAATGCAGAAATTGCAAATTCACCGCAAATGACCGAAGCGGAAAGGAGCCGGCTTTTCGTGCAGCAATTAAAGAATGCTTATGAAAAAATTGATCCGGCAAGCTATTCGCAAACATGAGTCTCTGACCTGAAACTACAGGGCTGAGGTCGCCCTGCCAAGGCCTATGATTCTGCTCAACTGTTGCCGGGTAGTGATTTTTGCGGCAATCCTGTTTCAAACTATGGAAAATTGACATCATTACGCATATCGTTGAACATAAACTGTCCAATGCATAGGTCAGTATTTAGATGCGATAATGTTTCATGATTTCCGTACATAACCCAACTTCTGTTTTGCTCGCCTCCAACGAGGGCGATGCATCTTCCTGGATTGAATCTTCAGCGCAGCGTTATACGCCTGCCGAAATCGAGTTGATTCGTCATGCCTGCGATCTGGCCGCCCCGCTTTATTCGGGGCATGCCGAATTGACCGGAGCGCCGCTATTGCAGCATGCACTGGGTGCGGCGACGATACTGGTTGATATGAATATGGATGCAGAAACAATCGTAGCCACGATACTGCATGCCGTGCCGGAGTACCTGGTTGACTGGCGGGAGGTGCTGGAAACGCGCTTTGGCGCGAGCATTACCGGCCTGGTTGAAGGCATTTCACGCATGGAGCAGATTCAAGAGTTCAGCGAGATCGAAGGTTTGCAGAACCCGAACCGTAAAAATGGCGATCATGCGCAGCAGATCGAGAGTTTGCGCAAAATGCTATTGGCTATGGTGCAGGATATTCGCGTGGTGCTGATCAAGCTGGCCGAGCGCACGCAGACCTTGCGCCGCCTGTCGGGCGCCAGCCCCGGGCAGCAGAAGCAGATTGCGGAGGAGAGCCAGGGCATATTCGCGCCGCTGGCCAACCGCCTTGGCGTTTGGCAGATTAAATGGGAGCTGGAAGACCTCTCGCTGCGTTACCTGGAGCCTCAGCTCTATAAAGAAGTTGCAAAGATGCTGGATGAGCGTCGTGTAGACCGTGAACAATATATTATTGATGTGGTGGCGCAGCTGAAAGACGAGTTGAGCCAGGCTGGCATCAAAGGCGAGGTGAGCGGCCGTCCCAAGCATATCTATAGCATTATCAAGAAAATGAAGAGCAAGCGCCTGGATTTCAGCGAGTTGTATGATGTGCGTGCAGTCCGGATCCTGGTTGATGACATCAAAGACTGCTACGCGGCACTCGGTCTGATTCACAACCTGTGGCAGCCTATTCCCGGTGAGTTTGATGACTATATCGCACGCCCCAAGAGCAATAATTACCGGTCACTGCATACCGCGGTCAGTGGGCCGCGTGGCCTGGCACTTGAGGTGCAGATACGCACTTTCGAGATGCACCACCACTCTGAGCTTGGGGTCGCGGCACATTGGCGCTACAAGGAAGGCGGTAAATCGGATGCCAAATTTGATGAGAAGATCGCCTGGCTGCGTCAGATACTGGCATGGAAAGATGAAGTTTCCGACAGCAGTGACCTGCTTGAGCAATTCAAGAGCGAGTTGTTCCAGGATAAAGTTTATGTGTTGACCCCGCAAGGCAAGGTGATTGACCTGCCCAAAGGTGCGACTCCGATTGATTTTGCATACACCCTGCATACCGATCTGGGGCACCGTACGCGTGGTGCCAAGGTGAACGGAAGCATCGTGCCGCTTAACACCAAGCTGCAAAATGGCCAGCGTGTGGAAATCCTGACTTCGAAACTGGGCTCGCCCAGCCGGGACTGGCTGAATGCGGGGCTTGGTTTTTTGCAAAGCCCAAGCGCACGTGCCAAGGTCAGGCACTGGTTCAAATATCAGAATTTTGATGAAAACGTTACCCAGGGCAGGGCAAAGCTGGATCGTGAACTGCACCGTGCCGGCGTTGGCACACTGAACCAGGAAAAGGTCGCACAGAAACTGCAATTCCAGAAACTTGAGGATTTTCTGGCAGCGATCGGGCGCGGAGATGTCAGTGAGCATCAGGTCGCATTGGCTATTCAGGAAGAAACGGCTCCCAAAGTCGCTGAAGAAACCCGGCCATTCATCTCCAGACGCAATACCGCGCTGCAATCCCTGACCGGGGTTGTGATTGAAGGTGTCGGTAACCTGCAGACCAGTATTGCCAAATGCTGCAAACCCATGCCGGCAGATGCGATTGTTGGTTACCTTACACGAGATCATGGTGTGACCATCCACCGCGAGGCCTGTACCTTTATCAGCCGGCTACCGGAGGACAGGCGCAACCGCCTGCTCAGCGCACAGTGGGGTCATTCGCAGAATGTCCGCACGGATGTTGATATTGAGGTGGAAGCACATGACCGCCAAGGCCTGCTGCGCGACATCAGTGATCTGTTTGTCCGTGAAAAGGTCAATGCCATCAAGGCTAATACCATGACCCGCAGTGACTTGGCGCTGATGCAGTTTTCAATCGAGATCTCGCACCTGGAACAGCTCAACCGCCTGCTGGCGTTAATCCAGCAGGTGCCAAGCGTAATTACGGCGCGGCGCCGCGGTTAATTCAATCTTCTCCATTGCCTGCTCGCTTTCGCGTGTGAACAAGCTGCTTCAGCGGCTATGTTCCACGGGCAGCCCTTTCACGCCAAGCTTCCTGCTTTAGCAGGGCGGCTTGGTGGGGATGCTTTTTACTGGTATGGGCGCGCACTTTATCCCGCTCGGCGACTTACTTTCGTGTTGCCTGTATAAAATTTTCATGCATCACCATTCATTTGTGTTGCATTTCAGATATTTGTACTATACTGCATGTGAGGAAACTAAATTTCCTTTATGGAAACTAATTGACGTTTTTGAAGTTAGTTGCATCGCGTTTATGCACATATCCGTTTATGCATATATCTAAGGTGGTTAATATGTCGAATGTACTTATCGTTTCAGAAAGTCCGGATATTTCCGGCTTCATCAGCACTGGATTCTCAGAGGCTGGCTGTACGGCACAAAGTGTCGATGTGTTGAAATTCATTGGCTATGGGAATGAAACGGTAAAGGACCACCTGTGTGCTTTACTGTTTATTGACAGTGATTTTCTAAAACGCTTCAGCGATGTGATTGACGAGATAGACCAGAAGGTTCGCAACTGCGCTTCGCAGATACCGATATACCTGATATTTGAAGATGATTATGACCCTTACCTGGCTACATGGCGCATGAAAGCAAAACGCTTGTATGAATCCATCAACCAGATGCAGCGAGTGCAGGAAGTCGTTAAGGATATTACAAAGTTAGAGTTCTATATGTCATCCAGGTATTCTTACTGTTCGCCTATGGATTCCTGCTGATGTGCTGAGGGGTTTTGAGTGAAAAGCAAGGATAGGTTGAAGGCCGGGTCATTGTCGGATTTCAAGGCTGAGCTTCATTAAAGCCTGATCAAGACTTAGCTTTATTAAGACTCTGCTTCAAGATTAAATTCATCTTAATAGCCAATGCGTGGCCCTGTGCTATTAAGAGTCATCGGCTTGCCAACTGCCCGGTTACTCTTCAGGGTGTTCTTGATCGGGCGCGTCGTAATGGATGATGGCCAGGAATTTTATCGGTGTTTCCAGCAGCGCTTCCGGGCGGTGCGGAATGTCACCATGGAATGTAAGTGAGTCGCCATTGGTGAGTACGAAAGTATCTTTACCCACTCTGTATTCCAGCTTTCCTTCCAGCATATAAAGAAATTCGGTTCCCGGGTGTTCAAACGCAGGAAATTCCTCACAGGAGTCTTCCAGTGAGATCAGGAACGGCTCAAAGGTCTTATGCGGCCCCTGGTCATACGCCAGCAGCTGGTAGGTGTGGCCAACGCGTGTGCCCCTTCTGACGACTTCCATGCCATCGCCTTTTCTGACCAGCTGTGCCGCGCCGCGTGGCAAGTTATAATTCTGGAAGAGCTTGGATAAAGTAACACCCAGCGCATTGGCAAGCTGTTCAAGCGTTTCCAGGCTTGTAGAGGCAAGGTTGTTTTCGATTTTACTCAGCATGCCACGGCTGATGCCGGCTCTTTCGGCAACATCTGCAATGGTTAAATTATGCTCCAAACGTAACTGGCGAATGGTTGTACCTAAATGTCGGCCAAGAGATTTGTTCTGATCATCAGCCTTAACGTTTTCAGTTTCTTTTACTGTTGCCATGTCTTTACCTGCTATTTTAATATAGGGAAATGTTACTAGAGAGTGGGAGATTGGTAAAACGCCCATTGATGCATACGGAAATCGCTCCTGCTGCATTGAGGCAGCTTTCAGGCTGGATATTGCGTCTGACCGGCGTTGTCGCGATGTACTGTTGCTGAAGGCGTCTTACACTCAATTATTTTTTCCTCAATGTCGATAGAAAAACAATAGAAATTTTCCCATATTAACAAACCTTCGGTATGGGAACTATACCTTTTTGTAGTGCTTTATACATGCAATTGCTATTAAGCTTTAGTATGCATAGCATACCACTTTTTCACGAAAAAAGTTTAACATGGGTAATAATAGTTAATATATAATAAAATTATAGGTTAATTTATTAAAATATATGCATGTTTCTTAACGCTAGTTAAATCATTAGGAGAGTATTGTGAGCGATCGAATTGTAATGCGTACAGGTGAAGCATTGGTAGCTGGTGGACCTCCCGGCACAGCGGCAGAGCCGGAAGTGATTATTGGGGAGCTGGACGGTCCTGTTGGTACTGCAATCGCAACGCTTACCGGTGACCAGGTGGCGGGGCATACGCGCGTATTTGCCTTGCTGAATACTGATATTCAGGTGAGGCC
>Ga0208116_1000666_pt1 | contig 10428 bp, 9 predicted proteins | sample LakWasMeta9_HOW4_2_FD_183859 | JGI IMG/M metagenome (GOLD analysis project Ga0208116, IMG submission 183859) | Freshwater sediment methanotrophic microbial communities from Lake Washington under simulated oxygen tension - Sediment Metagenome... | ecosystem: Environmental > Aquatic > Freshwater >... | reverse complement strand
ACTCACTTAAGTTCGCTCTCGTTAAGCGCTTTAATTAAACAAATAGGAATATATCAATATGGCACGTATTACAGTAGATGATTGCTTGGAAAAAATCCCTAACCGTTTTGAACTGACATTGGTTGCCGCTTACCGCGCGCGTCAGCTGCATAACGGTTCAGAGCCGCTGGTCAATGTGCAGAACTCGCGTGATAAATCCACGGTGATTGCATTGCGTGAAATTGCTGCCGGCAAAGTCGGGGTTGAAGTTCTGGGACGCATACACGCTTAACATGCCGGTGCGCTGCTAACATCAGCAAGCCAATAACCGTTCCGGTAGTGAATGCCATGCCAAAAGCCGCACAAAACCTTAAAGCGGAAATATCAAAATCAAGTCCGGCTCCCTTGCTGCCTGCGGACAGCGAGGGCTCAGCCTTAAGTATACGTCTCAAGCAGTATTTCAAACCCCAGGATATTGAGCTGGTATTTGAAGGCTATCGCTACGCCGAAAAAGCGCATGAAGGTGTGGTGCGCAAGACCGGTGAGCCTTATATTACTCATCCGGTGTCAGTTGCCTGCATACTGGCTGACCTGCATATGGATGTGCCTACGATCCTGGCGGCACTGCTGCACGATGTGGTGGAAGATACGTCAACTACGACGCTTGATATCAAAGAGAAATTCGGCCTGCAGGTTGCCGAGCTTGTAGACGGCGTGACCAAGCTCGATAAGATCGAGTTTCAGAGTGCCAGTGAAGCGCAGGCAGAGAATTTTCGCAAAATGCTGCTCGCCATGTCACAGGATGTGCGGGTGATACTGGTCAAGCTGGCTGACCGCCTGCATAACATGCAGACGCTGGAAGCCATGCGGCCGGAAAAGCAGAGGCTGATCGCTAAGGAAACCCTGGATATTTATGCGCCGATTGCGAACCGGCTTGGCCTGAACTCGGTTTACCAGGCGCTTGAAGATTTAAGTTTCAAGTATCTGCATCCGATGCGCTATAGCGCGATCTCTAAAGCGGTCATGGCGGCACGCGGCAATCGCAAGGAAGTCATCAGCAAGGTGCTGGAGTCCATTCAGCACCAGCTTAAAGTGTTCCATGTGGATGCAGAAGTCACCGGGCGTGAAAAGCATCTCTATAGCATTTACAGAAAAATGACGCGGCAGGCAACGCCGTTTTCACAGGTCTATGACATCTATGGATTTCGAGTCATCGTGAAAGACCTGCCCGGCTGCTATCTGGCTTTGGGCGCGCTGCATGCGCTGTACAAGCCTATTCCCAGCAAGTTCAAGGATTATATCGCCATACCCAAGGCCAACGGCTATCAGTCCCTGCATACCACGCTGCTGGGGCCGTTTGGCACACCTATTGAAGTACAGATCCGCAGCGCTGAAATGCACAATATCGCAGATGCGGGTGTGGCTGCGCATTGGCTGTATAAATCAAGCGATGCGCAATTGACGGTATTGCAGCAGCAGACGCACCAGTGGCTGCAGCGCCTGCTGGATATTCAGAACGAAAGTGCCGACTCGCTGGATTTCCTGGAGCATCTTAAAATTGACCTGTTTCCGGATGAGGTCTATGTATTTACGCCCAAGGGCACTATTCTGGCATTGCCAAAACGTGCCACAGCGGTTGATTTTGCCTATGCGGTGCATTCCGACATCGGTAACAGCTGCGTTGCAGTACGTATCAACCATGAACTGGCGCCTCTGCGTACCGAGCTGAAAAATGGCGACCATGTCGAGATCATTACCGGCTCGCTTGCCAAACCGAACCCTGCCTGGCTGAATTATGTGGTGACCGGCCGGGCGCGTGCGCACATACGGCACTTCCTTAAATCCCAGCGTTCCAGTGAAGCGGCGCAAATCGGTGAGCGCCTGCTTAATCAGGCTTTGCGAGCCCTGCATGTAGATCCCAAGCAGATTTCTGATGACAACTGGTTGAAACTGATGCGTGATTACGGTGTCATTACAAAATCAGAGATCCTGTCAGAGATTGGCCTCGGCAAGCGTCAGAATGTCATGGTAGCCCATCAACTGGTTGCCACAACGGACGGCCATCTGGAAAAACATACCAAGTTACCGGCAAAAGCGCTGGATACGATCACTGTGCGCGGCACCGAGGGCATGGCCGTGATGTTCGCGCCTTGCTGCCACCCGATTCCGGGCGACCCGATTCTGGGCTTTATTAACAAAGACAAAGGCCTGGTGATTCATACCCATGATTGCCCAAGCGTACGCAAATTCAAACTCGACCCCGATAAGTGGCTGGATGTAGAGTGGGAGCCGGAAAACACGCGCCTGTTCAAGACCAACCTTAATCTGACAGTAGCCAACCAGCCGGGCATGCTGGCAAAAATCGCTTCAGGCATTGCGGATGCCGGCTCAAATATCGATAACGTCAGTGTAGAAGAGGCGGACGGCAGCGCTTATGCAAACCTGTATTTCACCGTCCAGGTGAAAAATCGTGTGCATCTGGCAGACCTGATGCGCGGCTTGCGTAAAATACCTGATGTGGTGCGCATCAATCGCACCAAAGGCAGTATCAGCACCAAGGCCACAGCCACCAAGGCCAGTGCGTAGCAATCCATTTGCAACAACTCATTTTCAACCAAGTAATCACTTAATTATGACAACTCAATCAAATTCAAAACAGATCATTCAGACTCAAGGCGCGCCGGCTGCCATCGGTACATATTCACAGGCGGTTAAAGTAGGCAACACCGTGTATTTGTCAGGCCAGATCGGCCTGGATCCAGTAACGATGCAATTGGTAGATGGTATCGAGGCGCAGGTGCATCGAGTGTTCACAAACCTTAAAGCGGTTGCCGAAGCTGCCGGCGGTAACCTGGGCGATGTGGTGAAACTGAATATCTTTTTAACCGATCTCTCACACTTTACCCTCGTGAACACGATCATGGCAGAGTACTTCAGCCAGCCTTACCCGGCGCGTGCCGCGGTGGGGGTGGCTTCATTGCCGCGCGGTGCGCTGGTTGAAGCTGATGGTGTGATTGTGCTTTAGGCATAATTTTGGTTGCGTGAGCAGGTTCTTAACTTCATTGCCCGCAGGGCTGCCAGTCCCCGTTGATGATGGGTTGGCAGCGCATCTGGAAGGCTTAAAACTGCCGGATGTTTCATTCACATCTACAAGTGGCGAGTTAGTTAACTTATCTCAATATCAGCAAAAATTAGTCATTTATGTTTACCCGCTCACAGGCCGGCCGGATGTCGCACTTCCTGAAGGTTGGGAACAGATACCGGGAGCCAGAGGTTGTACGCCACAGGCTTGTGACTTCGGTAACCATTATCAAGAATTGCAAGCTTTAAATACCGTGGTTTATGGACTGAGTTCACAAAGTACAGCGTATCAGTCAGAACTTAAGAATCGCTTGCATTTACCTTTTGACTTGTTGAGCGATATTGATTTTTTATTGAGAAATACTTTAAGGTTGCCTACATTCATAGTGAATGAATTATTGCTTTATAAGCGGCTTACATTGATTGCGGAACAAGCGGTGATTCAAAAAGTTTTTTACCCTGTTTTTCCGCCAGATCAAAATGCACGCCAGGTAATTGATTGGCTGAAAATTCATCACTGAGTATGCGTCAGCTGACTGAAATCAAGGCTTTCAGCAAGCCCCTCATCACCAACCTGGCCAAGCTGGGTATTTCCAATTTACATGCACTGCTGCTGCATTTGCCGCTACGTTATATCGATGAAACACGCATCACCGCCATACGTGATTTGCGCACCGGGGAGGCGGCACAAGTGGAAGGCGAGATTGTCCATGCCGAGGTCAGCTATAAGCCGCGCAAGGCTTTGATCGCTAAATTGGAAGACATGAGCGGCCAGCTGACTTTGCGCTTCCTGAATTTTTACCCTAGCCAGATTGCAGCACTTAAAGTGGGTGCCAAGCTGCGTGTTTACGGTGAAGTGCGCAGCGGTTTTTTCGGTTATGAGATGGTGCATCCCAGCACTAAAGCCATCGGTCTGAAAACCGAGGTGGCAGAGACACTGACGCCGGTTTATCCCACTGTGGCCGGTCTGACGCAGCCAAGCTTGCGCAAGGCTATCGGCATTGCGCTTGCGCAAAATTGCATGCAGGAAACATTGCCGGCCAAGCTATACCAGAGCATGCGCCTGCCGGCTTTTGCGGATAGTTTGCACGCATTGCACAATCCGCCGCCGGAGTCTGCTTTGCAGGCCTTGGAGAACAAGGAAAGCCCTTACTGGCGTCGGCTGGCTTTCGATGAACTGCTCGCGCAGCAGCTTTCCATGCGTAAGCATTATGCACGGCGCCGTAGCGTAAGTGCGCCACAGTTCAGCCGCTCCAGGCTTTTAGTCTCGGCATTGTTAAAATCGTTACCGTTTGGATTGACGCAGGCGCAGCAGAAAGTCGCCCTGGAGATTGAGCAGGATCTGACGCAGCCGCACCCGATGCAAAGGCTGTTGCAGGGCGATGTCGGCAGTGGCAAAACCATCGTGGCCTGTATGGCTGCATTGCAGAGCATAGAAAATAACTGGCAGGTCGCGCTCATGGCGCCAACCGAGATTCTGGCCGAACAGCATTACCGGAAGATGCTGGGTTGGCTGACGCCGTTGAATATACAGATCACCTGGCTGACAGGCAGCCAAACCAAAAAAGAACGTGAAGCGGCACTGGCGGCTATTGCCGATGGCAGTGCGCAGTTTGTGGTCGGCACGCATGCCTTGTTTCAGGAGGCGGTCAAGTTCAAGAACCTGGGTTTGGCGATTATCGATGAGCAGCACCGTTTCGGTGTGCATCAGCGTCTGGCATTGCGCCAAAAAGGCCAGCCGGAACCGCATCAGCTCATGATGAGTGCAACGCCGATACCGCGCACGCTATCCATGAGTTATTACGCGGATCTGGATGTATCCGTGATTGATGAACTGCCACCGGGGCGCTCGCCTATCGTAACCAAATTAATCTCCGATATGCGGCGTGATGAAATATTGCAGCGTGTGCGCGAGGCCTGTCTGCAAGGCAACCAGGCATACTGGGTGTGTCCTTTGATCGAGGAGTCCGAGGCTTTGCAGCTGGCTACCGCTAACGATACCTTTGCCTTGATGCAGAGTGAATTTCCGGAGCTGAAGATAGGGCTGGTGCATGGGCGCATGAAGCCGGCAGAAAAGCAGGCAGTCATGGCCGCATTCAGTGCGGGTGAATTGCAGCTGCTGGTGGCCACCACGGTGATCGAGGTTGGTGTCGATGTACCGAATGCCAGCTTGATGGTGATCGAGCATGCTGAGCGCATGGGCTTGTCGCAGCTGCATCAGCTTCGTGGCCGCGTAGGCCGCGGTGCGGCAAAAAGCACGTGCATTCTGCTTTACCAGAATAAACTTTCAGAAACCGCGCGGGCACGGCTTAAGGTGATTTATGAGAGTAATGATGGCTTTGCGATTGCGCAGGCTGATCTGCATATAAGAGGCCCCGGAGAGCTGCTGGGAGTGCGCCAGAGCGGCGTGCCCATGCTCAAGATCGCTGACCTGGAACGGGATGCCGATTTGCTGGAAGCGGCTAAATCTGTAGCGGATGGTTTATTGGAAAAGCATCCGCAGCAAGTGGAAGCGCATCTTGATCGATGGATGAGCAGTGCGGGGGATTTGGTAAAGGTCTAGTATCAGTTGTTTATAATTATATGGTTATATGTAAATTCTCAATCAAATAAATTTTTTGTAAGTAATGCTGCTTTATTAAAGACTAAGGCTTGCAAGTCGATGTTTTGAAATATGGCAGATTTAATTACAGGTTTAATTTTGATTCTCAGGAGAATTATCATGAATGCAGCAACCCAAAAATTGGCGGGTGTCACAGCAGTTTTATTATCAGCTTTTGTGTTTTCAGCACCGGCATATTCTGCCGATGCCATGTTAGGTACCGGTGGTTATGCAAGACAGATGCATAAAATGGAAATGATGAAAATGCTGGATGCTGATGGTAATCATATGGTGACTAGCGCTGAATTCGTTGATTATTATGGCAGCATATTTACAGCTTTAGATGCAAATGGTGACGGTGCTGTGGATGAAAAAGAGTGGGTGGGCGTAAAAGGAAATAATAAGCTGGATCTGGCAACAGGTGGCTATAGCCGTGAATTGCGTACAACGAAAATGATGAGTGCTATGGATACTGATAGCGATCATAAAGTAACTAAGGAAGAGTTTATCAATTTCCATAGAACTGTTTTCAAATCACTGGATAAATCTGGTGATCAGCAGTTAGACCCACAAGAGTGGTTGGCAAAGCATGTTGGTTAACAAAAAAAACTGCATGACTTTAAAATGGCCAGATTTCTGGCCATTTTTATTGATTAAAGCTTCTGACACATTGTGTTTGCACATGATTGCTTTGTGCGATAATTCGCACTGTGAAAATTAACAAAATCTCCCCAAGTTCACGTAATGGCTGGATTAGGAAGCCATTTTTAGCGCATGAGTATCATGCCTGGTTAATAGATAGCGGTTCGCTTACGGCTAGATTGCAGCAGCGATATCGTGATTTTTCAGTCAGAGCTTCTGTTATCAGGCGGACTAAACCCGATTATGAAGAGTCGAGCCTGCTGCATTTACCTACTGCGGTTTCAGCATTAATACGCGAGGTGTTGCTTTATGGTAACGGGCAGCCTGTAGTATTTGCACATAGCATTTTGCCATGCAAAAGTTTACGGGGTGAATGGCGAGGCCTTGGTGTGCTGGGTAACAAACCGCTAGGGGCAACTTTATTTGCAAATCCGAAAGTAAAGCGCACGCCGCTTACTTATAAGAAATTATCAGCGCATCATGCCTTATACCGGGCGGCCATACGCCATGTGGCCGCCCGGCCGGAGTATTTGTGGGCGCGCCGTTCTATATTCAGTTTGAACTGCGCTAGTATTATGGTCACCGAGGTTTTTCTACCAGGTCTGGAGTGAGTCATGAACGGGCTCGCTGTGAATGTTTGATACCGACTAATTTAATGCGATTGACTACCGTGAGAAAAAAATTTGATGTCTACATCCGCTTAACGCGGCTGGATAAGCCTATCGGCATTTTGCTGCTGCTGTGGCCGACGCTGTGGGCATTGCTGATGGCAGGCAACGGCAGGCCGGATTGGTTTGTCGTTTGGCTGTTTATTTTAGGCACGGTGCTGATGCGCAGTGCCGGCTGTGTCATGAACGATATTGCCGACCAGAAATTTGACGGCTATGTCGAGCGTACACAATACCGGCCGCTGCCTAATCGCGAAGCCAGCAAGAAAGAGGCATATTTGTTAGCCGCCGCGCTGAGCCTGATGGCTTTTGGCCTGGTGAGCCTGCTGAATCCGCTCACCGTCAAGCTATCAGTCGCGGCATTGTTCCTTGCAATCACCTATCCGTTGACCAAGCGCTTTTTTGCAATGCCGCAGGCTTACCTGGGCATCGCCTTCGGTTTTGGGATTCCAATGGCTTTTGCCGCTATCAATAATGATGTGCCGGCGGTTGCCTGGCTGCTGCTGCTGGCAAATGTGTTCTGGGCGGTTGCTTACGATACCGAGTATGCAATGGTGGATCGTGAAGATGATTTGAAAATCGGCATCAGATCCTCCGCAATCACTTTCGGGCGTTATGACATTATCGCAGTGATGATGTGCTATGCGGCTACGCTCTCTCTGCTGGCCGCTGCCGGGGCATATCTGGAAATGGGCGCTTATTATTATGCCGGGCTGTTAGCGGCATCCTGCGTCGCGATTTATCACTACTTCCTGATTAAAGGTCGTGATAGAAAGAATTGTTTTAAAGCTTTTTTAGGCAATAACTGGTTTGGACTGTTTGTATTTTGCGGCGTGGTATTCAATTATCTGGCTTAATGACTGCTGGCTGCATCGTGTTCGATGTTTCAGTTTTCATCTGTTAAAACCCAATCAATCAGGTTGGAGTCTTTCACGATCCTTTTTGGCTGTTTACCGTCGTTTACGCTTACCGCGTTTTCCTGCGTGTCGGCGGCTGCCTTGATGTGCTGTGTAAAATCAATATCGGGCGCTTCCAAGGTCCGTTTGGCTTCCGGCAATTTATCCGCTGCTTCAAAGTCGGCCTGTGCGGCAGCTCCGGATGCTGTATTGGTGATGGTTGTTTCTGCGGGGTAATGCTGCGTGACATCGTCTTCAAAGTCCAAGGTCGGGAATGTCTCCGCTGATGGCGGTGTCTGCGGTAGCGCGTCATACCAGTGTGTCGATAGTTCCTCCGCTGTGGTTTCGTGAACATTCATCATAGGCTCGGACATAAAGCCAGTGATGGCCTGTGATGGCGCAGCGGGGCTTTCTGTATTGCCGGGTTTATGGGGGCTGCCATTCGTATTAAGGGCTGCCGGCTTGGCTGCTTCATCTGTAACGGCCGGAGTGTTGTTAAGAGCCTCGGCAATTTGCTTTAATATGAACAGCTGTTCAAATATCTCGGGCTCAAAGCCTTCTTCCGGCTGTGATTCGCTGTTATAGATCAGGTCATCAAGCAATTCCAAGGCAGCAGTGGAACCCCATGCCACTTCGAGTTCTTTGGTGATGTATGGAAAGTCTTCTATAGTGGCGGTGCCGGTTTTCCTTGCTTCAGCAAACCCCGGCATATTGATGCGATAGTAATGATTACAGTCTGCAACAGTTTGCGTGTAGTCGGTTTCGGAGCCATGTGCAGCAATCAATGACAGCAGTTTAAGCCACACTTTAGGTGACTCCGAAGGGTGGTCGGCAAGATAGTCGTGAAGGAGGTGAATAGCCAGGCCGGAGCGCCCGTATTCAATCAGTACATCCACGCTTTCCAGAATATCTTCATTATTGCCGTTGATGGAGGTCGTCAATGCGGTGCTTGCCGGCTGCGCATTAAACCCCGATGCGATGTCAAAGCTTGAGTTTTCATCAAAAGCATCATTAAAGCCCGCATTCTTTCTGTCGCCAGCAAGGTTGCCGGCAGGCGTGATGGCTGTGTCGGCAGCGTTGTCGGTTGCGTCTGTCAACTCACGGTTATCAAACCAGCTGAGTGCCGATCTTGCCATGCGTGCATGAATCAGCTTGCGGCGCAGCCATGCGGCGGATGCCAGCAATGCAAACACTGCGATCAGGCCTGCCGTGATACGCAGCGTTCTCATGGAATCTTGCAATTTTCTTTCGGCGTTGGCGGCGTCGGCTTTAAGTTTTTCGTTATTTCCCTGCAGGCTGATTATCTGCGTTTTTAAAAGCGCCAGGCGATTATCCATCGCTGTAATTTCGTCCATCACATCCGTTGAGCTTGGAGGCAGCGTGCTTTCTACACGCGACAGGTCAAGTCGGGTTTCGAACTTCAAGCCAAGTTTCGGGAGCGTCATGTCTTGATCTGATGGAGGGTGGCCGCCCGAAATGCTTAGATATGGCCCGGACTTGGCTGCATTTTCGGTTTGATTGCCGGACTTGTCTGCCGGCTGGGGTAGGACCGTGTAAGTTGCCATCAACTTTTTATCCAGGCTGGACGATGAGGCCGTTTTAGGAGATTTCTTCTTCTTTTTGCTGATGGTCCCATTTGCAGCGTAAAGTTGGGAGCTAGGCATGCTCTTCCTGTTTGTAGCTTCGCTTTTACTGTGAGCAGCGGCATTCGCTGGTTCAGCGTTGTCTGCTTGCGCATCAACGCCCTTGGCGTTTGCGTCATTCAGTAGCGGTGGGTCAAGTAGCACGACATAATCCCGATGAATGTTCGGGTCGCAATGATGGGCAACGCGCAGATTAACGATAGGTTCAGTGATTGCTTGAAAGCTTTTGATGATGAGTTGATAACCGTTAGCCTGATGTTTGATGGCAAGCGAAGCTTTAGTGAAGGCAGGTGGGGAATTGGCGTCGGTTATTGAAAAGCAGCTTATATCTGGCGATTTTTCGACATCAGTAATATTTATCTGGGCGATTAAAGGCTCTCCCAGGTTCGATGTGACGATGGCGTCGTTTATACCAAGTGCCAGGCTCAAGTTGCAATAGGCCGTCAATAAAAATAAGGAAAATCGCAGAATGTTTTTTATTTTCAATTGGTAAGCTGATTTCTTGGTAAAATTTCTTAATGGTATTATTATCAGTTAGCAGTTATTCTGACTAATTGTTCAAGTCTTGTCAGTGCAAGAACAAGCATGATTTATACCAGTTGTATTATACGGTGTGGAAACATCGGTTATACTGCTGTAATACAATGATTTACATTGCATTACAATTCGTCGTAGCGGGTTTTGTGCCGGCAAGTGATGTTTTGTTAGAAAAAAACGCATGATTAAACATAATTGTATTTGACAGCACGTATTGTTTCGGAATAAAATCCGCCTCTTAATTTTTTTAGCTTAAGTATTGGTAACACGATGAAAACCTTTTCAGCAAAGTCACATGAAGTGAAGCGCGACTGGTTTGTGGTTGATGCCACAGACCTAGTGTTAGGCCGTTTGGCTAGCGCAGTTGCACACCGTTTGCG
>Ga0208116_1000664_pt1 | contig 10439 bp, 11 predicted proteins | sample LakWasMeta9_HOW4_2_FD_183859 | JGI IMG/M metagenome (GOLD analysis project Ga0208116, IMG submission 183859) | Freshwater sediment methanotrophic microbial communities from Lake Washington under simulated oxygen tension - Sediment Metagenome... | ecosystem: Environmental > Aquatic > Freshwater >... | reverse complement strand
ATCCGCCATCACGGTGTCTGTACCGGTTACCACGGTTCCGTTGCCCTCGGCATTTTTGCTGATGGGACCAGGTTTGGCGGGCTTGATGTTTGCCGGCAAGCGGCGGAAAGAGGATTTTCGCGTCTAAACCTATTTTGCATGGCGTCTGCAAATTATCCTTAACATCGCAAGCGCAGATGTAGTTTATATCACCAGCCACTTGATTCCGCCATATTTTGGGCGGAATCAAGTGGCTACAATCATGAATAAAGACCAACGAAATTATTCGTTGGTCGGCCCGAAACTATCGTCCAATCCACTGCACACTTAGCCTCTGGTTATGTTTGGCTGTTCAACCAAAAATGATCTGAGAATCTCCCCTGTTTTGCCCCATGGGGATATTGTTTCTCCTGCCAGGCCTTCTATTCTTCCGTCGGTTACCACCTAAAAAGCACAGCCGCGATGAGCCAGGCATTTTAGCCAGCGCAACAACGCTCTTATCGCGTCCATTAAAACGAAGGCAAGCAACAAGACTTGCCATCCATAAGAAAATAAAAATAATGAAAATCGTACCTGTTACGCAAGTCATCGTCCTTTTGCTAATAGCATCCATGATTGGTATTGTCGTTAAAAGCGTATTAACCAACGTAGATTTGAATGCCTTACAGGCAGCCAGTATCACTAGTCATACATCTGCCGAAGAAACCAAATCTGCCATCTGGTATGTTAACCACCAAGATGAGGCGCACAAGCATATTCAGGAATGCCGTAAAGATATTAGCCTGGGTTATACAGAAAACTGCATTAACGCCGAATACGCGATAAAAATAATTGGTCAATAAATAGCAATGGCACTTCTACAAGATATATCACTTCATTAATTGCAACCCTTCCATTCCCAGCTAAAAAACGGCAAGTAAAGACCGAGTAATGATGAATCAATCAGTTCAACCAGTACAACAGCAAGCGATAGCTGGGGCCATAACAACACCTGGTATTGTCGCGATTGTCGATGATGATCCCTATATTTCCTGTGCGCTTGGTATGTGGTTAGAGCTATATGGCTTGCGTGCTACACACCATACTTCGGGCGAGAGCCTTTTGCAGGCTATTCATCAAGAGGAGGATCGCCTGGTCGTGCATATCGCCGTTGGTAATGACGTGGAATTGCCACTGATCGGCGCCATACTCGACCTTAATCTTCCCGGCATCACCGGCATCGAACTTGCTCACGCCTTGCGCGGCCTAGCGCCGGAGCTGCCACTTACTATCATTACGGCGCTGCACGACGATGAACGCGCCCGTTACGGTAATCCGCCGCCGGATATATGCTGCCTTAAAAAACCCTTCGATCTGGGTGCATTGGAAGACGCACTGTTTCAGCTGCTCCAATGACCTTCTTCGATGTCCGTACTGCATTCCTGATCTTAGGACTGCTCTATCTACTCTTACCGACAGTCGCATGGATAGTACTGGCGAGGCAACGTTCGCTCCAGGTCGCATTATGGTGTGGCGGAGGACTTTTGGTTGGAGCTGGTTCAATATTAGTCGGCTTGTACAACAGTATCCCAGAGTGGGCTTACATAACCCTGCCAGCTGTGATGTTCAGGGTTTCTTTTTTGGCCCGCATCCAATCCTTGCGCATGGATCTGGGAATACCCTGGCCCTGCCCCTGGATGGTGCTCGCCGAAATGGCGATATTCCTGACTTTCACAGGCATACATTATGGTTTGCAAGATCATGTCCTGCGAGCGCAATTCAATAGCAGTGTCATCGCAGGATTACTCCTTCACCTTGCCATGCTGGCTTGGCGCATCGGGCGTGATGAGCAAAGCCCTAGCGCCAAATGGATCTCCTATGTCTATGGGTTGGTAGGCACAGCCATGGTATTTCGAGTATTGTCCCTGACGAATGGGGGCGGCAATTCCAATGTATTGAACGAAGGATTCAGTGCACAACTGTTAGTACTGTCTTTGCTGCTGTCATCCGTAATAGGACATTTTGGCTATGTCGGTTTGGCCTTGGATCGCTCAATGCGGCGCGAACTCAAGATGACCGCTGATCGGGCGCGCGACGAGGAAAACCGTCGCCTGGGCGCGCAGATTGCCCAACTCGATCGCCAACGTAGCCTCGGTGAGCTGTCGGCGTCGCTGGGGCACGAGCTGAATCAACCACTCACCGCCATCTTGACCAATGCTCAGGTAGCCAAACGCGGTTTGCAGTCTGGGCGGTTTGATACCGCCCAACATACCGAATTCCTCGATAAAATCGTCCACAACACCCAGCGAGCCAGTCAGATTATCGAGCGTATTCGCAGCTTCATACGTCCTTCCACTTCACGTAGCGAGCCGGTTGATCTCAATATCATCGTTCGTGAAGTCGCCGAACTGGTCGCTGACGACGCCCACAGATCTAAGGTCCGTTTCGTATTTTCTGCCAATACTGGCCAGATGCTGGTGACAGGTGATTCCATCCAGTTGTCGCAGATTGTTCTAAATGCGTTTCGAAATGCTATCGAAGCGCTTAAGCAGGCGCGACAAAGAGAGATTCAGGTGTCTTGTCGATACTCAAATGAGCGTATCATTTTAAGTATTCGAGATACCGGCCCAGGACTTACACCCGAGGCACTTGATCAGGCCGGGACGCCGTTCTTTACCACCAAGTCAACCGGGCTGGGCATGGGTATTTCTATTTCACGATCAATTGCCTTACAGCATGGCGGCACGTTGAATCTTACCAATGCTGACGCACAGGATGGTGGTGGCGCGATCGTCGAACTTAATTTTCCGGCGCTGTCTGAGGTGAATCTATGAAAACACTCAAAGAATATCGGTCACCGATCACGGTCTTCGATCGGAAGCTCGCAGAGCACTGCACCCGTGGCCGCGTGGTCATCATTGACGATGATGAAGAAATTTTGTCAGCATTGACCGCCCTGGTTGAAATGGAAGGTTATGCATGCGAGACCTATGTCTCGGCGCTGTCTTACTTGCAGATGCTGAATTATAACCGGCCGTGCTTTCCTGGCCCTTGCTGTGTACTGTGCGATGTAAAGATGCCCGAGCTCGGTGGCTTGGAACTGCAAAGCCGCCTTGCTGAGCTTGACGATACGCCGGTGCTGCTGATGAGTGGAGCCAGCGGGGCGCGAGAAGCGGTGAGTGCTTTCCATGCCGGAGCGTTGGATTTTCTTATCAAGCCTATCGACGCCGATACGCTACTGACTGCCGTGGACAAGGCGCTGGTCGTCAGTGTGGAGCGGTATAGTCAGCGAGTGCGTAAAGTCACTCTTGCAGCGCAGATCGCCACCTTGACTGAACGGGAACGTGATATTGCCCGACGTGTTGCTGCCGGACAAACCAATCCGGCTATTGCTGAAGAACTTGGTATCGCTTTGCGTACCGTAAAACTGCATCGGCAGCGGGCCATGGAGAAAATCGGTGCGGTTAAAATGAAGGATCTGGTTCGCATTGCCGATGAAGGCAACTTATAAGGTAATGTGCTGGATAAAAACTACCGGGAACATGGCTCCGGTATCGACGCAGCTGGCATTAACATGATTGCCAGTCTGCGTATTACCTTATAAAAATTATTTACCCAGCCGGATAACCCGGCCCTGTGCGGCAGACTGCAAGGCGGCGACGATGATTTGGCAGTTGGCTTTGGCATCTTCAAACGACAGTGCCGGCGCGGTGCCGTTTAATACGCAATCGCTGAAATGTTCAATTTCCAGGTTGAAGTGGTTGGCGGCGGGTAGGCGTTCTTCAGATTGACGGCCGTCTTCGGTCCACCAGGAAATGACCGGCACATCGCCCGGCAGTTGCCAAACGGTCTCGCATTTAATGCCGCCGCGGGTACCGATAATTTCATATTCACAACGGCGCGCGCGTTCAAAGCTGAAATCAAAGTGGGCGAACTTACCCTCGCCAAAATCAAGCACGCCGCTGGTGGTGGTGTCGGCGCCGCTTTCTACATAGCTGGAGATGGCGGTGACTGCTATCGGCAGTTGTTCAAAAAACATCCGGGCTGAATGGATGGCGTAGCAACCGATGTCCCACATGGCGCCGCCGCCGCGTTCTACGCTTTCAGTTAAACGATACATTCGTGCCGGACGCATCATAAACGAGTAGCTGGCGCGTACCGAGCGAATGTCGCCGATCAGTCCTTGTTCGAGCAATTCTTTTACCCGCGCATGTTGCGGGTGAAACCGGTACATAAAGCCTTCCATAACGGTGACGTTGTGACGTTGTGCGGCGGCTTCGATGGCTTCAATATCTTCCAGGGTCAGCGCCATCGGCTTTTCGATTAACACATGTTTGCCATGTTCGATGGCGCGTAAGGCCCACTCGGCGTGTTCATGGTTAGCCATAGGTAGATACACAGCATCAATTTCACTATCGGTGAGCAGGCTTTCAAGGTGGTCATAAGTGCGCACATCTTGCTGCTGCGGGGCATATTGAGCCAACGTTTGTGCGGCAGCGCCGGGCCTGCGGCTGGCAATAGCCACCAATTGGGCATTACTTGCCTCGACGATGGCCGGCAGCAGGCGTTCATTAACGCGTGCCGCGCCTAAAATACCCCAGCGTAGTTTTGTGTTGCTCATAAGCATCCTCTTCGAATCGTTCCCCGGTGTTAAGCAGTAAACTTAAAAATAGGGTCGTTGTTAATGTTCTGACTAGGTAATGATACCGCTATTTGCTAAGCAAAATGGCATTGTTGTCGCCAATCTGCTTATTTTTAAGTGTAGAAATACCTAGATGAAGGCTTGCTGAATGGATGCTTTACACTTCTGTATTGTCATTAAATGATTACATGGGCGCTGGTGGACAGGGGCTAAAGCAAGGTATGCTTTAAGGCATCAATCATTGGGTTAACACTACCGGCTAGGCGTTTTTAACTGGCGTGGGTTGGGGATTTTTATTATGCAATTCAAACAAATTTTGCAGCACAGTCTTATTACCAGATTGGCGCTTATTTTAGTGTGTACGCTGTTTGTGAGCAGTTGTGTCAATCGACCAGCCATTCATAAATCAGCTTTGCAGTCGTCTTATCAAACCTTGTCGTTAGGTTTATTTGAGGTCAATTCGTTTGATGTTTATGTGCATGACGATATGGTGTATGTGCTATTTGCCGGGTCAGAAAAAGCCGACAGCAAGGCGCGCGTGGTTCGTTATATTCGCTCCGAAGATTCCGGTAGACATTGGTCTAAGCCAATTGATATTGGCGGATCTGTCCCCGCACCGACTGACGCAGTGCGTGGCAATGATGTGCAACTGGCGGTCAGCGGCAATAATTTATTGGCGATATGGCAAGCACGCGGCGAATTCCCCGGCATGGGGCCGATGGTCAGCGTGTATTCGCATGATGGCGGCAACACCTGGCAAGCAGGCGCCAACCCTGCTGTAAACAATGCCGGGGATCAGGCCCACATCGATTTGGCCGCTGATCAGCAAGGCAATTTTCATGTCGTTTGGCTGGAAGATCCGGAAGAAAACGGTTACCAAAGCTTGCGTTATGCTCGGTCCATTGATGGCGGCGTGCAGTGGCAACCCACTCAGCGCTTGGATGACGGCACCTGTTCTTGTTGCTGGAATACCTTAAAAGTGTCGCCAAGCGGTGAACTGAACGTGCTGTATCGAGACATGAAACCGCGTGACATGGCGCTAATACGTTCATCGGACCACGGCGTAAGTTGGCAACCGGTCAGCGTGGTCGGCGACTTTAATTGGCAGTTTGAAGGCTGTCCGCATATTGGCGGCGGGCTGGCGCAAGCTGGTGACGATCAGCTTAATGCCGTGGTCTGGACCGGCGCTGAACCAAATCCTGGCCTGTATCATCTGCGCTCCGATAACAACGGCAAGACTTGGACGGCACCTCAGTCCTTAGGAAATCATGCCTTGCACGGTGACATTGCCGCGCTTGATAACAAGCATATCTTGGCAATTTGGGATGAATTGGGGCCGGAAGGCTCCAGCATCGCGTCCGCACAATCGCAAGATGGCGGCAGCACTTGGGCAACCACACAATTCTTATCAAAGCCCAATGCGCTTGCAACCCATCCAAGAGTAGTCAGCACCTCAACCGGATATTTGACGCTCTGGACAGAAAAACAACCCAAGCAACGCAGCCAGCTAGCGATTGCTGTTTTTGATTAGGCTAAGTTTTACTGCCCGGTAAAAAAGCATCAGTTATATAATGGCCGCGCAATCATTTGAACAATCGGTTTAATCTTTAGACATCATGACTCACTATAAAAATAATAAAAAATTCAGAGTAGCGGTTTGTTTAGCTGTGTTTTTGGCGATGCTTTTGCCGGCGCAAAGTTGGGCGCATGCCATTTTAGTGCGCTCGCAACCAGCCAAAGAAGTCGAGATTACCGAAGCGCCCAAGCAGGTAGATGTCTGGTTTGATGACAAAGTCGGCAGCGAGTTTATGGCGCTGGCCGTCATTGATAGCACCGGCAAACGCGTCGATAACAAAGATGTCGCGCAAGAAACATTTAATCCTGCGCATCTTTACTGCACCGTGCAGCCCTTACCGCCGGGTGTTTATACCGTGCGCTACCGGGTCGTTTCTATCGATACCCACATCGTCACCGGCAAATTTCAATTTACTATCAAAGCGCCTTAACAGTTAAGGTCGTCCTCTAATCAAACAAGGCTCATCATGAAAAATACCATTGCCACCCTTTGCGGAATTTTGCTGTTCAGCACCCTGTTGCATGGTTGCGATAAGCTTAAGTTCGACGATAAACCCCAGATTGAGGACATCAACAGCGTTGGCTGTTTAATTACCAACGATTTTTACGCCGTGCATTTTAGTGCGTATCTAAAGTCGTCCGGCGGCAATGACCGCGATGCCTTGTTACGGCCTTACTGCCAAAATATTCCCGGCGTCGGCAAAGCCTTTTTTGCCGCCGACTTGATTGATCGGGATATACGTAAAACCCCAATCGGTGTGCGCGTGGTTGAAGTACAAAAAACCGGCAGCAAACCGGACGATTTTACCGAACTGCGCACCATCGCCGAGTTTCCGGCCAAGCTGTACCCGCGTGGCGTCGTTGAAGCGCAGGCGGATATTGATAAAAACGGCGATTACGTGCTGGTGCTGATTGTCGGCGGTGAAGATGCGTTAGCCGAAGAAGATAAATTAAAAATCCCGTTTACCGTGGGCGGCAATCCTTTTGGACTCTCAACCATTGAGTTGTCGGTACTGGCAGGCGGCGGACTGTTGCTTGTCGTCGGCGTGGTTTTTCTAGTGGTGTTCTTACGTAAAAAACGAGCCGCTCGCCGCGCATTAGAGGGCTAACTGTGAGTACTGAAGCTTGTTTGTGCGGTTCAGGGCTTAGCTATTCAGAATGCTGCGGACAGTTTCATAGCGGGGCAAAAATACCCACGACTGCCGAAGCGCTGATGCGGTCGCGTTTTAGTGCCTATGCGCTGCGCAATGGCGAGTACTTACAGGCGACTTGGGACATTACCAGGCGCCCCAAAGAGATTGATTTTTCCAAGGAAACCGTCGAATGGCAACGGCTTGTTATAGAAACGGTAAAAAAAGGCGGCGTCAAAGACAACAAGGGCTTGGTCGAATTTAAAGCCTACTACCTGCAAGACGGCGAAGAGCACGTCTTGAGTGAGATCAGCAAATTTACCAAACAAGGCGGCCGCTGGTTTTATCTGGACGGCGTAGTTAAATCCATCAGCAAAGCCAACCAGCAAATCAATCAAGGCAAAAATGCGCCATGTTCGTGCGGCAGCGGTAAGAAATTTAAGCGGTGTTGCGGAGTTGAGTAAATATTACTTGGTGTATGGCCGGTAAGATTGGATAAAGTGGATGGGTACTAAAAATCACTAAGGTAGCTTTGGTGTTCAATAAAATTCAAAAAAAAGAAAAATATAGAGTGTTTTTAGGAGCGCTTGCGGTTGCGCCAAGAACCGATTTTAAAAGGCATCGTGATCAATGGGGGATATTTCAAACAGAAGATTTAGATGCCGGACTTCGCCAAAGTCTTAAAGAAATATTCCCATTTCCTTTAGCAACTGAAGTCAAAGAACTAAAAGATAACGATCTGGGTCTTGATGTCGTAGTTGTAAAGTTTCAATCCGGCGATGCATTAGTGTTTTCTTTAGGTGAATTCGAAATTCCCATTTTGTGGCGGCCGAAAGTAATGGTTAGCTCTCGTCTTTATTATTTAATGACAGATAAAACAAAAGATACTTTTTCTTTTACTGAAAAAATGAAATGGAATCAGTATCTTGGACGTATACTAAGTTGGCGGGCATTATTTCGTTTTCGCCCTATATTCGACTCAAAAGATATGAACTACCTTTTATATCTAGCTTGTCATAAGCTTCTAGTAAAGATGCAAAAAGGCATATGATTTAGTGGGCACATGCTGTTTTGTGCCCATGCGAAACGTATGTTGAAATGATAAATGGTGGGCAAAGCAGCCTGCCCACCCTACGCTATTGGCACTTCAGATTTGGAAATGATTGACGCTAATCTTAAAATTGTGGCGAGCTAAACATCAAACTGCAAGCTTGCCAGCCGTGCGTAAAGCCCGCTTTGATTGCGTAAATCTTCCGGTGAACCCATTTCAACAATACGACCTTCGTCCATTACGATGATGCGGTCGACTTTTTTTACGGTGGCTAGGCGATGGGCAATGATTATTGTGGTGCGCCCCTGCATGGCGGCATTCAAGCCTTCTTGCACGAGTATTTCAGATTCCGCATCCAACGCGCTGGTGGCTTCGTCGAGCAATAATAGCGGCGCATTTTTCAAAATCGCGCGGGCAATGGCAATACGCTGACGTTGGCCGCCAGATAAACGCGTGCCGCGTTCACCCAGAAAAGTTTGATAGCCATCCGGTAGGCGGGTGATGAATTCTTCCACTTGCGCGGATTTAGCCGCTGCCATGACTTCTTCATCGCTGGCATCGGGTCTGCCGTAGCGAATATTTTCCAAGGCGTTGGCAGAGAAGATCACCGAATCTTGCGGCACGATGGCAATTTTGTCCCGTAATTCATGCAGAGAAAGCTCACGAATATCCTGGCCGTTAAAGCGAATACTGCCATCCGTGACATCGTAAAAACGTAATAACAGTTGAAACAGGGTGGTTTTGCCTGCACCGGATGGGCCGACCAGGGCAACGCTTTCGCCGGCAGCAATATCGAGAGTGATTTTATCAAGCGCTGTTGTCTGCAATCTCGACGGGTAACGGAAGCTGACTTGGTCGAATTGAATCTCAGCTTTGCCGGTCTGAGGCAGTAATTGTGGGCTGTCGGCGCCGACAATGGCTGGCTTGGCATGCAGCAGTTCCAGCAAACGTTCGGTAGCGCCGGTTGCGCGCATCACATCGCCCCATACTTCCGCCATGGTGCTGACACCGCCCGCAACCAAGGTGGCATAAAGCACGAAAGACGCCAGTTGGCCGCCAGTCATAGTGCCTGTATTGACCAGGTTGGCACCAATCCACAACACGAAAATAATGGAGCCCATCACTGCCATGATAATGATCGCCGTTAATGCCGCGCGCACGCGACTGCGGCGGATTGCGGTGTTAAAACTCACTTCGGCACGATCGGCAAAGCGGTTAATTTCTCGTTGTTCCTGGGTGTAGGCCTGAACTGTCGGCACCGCGTTGAGAATCTCACCTGCCAGTGCCGAGGCATCGGCAATTTTATCTTGTGATTCGCGCGAGAGCTTTTTGACTTTTCGGCCGATCGCCATGATCGGCAGTATCAATAAAGCCATTAGCCCAAGGTTTAACGAGAACAGGTACAAACTGGTGACGGCCAGCATCACCATGCCGCCGATAAACTGAAACAGGCTGCGCAGGCCCATCGAAATCGAGCTGCCGACCACCGTTTGAATTAAGGTGGTGTCGCCGGTCAGGCGTGACAACACTTCGCCGGTTTGTAAAGTCTCGAAAAACTGCGGGGACTGAGTCAGAACCCGTGCATATACTGCGCTACGCAAGTCGGCCGTCACCCGCTCACCGACCCAGCTGACGGTGTAATAACGCGCCGCTATTGTTAGTGCCCAAAGGCTTGCCAAACCGAACAGCGCTATAAAATGGCCATTTAAGCTCAACGAACCCAACAGTCCGCCGCCGGTGTTTTGGCGGCCGCCAAAGCCAAAGTCGATCAAGTCACGGAACGCCAACGGCACCAGCAAGATTGTCGCTGAGCCAAGACATAACAGGAAGAACGCCAGGATCATTCTGCCCCGATAGGGACGAATAAAAGGCCAAAGACCTTTAAGAAAAGAAATACGGCGAGTGGAACCAGGTTGAATAGATGCGGAGTTAGCCATTAGTTAACGTGTTTAATGAGATGTACTGCATTTTCTCACGCCCTAAACAATCAGCCCGATAAAATTGATAGGCCTCTGACGGAGCATTAAGTAACTGTTTAATTTAAGCCAACAACATGGAAGCCAACTCTCAATCGGTTTATGAT
>Ga0208116_1000662_pt1 | contig 10473 bp, 11 predicted proteins | sample LakWasMeta9_HOW4_2_FD_183859 | JGI IMG/M metagenome (GOLD analysis project Ga0208116, IMG submission 183859) | Freshwater sediment methanotrophic microbial communities from Lake Washington under simulated oxygen tension - Sediment Metagenome... | ecosystem: Environmental > Aquatic > Freshwater >... | reverse complement strand
ATAAAGCGCCATGGCTGCATGAGCCCAACGCTGGGTGCATGGTGTGCCGCCTGCAGAATCTTTGCAAGTGTTTCTGCGGATACCGGTGTGGATAGAAAGTGGCGCATATCCCTGCGCTCTGCAATCACGCGGTATACGGTAGCGATTTCTGATTTGGTGAATTGATGGTTAGCCATAAAAAAAAACCGCATTAGAGCCTTGCTCTAATGCGGGCTGTTTCAGTATTTAACACCCTGATCGCGATAAATTATGCGACGTTAGCAGATGATGAGGCTTTGATTGCGTTGTGCAGCTTAGGCAATGCCTTGGTCAGTGCCCAGAATGCCGCCAGGTACATTGCGGTAAAGCCCATGTAGCTTGGCAGATATTCCCAGCCATGCTTCAGGGATTCAACGATACCTGCATCCGGGAAGCGGCCGGAAAATAAATAATAAGTCTGTGTGGAAATCACAAATGCAGCGAATGTTGAGACAACAGAGGCCGCTGTGTATTTGGCAATATCCGTACTGTCAGCCTGTTTGCCTAACCATGCGCCAGCCAGCCACATGGCTGCGTAAGCCGGTAACATGCCCCAGTAGCCATCGGTCAGGCAGAAGGCCTGAATGCTGTCTATCGCGGCGGCGCCGAAGTCAATTGCTGTAGCCAGCACTACGAATAAGGCAAACCAGGCAGCTTTTCTGAGGTACAGGCCACCGATCAGGAGTAAAGCCAGGCTTGCATCAGGTAATGATACGCTGGTCAGTACATGGCTGCCGCGGGTCAGCAGCATGAAAAAAGCGATGACTGCGGCAATGATAACTTGTGTGTACGCAGCTGGTTGTGGAGTTGATGTATTCATTTTATTTAAGTGCCTTTCAAAAAGGCGCGTATGGGTTATACGCGGCCCCGGTCATTTATAGCATCATAACATTTTGTGTTACTGCATAAAAGAACACATTAGAAATCCGCTTTCATGCCTACGCGCCAGGTGCGTACAAAATCAACTGGATAGATCGCGTTATCGGCAATCTGCACGGAGTTTTCCTGATCAAAAATATTGTTGATTGCGGTAAAGAAATTCAGGTTCCTGTACTGGTAGTTAATCGCAATATTCGTTGAATTGAAGCTGTCCTGCTTATGGCTGAAATTGTTTTCAAAATCATTAAAGGCATAGGCGGTAGAGCGCCAGGTATGGTTCAGGTTCAGGCTGGCATGATCAAGGAACTTGTAATTCAGGTTCGCAACAATCGTATGCTTGGGTGCGCCTGGCAAGTCTTTATCCTTGATAATCGAGCCATCCAGCGTTGTTTCTTTATCCACTATGGCGCGAGTGTAGTTGTAAATAATGGAAGCACTCAGGTCATTGCTGAATTTGTAGCTGTCCTGTAATTCCAATCCATATTTATAGGTTTTGTCCAGGTTGCTGTTCGTGCCGAAAAAACCAAAAGTCGGATCGAGATATATTTCGTTGTTCAGGTTAGCCCTGAATACGGTAATCTTCAAACGGTTGTAAGCTGAAACATGGTTGATGCCGGCATTCAGGGTGCGAACCTTTGCCGGGTCAAGAAAACCGTTAAACCCGCCGCCAAAAGTAAAAAGCCTGTCAATATCAGGAGCCTGGTAAGCCTGGTTGTAGTTGGTGAATACGCTCAGGCTGTCGTTAAAACGATAATTGGCACCAATATCATACGCATCAATATCTTCGGACTTTTTCGCACCGCTTACTGGACCAAACGCATAAGAAACTGGCGAGAACCGATATTTGACTTGTTCATTACGAGCGCCGGCAGATAATGTTAGAGCGTTTATCTTGTACTCGCCGCTTACATAAACAGCCTCGTTTTTCTTGGTGGTTTCATCTTTTGAAGTTCCCCATGGACTGTAATCGCTGAATGATTTGCGAGAGCCGTCAAAATCCTGATAGCCGGCTAGCAGGCTGAATGTATCGCTTTGGTAGCTGATGCTGATGTCATTGCCTTTATATAGGGAGTTAGCTGTTGATGGCGTTGAGGATATGAACTCGGAGAATTTATCTTCCTGATAGTGAAAGGCGCTAAGCCTGACGTGGTCATTAACGTCATATTCGCCGCCGATCCGCCACTGGTCGCTATTGAAGCTTTGATGTGTGTAAGTCTGGCTGAATGGCCTTTGCGTGACTTGTCTTGGGTCGTCGCGAAATTCATCTTGCGTCAGTGCGTTTACATAGCGCACGTCGTTACGGGAGCTGGTACCTTCGATGTTAAAGCGCAATTGGTCGGTGGGTTTGATCTTCAGTTTGACGTTCTGGCTATTGCTGGTGAATTGGTCTTTATGGCCGGTCTCATCTTTTTTGCTGAAACCATCATGGCTGTCATGTGCCAGATTCACGGAGAGATCGATATATTTTTCAGAGAAACCGGCATTGATATACGAGTTCTTCTGGCCAAAATTACCTAAAGAGCTGCTGATGCTGACACCGGTCTTGTTCTTCGTATAAATCTGAATGCTGCCCGCGGTTGCACCGTCACCGTAAATGACAGAGCTGCTGCCCTTGGCGATCTCAATGCGCTCGATATTGCCTAGCGCAATCCCTGCAAGCACGCTGGGTGACAGATCGATACTATTCAGGCGTTGTCCATCTACTGTAATGACAACGTTCTGATGGCCGTTCTCGGTGCCGAAGCCGCGCAGGTTGATTGCTGGCGTTGCGCGGTTGCCGATGTTCGGTGATGCGTTCAGCGAAGTTTGCTGTGCAAGATATTCGTAAAGGGTTGCTGCGCCAGAAGCTTCTATCTGTGCGGCAGTATGGATTTCGGAGGCGTAGGTCGTCTCTGTGTCTTTGCGTTCAAAGCGATTTGCTTTTACGGTGACGTCATCAAGTGCGATGGTTTCGGCAGCAAAAACAGGCGATGAAATTGAGAGGCCAATCAGGCTGGCAATGGTGGATCTTTTCATTATATATTCCCTAAGCTATGCGCGACCCCGCGTATAGCGTTTAGTAACTTAGTTTGTAAGCTATTTTATTGATAACCTAGAAAACAAAAGGGGATAGAGAGATCTAAAGAAAGCGCAGGAGCAAGTGGTTGGAAGCGCAGCCTTTGATACCGTCACCCCGCGGTAATTTTCTAGCGTAAGTGTTGCGAGGCCGGTCTCCGGGCTGGTGAGCTTGAGGTTTTTATAAACCCTGGGTTTGCGCCTTCCCGAGCTATTTAGAGATCAGTGGCATATTGCAAACCATTATGAATAATCAGACTCACTTACCGTTGCGGGGGCAGCACAGGAATTGTTTCGGAAATTGAAACGCACCTGTTTCCCAGTTTCACCTTGTTTGCAGATAGCAAACTTGGCACCTATCAACTTCGGCAATTATAACTTTTAATTTTTAAATCTTATTAACTATTTACAACTTATTTAGTTTGTAAATTATTGTAATACTTTATGAAATTCATGTTAGCTATTGACTATAATCAATTTTCTAAATTATAGTTGCTGTATGGATGCAGACTTAAGAGCGCTAGAACAGAAACTATCACACTTGATTTCGATGTGTAATGAGTTACGCGGTGAAAACGCGCAGCTACGCCATAGTTTGAATAAGATGGAAGCCGACACTGCGGCATTGAAAGCCAACATGGCACAGGCCAGCGAGCGCATTGAAACATTGATAGACAGTCTTCCCTGAATCAGATTCAACCTCACATTTTAGAGCAGATAATAATGAGCGATATTAAAGGCGTAGACGTCAGTATCATGGGGCGGAACTTTACGGTGTCGTGTACCGATGAAGAACGTCCCGGCCTGATTAACGCTGTGAATTTTCTGGATAAGAAAATGCGCGATATCCGTGATAGCGGTAAAGTGATCGGTGTGGAAAGAATCGCAATCATGACTGCCCTGAACCTGGCTCACGAGCTACTTAACAGCAAGAGCGGTGATGTCGATGTAGGCGATATCAAACGCAGGATTACAATCATGCTGGATCAGATTGATCAAGCCTGTGAGCATGAATAAATATAAAATTTTGTCAAAAATACACGTCAAAAGAGAGTAGAATCAATTCAAGCAGTGTTATCTTAAAAGGAAGCAGGATTTAAGATAACGCATCAGATTTCAAAGTTTGTTCTCTGCGGTTCGGTTTAGGCTAATAATTCCTTGAACTAGTTTATAGCATCGGTTTTAGTCATTCGAGCGACTGTGTGAGCGCCTCTTGCAGGTGTACCTAATGCACTCTAGGCTGTTACCACTTGAGCCTTTTTGGTTCAGGATGCTGGTCTAGGCTGTTCCGTGGAGAACTCTCAATCCCCGCTTTTTTCCATAAGACGGTGTTATTCCCGATTGGATTTCTCAGGCATGGCAAACCTGTTTGATATTCGTAAAAAATTTCTTGAAAATCCGCATACGATTAAAAATATCCGTCAGGACTTTCCCGATTGGCATCGGGGCAGGTCGCACTATGCGCTTTGGGCGATAGATGTGGATTGCCAGGCAGTGCGGCAGCAGGTACAGGCTGCCCAGCAGCATCTGGCGGGTCTTCTGCTTGATGGATATTGCCGCCAGCCCCATGTAACGCTTGGCATCAGCGGGTTTCTGAGTGGACAGCCGCAATGTTCGGATAATTACGGCGCCTGGGATTTTGAAGCTGATGTGTCGGCTTTAAAAAGTGCCTGCATACAGCCATTCGAGATTGAAATCGGCTCCTTGGCCAGTTTCAGTTCAGCACCATTTCTTCATGTTCATGATTCTGGCCATCGCCTGCACGCGCTGCATGCGCTTTTGCATTCCATGGTCTATGGTGAACGTACGCAATACGTTCCTCATGTAACGGTTGGCCTGTATTCCGATACATGGAGAACTGAAATGATCGATCTTCGGCTGGATGCTTTTCCGCAGGAAAGCGTGACAAGCTGTTTGATCAGTCGAATCAGCCTGATGTGTTATAACGCTTCTGAGATCGGCGGCGAGCTGCTGACGCTTGCCGACTATGACCTGGCGCAGGGGACGCTGCAATGGCGTCAGCCATCGACTGTTCTGCCTGACAGTTCTCTGGCTATCTTAATGCGTGATATTTGAGGTCTGCCAGGCTGACTATTTCCAGACATTTTTCGTGGCAGGCTTCCATGATCACCGGCGGCGCAAATCCGGCTTCGGATGCCTCAAGCCAGCGACTGGCACATAGGCACCAGCGGTCGCCGGCCTTTAGTCCTGCAAAGCCATATTCAGGGCGCGGTGTGCTTAAGTCGTTACCGCATGAAGTCGAGAATGCCAGGAACTCCTCTGTCATTTGCGCGCAGACGGTGTGGCTGCCGCTGTCTTCAATACCGGTTTCACAGCATCCGTTGCGCGTAAAACCGGTAACCGGACTGAGGCTGCAAACTTGCAGTGGGGTTCCTAATACATTCTTCTGGTGTGGCTTCGTCATAATGAAAATTGATGATTGTGGATTTGGTTATAGATTATCATAAGCAAATATTTTTAACTGGAAAAAACCATGCGTTATTGGTTAATGAAATCTGAGCCGGCGGACGTTTCAATTGATGATCTGGCGGCGCGCCCGGATCAGACTGTCGATTGGTATGGCGTACGTAATTACCAGGCAAGAAACTTTATGCGCGACCAGATGAAGGTGGGTGATGGTGTGCTGTTTTATCACTCCAACTGTGCCGAGCCCGGCATTGCGGGTATCGCTGAAGTGAGTACGCTTGCTTACCCTGATCGATTGCAGTTCATCGAAGGGCATAAGTATCATGACCCCAAAGCAAGCCCGGAAAACCCGCGCTGGTTTAATGTGGATGTGAAGCTGGTGCGTAAAACAAGATTGTTAAGTCTGAAAGAAATGCGAGAGACGCCGGAGCTTGCCAATTTGCGGATTCTTCAGCGTGGGAACCGCTTATCCATTACGCCGGTAGACCCCAGGGATTGGGAATTGATATTGGAAAAGTTAAAATAAAAAGCCCCGGAACGGGGCTCAGACCTGCTGATAAACCCCGCTATTTTGCGGGGTTTAGGCTAAGTTTATAAAGGCTTGTCTAAACTGCCTGATGATTTTGGATAAGTCACCACGCCCCAAGGCATCTTTTTATCTTCGATCTGCTTGGTTACTTCCAGCTTTTCGGTATCTATCACAAATACCGCATCCGATTTACCGCACGCCAGCAGAATCTCTTTGTCGTCAGGGGTGAAGCTGAAGTGCCAGCAGCGGTTCCCGGTCGTCACTTGTTTTACTTTTTCATACGTTTTTGCGTTAAATACTTCCAAGGTCTTGGCCTTGTTTGCCGCGACGTAGATGTGTTCGCCTGCGCGGTCATAAGCGATGCCGTATGGCGTGGCACCGGTATCTACCGTGCGTAATACTTTAAAGTTCTTGTCCAGCACCATGAATTTGTTGCCGTACTCCAGTGTAACGACGTAGGTTTTGCCATCCGGAGATACTTTTACGCCACGAGGACGGTCACCATATTCATGTGTCTTGATTGTCTTGAGCAACTTTCCGGTTTTCATATTGTGTACGGTCACGGTATTGTCAGCTTCATTGGTAATCACCAGCTGTTTACCGTCTTTGCTGAACTCGATCCCCTCGGTTTCAGGGCCGCCGACAATTTCGCGTACTTTTTTGCCTAGTTTTAAATCAATAATGCCGATACGCGCCGGTTCGGCATCGTCATCCTCAGCTTCTTTTTCTGCTTCTTTTGCCGCGGCTGAGCCAGGTGCCGGAGGAGGGCCGCCTTTGGCGCTTGGTTCATAAGAGACAAAAGCAAAATTGCCGCGTACCCTTACAAATTCCGGGTTTTTGCCCACAGGAATCTGTTTGGTGACTTCATTGGTTGCGGTATCAATAACAGATATGCTGCCGTTCTCGCGTGTTGCCACAACCAGCAGTTTGCCGTCATCCGATATTGCCAAACCGCGAGGGCCTTCGCCCTTTACGTCAATGCTGGCCGAGGTCGCCATGGTATTGAGGTTGATCACCGTTACGCCGCCATCCTGGTTTGAAACATATGCCTTACCTCTATCTGCGGCGTTTGCGTTGATATTTAACGCAAGGCCTATTGCCAGGGTAACTGCCAAATACCTTAACTTCATATTTAATCTCCGGTTATTTATTTTTCAGGTCTGTTGTCATTAATTTGTATGGTGATTGGGCATGCGCGATGAAATAAGGTTCAACGCTATTCCATATATCAAATGACTCAATGCGCTTTGATTTACAAGCGTGCAAAAATCATGCTGATAAATTTTTTCATATAGAACATGCACTTATTTTTGATGCGGCTTGATTGGTGGCTGAAAGTAACCACCATCCTGGCTGAAAACCTGCAATCTAACCCAGGAATAATTTATAGGCAGGGTTTTCAGTTTCATCCCAATACGGATAACCTAATTTGCTCAGGAAATCCGAAAATCCGGTCAGCTCATTTGGCGGCACCTGCATGCCTACCAGCACCCGTCCGAAATCTGCGCCGTGGTTACGGTAATGAAACAGGCTGATATTCCAGTCATGTCCCATGGTGTCCAGGAACTTCATCAGTGCGCCCGGTGTTTCCGGGAACTCGAATCTGAAAACCTTTTCATTTTCTGCCTGCGGTGCATGGCCGCCTACCAGGTGGCGCAGGTGGAGCTTGGCAACTTCGTTGTCGCTCAGGTCTAATGTCGGCAGGCATTTTTGCTGCAAAGCGCTTACCAGTTTGGCTGATTCGGATGGGTCTGAAACGGCAACCCCTACAAAAATATGCGCATTCTGCGGATCGGAGTAGCGGTAATTGAATTCAGTGATATTGCGGCCACCCAACAGGCGGCAGAATGACTTGAATGCGCCCGGTTTTTCAGGAATGGTTACGGCTAATACCGCTTCGCGTTTCTCGCCGACTTCGGCACGCTCTGCAATAAAGCGCAGGCGGTCGAAATTCATATTGGCGCCGGATGCAACGGCAACCAGCGTTTTATCCTGCAGGTTTTCGCGCGCGGCATAAGCTTTCAGACCCGCTACAGCCAGGCCGCCGGCCGGTTCTAAAATGCTGCGCGTATCTTCAAATACATCTTTAATCGCAGCACAGATTGCATCGTTGTCTACGATGATCATTTCATCTACATATTGCTGGCACAGCGCAAACGTGTGTTCGCCGACCTGCTTGACAGCTGCCCCGTCAGCAAACAGGCCTACCTGATCCAGCGCCACGCGCTCGCCTTTTTTGAGTGAGAGCGTCATGGCTTCGGCATCTTTTGCCTCTACGCCGATCACCTTGATTTCAGGGCGAATGGCTTTAATGTAGGCTGCTATGCCTGCCAATAAGCCGCCACCGCCAACGCAGCAGAAAATAGCATCAATCGGTTCCGGGTGTGCATTCAGGATTTCCATGGCAATCGTGCCTTGCCCAGCGATGACATCGGGATCATCGTATGGATGCACGAAGGTTAAACCTTCTTTCTTTTCCAGCTCCAGTGAATGGGCATACGCATCAGAATAGCTGTCGCCGAATAGTACGACTTCTGCACCGCGGCTTTTAACGGCATCAATCTTGATTTGCGGTGTGGTGGTCGGCATCACAATCACGGCGCGGCACTTGAGTTTTTGTGCGCTGAGGGCAACCCCTTGTGCGTGATTGCCGGCAGAGGCTGCAATGACGCCTTTAGCCAGCGCCTCTGGCGATAAACTTGCCATCTTGTTGTAGGCACCGCGAATCTTGAAAGAAAATACCGGCTGCATATCTTCGCGTTTAAGCAGTACGTTGTTCTTAATGCGCTTGGATAGGTTGATTTGCAGGTCTAGTGGCGTGACTTTAGCAACGTCATATACGTGAGAGTTCTGTATTTTTTCTAAATAATTTTGTGCGGTATCTGTAGGCATGCGCTATTTCTGATAGTGGGCTGGGTTTCTAAAACGGACGAGTGCAGTGTATAGTACTAGATTGGATTGAATTATATAACTCGTATTATAAAGAAATTGCAAGGACTTGACTAAAAATGGCTTACACACAAGACGAATTGAAACAACAGGTAGCAAAAGCGGCAGTTGAATATGTAAAAGGCGGCATTATCGGTGTCGGTACAGGCTCGACCGCTAACTTTTTCATTGAAGAACTTGCAAAAGTGAAACATAAAATTGACGGTGCGGTAGCCAGTTCTGAAGCGACTGCAACACGCTTGCGCGGTCACGGTATTGAAGTGTTTGACCTTAACAGTGTTGATGGCCTGGATATTTATGTGGACGGTGCCGATGAGATCACAGAACACATGCACATGCTTAAAGGCGGCGGCGGCGCTCTGACCCGTGAAAAAATCGTGGCTGCGGTGGCAAAACAGTTTATCTGCATCTGTGATTCCAGCAAGTATGTACCGGTGCTGGGTAAGTTTCCGCTGCCGGTAGAAGTGCTGCCAATGGCAAAAAGCCACGTAGCGCGTGAACTGGTTAAATTGGGTGGCCAGCCGCAATTGCGCGACTTTACTACCGATAACGGTAATGTGATTCTGGACGTACATGGCTTAAGCATTACTGATCCGGTTGAGATGGAAGCCAAAATCAATCAGATCGTAGGCGTAGTGACTAACGGTTTGTTTGCTGCACGTCCGGCCAATGTGTTGCTGCTGGCAACACCTGATGGCGTTAAAACCTATAAAAAATAAATGCTTAATCGCATTTTGTAATAATTTTGTCATATTAGGTGCCTAAGATAGCGTTCTGGATAATTGTGGAAAAATAAAATGCATTCTGAACACACCTTTAAGCAATATGATGCTGAGTTGGAAGCGCTGCGTGGAAAAGTGCTTGAGATGGGCGGCCTGGTAGAGCAGCAAATTATTCAGGCACTTGAAGCGCTGGTGAAACTGGATCCAAATCTGGCAAAAGAAGTGATGAATAACGACCATCGCGTGAATGCGCTGGAAGTGCAGATTGACGAGGACTGCAGCCATATCATTGCGCGTCGCCAGCCAACTGCCGGTGATTTGCGTATGGTCATGATGATTGTAAAAACCATTACTGACCTGGAGCGTATTGGCGACGAAGCCACCAAGATCGCACGTACCGCACAAAAGATTTTTGATGAAGATCGTTTGTATAAACCGCGCTTTAATGAAATTAAGGCAATGGTGACATTGGTGCGTGAAATGCTGAGTACAGCGCTGGATGGCTTTGCACGGCTTGATGACAGCAAGACGGTAGCGGTGGCAAGACAGGATGAGCAGGTGGATGAGCAATTCCGCGCTGCAATGCGTCAGTTGATTACGTTCATGCTGGAAGATCCGCGCACCATCTCAATGTCATTGGAAGTATTGTTCGTGGCGAAAGCGATTGAGCGTATCGGTGACCATGCCAAGAATATCGCGGAATATGTGGTGTATATGGTTAAAGGTAAAGACGTGCGCCACACTTCTGTGCAGGATATGGAGCGTGAGACAAGCCAGTCGTAACTGGCCGGTTTAAGCCAAGTCATCGTAATTAAATAAAAAAGCGCCATATATGGCGCTTTTTTATTTACTGCAGTGTTTGCAATATCTTAGCTTTGTGGCGGCACATAACCG
>Ga0208116_1000660_pt1 | contig 10479 bp, 6 predicted proteins | sample LakWasMeta9_HOW4_2_FD_183859 | JGI IMG/M metagenome (GOLD analysis project Ga0208116, IMG submission 183859) | Freshwater sediment methanotrophic microbial communities from Lake Washington under simulated oxygen tension - Sediment Metagenome... | ecosystem: Environmental > Aquatic > Freshwater >... | reverse complement strand
AACACTTTGTAAATACCAATTAAAGCTGCTTGGAGATTTAGAGAAATTGAGTTGAACGGTTTGGAAAGTATTCAATTCTTTTGAACTTATCATTTATATAGAATTAAAATATTCTGGTATTAATACTATTTTTCAAATGCTAAACCTGATTTTATAATTTCATAAACAACTTTGGCAGAAAGAATTGCCGCAACACGGTGAAAATCATCGCCTTTAACTATTCCGTTATCCACAATAGATTTAGCGCTAAAATATTTAGGTTTAATTCCAGACACTCTCGCAGCTTCATATACAGAAAACGACTCCATCTCAAAAGCAGTTAATTTTCTTTGTTGTCCTTTTATTGACTCCACCTGAACTTTATCTTCTATCACAGAACTGCCGCTAGAAGCAGCAGCTAAATGAATATTGAAATCAAAGTCCTCCACTCCTTCAGGGAACTCTTTTTTATTAAGCGTGATATTTTTTTTGATTTGTTCTTTTAATCCCGTTTCCGATATAAAGCTATTTATTTTTAATCGCAGCTCGTGCTCCAGTTGAATGCTATAAACTTCAGGTTCAAACCCTTGGTTCGCCCATTTTCCTGAATCATGTTGATGACAAATTTCTGGTATAACTACGTCATAAATTTTTGATTTACCATCAATGCCACCACAGATCCCGCTCATACATATCAATCTGGGTGTGAATTTCTCGATGGCTTGAGTTGAGGTTATCGCTGCACTAACTAATCCCATTCGAGGTAAGGTAACTATTACACCAACGTACTTTTCAACTTTCAGCTCTTGATATGACAAACTTCCTACTACTTTTGTCTTGCTAGGTGAGTATCCAGCGGCGGCAAAAGCTTCTGCTTCTTTTTGTAATGCACAAATAATGACAAAGTCGTAATGAGTAGGTGGACTGCAAAATAATATTTTATCTTTAAGTGAGACTTTCCATTTCTCATCATCTTCACTGTATGTAATTACATTAATATCTTTAGAGTTTAATTCTCTGAAGTTTTCTTCTGCCTTAGTGTCGAATCGAGTTAAAGCAATAACTGGGGTTTTATAATTTATGGAATTTACATCTCTAGTTGTATTAATAATATTGTTAGTCATATCTTTTGGAGTGTCGTCATCATCGAATCCAATCACAACAAGATCAACAATTATTAGGTCATATTTGTTTTGATCAACCGCTTTGTAATAAGCACAAAAATTACTTACTTCTATTATTTTTGCATCTTCAATAATCGATTTAATAAACGAGACAACTATATCCCTTTTAATTTTCTCATCTTCAAGAATTAGTATGTTCATAGTAATTTTAAAACTTTCGTTAATTCTTTTTTCCATTCTGGAGAGTCTTGTATGTATTGAATACACGAAATAACTTCACATGAAATGAATTCCCTTATGGCCTTAGCTGCATGTTTCAACCCATACAACTTACCTGCAATTTCAATATCTGAATATTGAGTAACTATTACGCATTTATCATTTCGATCTATTGAGTGTAATTCGAGTAATACTTCTAAGCCACCAGTTAATAGCGACATTGGCGCACCACCTCCCGATACAATTGGGTGACTTGGTAATGCCATATCAATAATAATCAAATCGAAAGATGCATCATTTATTATTTTAATTGCACTTACTACGTCAGTTGCTGATGTAATGGTGATATTTTCAAATAAGGATTTTACGAACGTAGACAACGCATCACTTTTAAAGCTATCGTCTTCAATAATGAGAAAATTCTTCATTTAAGCAATCAAATCAAATGTCATATGAACAATCACTTTCCTGTCTTCGCATCTAAGTTTTTTGACCGCAAATTCTTTGGTATTTTGCTGAAAATGATGTAGTTTTCTTATGCCACTTCGCACTTCAGATACTTGTGCATCGCTCAAATTGTCGTCAGGATTAATAGTAATTCTGTTGTTGATATAATCTTCTGATTGATAATCTTGTATATGAGAAATAATTTCCATCAAAAGAAACTTTTTATTATTTTTAGAGTTGCCACTCGTAATTATTTCAAAATTCTTTTGAAGGGTTTCTCCAGGCTTTCCATGCTTGGCTGCATTGTAAACAACTACATATAGAGCATCATATATTAACAGATATGCACTACCAATCATTTCAATATCATTGTTAGGATCGATTTCAACATCAGTAATAAAATCTGAAAAGGTTTCTTGGACTTCTGAAACCACTGCCTTATAAAGTAATGATAAAGATGCCTTTGGAGACACATTGACAGGTCGTTTAAACCAAGTGTACATACTCATAAGCTTTTCATCGATTTGATGAATTAAATCTCGACAAAATTCAGATGCCAGTTGCTCATTAACTTCGTGGGCAGCATTTTTAAGTTCATTTAAGCCACCATTGTTTAATAAATCCGATCTTTGATTCTTCAAAAAACCATTAACTGCCTTTAAATCTATTTCTGCTAGTCGCCAGCATATTTCAGTAATTATATGAGGAACTCCTGCCGAGCTATTGTTTTCTAAGAAGCTTTTAGATATGAGCGCGGCACCTAAACTCAAAACTTCCTGTTTTAGCGGTGTGTTCAGACTAGGTTTAATCAAGCCGGTCTTTTTATTATTTGATTCAATATGTATGTAATTTCGAATTATGTTATCGATAATTTCTTCATATCGCTGCTTCCATGACATCCATTTGACTGCAACCGCAGGCTTTTTCAAAAAATTTTCGTACTTTGAGTTACGCTCAATTTTAATTACACTTGAGTATAGATGACCTTTAAATGTTCCATGACGTATTCTTCTTCCTAAATAGGATGCGATTCCGAATACATTATTAGAGCAAAATGTTAAATAGCATTGCTCCAGACTTGATATTAACTGTGGATCTTCAGCTTCTATGAACTGACTGTTATATCCAATACTTGCTAGAGTTACAACAATATCTCTCATTACCTCATCGTTGACCCACTCTACAAAACGCGCAGAATCAACATAAATTCTATTATCATCAATTTCATTTCTAATTTTGTTGAGCTGATGATCAATTAATAATGTTCTTGCTCGGTTAATATATATCTGCTCCCCTTTCAAGTTGCCCATCCATTTATGCAGATCCGCTCTAGTCTCAGTAATCTCTGATGCTGTACTAATTACGTGAAATAACTTAGCTAAAAAATCTTCAGTTGTTATCTCATAGGTATATTCAGCAATTGCCGTTGAGTGCGTGTTTAAATCATCTAGTAAATTAACAATCTTTGAATCATGATCCTGTATAACAATCTCCTGAAGTAATTTTCGGAGCCGATGATCATAAGATTCATTTCGACTTTTTTTTGCAATTAAAAGGTAAAGAATTAATTGCGAAAGTTTAGAGCTACATAATTGGGCTAGTTTGCTTAAATATTCTGGATTGATCGTTTTTACGAGATCACGGGTTTTACCCATTAGTTCTATTAAGTCCTTTTCTTCTATTTTGGTATATCCCTTAGTCTTGTGAATACAATAGTTAAATATTGATGACCTCGAAACAAGGCCCAGTTCTTCTATCGATTTGAGATTTTTATAATCATGAAGACTAAGATTTTTTGCAGTTGCAACTTCAGATAATTGATATTTTGGAATCCAATTTTCAACACGACTAATTAATAAGTCATCAATCTTAAAATATTCTGATTCTGGATAATTGTAAAAATGATCATGTAACGTTCTTATTTGAATAATTTCATCTTTTTCTAACCATGCACTTGAGTGTTTATAAAAAATATACTCACTTTCTGAATCTGGATCAGCATAAAGGGTAGCTATGTCATTCAAGGAGATTTTACTTTTATCTATAACTTTAAATAATTGTAAAAGGGCACTCCCTTCATCTAGAAAACTGTTAGTAAGATGCATGTTAACTTTTGATGTTATTACAGCATCGATGAGTGAGGACTGCAAAGAGCTCTCGAGCAGGTCGGACAAATCTTCTTTATCTTTAGCGAGAGGGTGAAATGGTATTCTGCACATATCACGAGTAAATTTATTACTATTTCCACGGTAATGAAGAGTCATGATTGATCTCTTCAAACTAAGAAAATCTTGCTCCTCTTTATAACAGTGTATTAACGATGTAACTACAATGTTATTTCGTTCAAATCCCGCAGAGTGCAGCAACTTCTCAATTACCTGAATATCTGGATTAGCTCCATTTAAAGATCTAACGAGTACGGCTTTTCTAAGTAGTAAATGACTATAACCATGCCTAGTATAAGATTCGTCAATCAAGTTAGCCGCTTGTTCAAAGTTTCGCGAAATTATAGAAAGATTAATTTTTTCTAATGATTCAAAAAAATTATTCAATAACTCTATATTTGCAGATACCAAGCCATTAATAATGCTTAATTTTTTTTCGAGAGGTAAACTATTTAATCGAAAAAAATCTTCCGTAGTTTGAGGTGTCTCAGGAAATAAATCTGGTATAGAAGTTTTGTTTTTTACTTTATGCTTATTTAGCATCAAGTGTATTAACAGAAGCTCATTAGCTGATTTTTCAGACCGTAATTTATTTAGTAGCCTTATTGACTCATGCTTGTCTGCTATGTAATAAGCTCTTATCTTATTTCTGGTATCTAGCCTTAGTTTCTTTAAATCATCTGTCCAGGTCATTATTGTTTTTTCTTTTATCGTTTTTTATGCAATTGTATAACTCTTCTAATAAGAGCCTAAGAAATGAGTGCCATTTTGAGTGAATCATGTATGTTGATGCATTAATTAGAGCTTTAGTTTAGATGCTTAATTTGTGCTATCTTTGCGTTGATATAGATGAGCAATTACCAGTTCACTAATAAATCAATTCGGAAAACTTGATCAAGATGGTTTTTACCATTTTCATCCTGACGAATAGTCATAAATCTTCCATCATCTTCACGGCTTAACATCATTGGGCGCTTGTATAGTTGGTGTATAGCGTTTAATTTATCCTTTGAATCAGAGCTGTTTAATATGTGATCACCTTTGATTTCTACTAAAATCAGCCCATCTCCTTGCTTACGATGTTTTAGTTTCACTACAAAATCCGGGAAATATTGCGATCCATTTGGCAAAATTAAGCCTATAGACCACGGCTTCCGTGGCTCATTGCGATGCCACCATTCAACAGCTCCGGATAAGTCTTGTTCCAGCATATCTATGAAGGCAATTTCGTCACGATTTAAATCGGAAGGCATAACTCCATATACATTAAGTCTGGAGCTACGTGACCCCATTTGCTGTTGTATGGATTCTGGAAGCGCTGCTGCATCCGAGAGCTCTGAATACCTGGCAGCACATTCTCTAGCTGCGACTCGCACGAGATTTGGAAAAGCTACAAGTATTAAATTCAGTGATCGGCTGATAGCTTCGTCATCACTTGTAATCCCTTTACGTTTAAATTCACTTTTGAGGCGTTTGATTAGGACTGCATGTAACTCACGCGGGTCAAGATAATCTGGTTCAAATAACACTCGTTGTGCACGCCTTGCTATTTCACTATCAGACAAACTTGCTTGATATTCACTATCTTGAATATTTCGACTGAAAATTTCTTCTTCACGACGTAATACTGTCGTTACAGCCCTAAGACCAGCATTAAATTCTTTATCACCAAAATTAATAGACGCGCCAATGCATTCTAGTAATGCATCCGTACTAATAGGCAAACGTTCAGTCTTAAATCGAATTCCTTCATGTCTGATATTAAATATCAAATCGCCAGTTGCAATTTGCTTAGTAATCCCACCTGTAGTTTTATACTCGGTTGATGGGGAGGGGCTAAGGATTAATCCTTCTAGTATGCTTTGTCCAGTCGGCATCACAAACTTCTGTGCCTCAATACCAATTGATTCATTTGGATAATTCACCTGGCTAACGGGAATGAAGCTACTTTGTCCGTTCTGAATAATTTGGACTTCATTCTGACCAGCGAAATTAACAACCATCGTATAAGGCGAAATCTCTGAAAGTCCAGTTCGAATTGAATTGATTTTGTCTGCAGCACCTGTCAATCCGATCTGGTTGTCAGCATCAGCCAAAAACACATATCCGTATTGCAACAACTCTGTTATAGCTCGTCCTTGCAGTCGGTGATGTACGCGAAGAATACGACCGACAACTTGCACCCCAAAATCTTTATCTTTAGACCCTCTCATAGAAACAAGAGTAAAAGCTCTTGGGGCATCAAAACCCAGAGCCACTGCCATTTTGAAGATTAAAACTTCCTTTGATTCATCAAGTGCGACGGCCAGCAGATCATCTGATGGTTCCTTCGATGTATATGAAGCAATTGCATCTTCTCGGAAACCTAGTGCAATTAAGTTTTCACGAGCTTGTTGTACGTCGTCGTCACGTTCTGTAGTAGCGACCTGCACTAACATCAACGGCGTTAGATTAACTCCAGCATTGAGTAATTCTGCCTTAATACGTTCATGTGCCAATTTTGCATCTGCTAGGGCTGCTCTCTGGAAATCTACCAGCGGCTTTTGTTCATCTGGTGCCAAATAAGCTACTGATTTAATACCAGCTTTAATTAAGCCAGCATCTACCGCATCTCGGCGGCTTACAGTAATGCGATGTAGTTCAGCTATGCCAGTTGATCGCTTAAATTTTTCTACATCACTATCATCTGGAGTAGCGGTTATCAATAAAGTGAACTCAGGCTGCATAACGTCGGTGTAAAACTTTACTGCCTCGGTTGCGCCGCTAAATGTGTGATGTGCCTCATCGACTACTACTCCGATATAGAAACCGGCCTCACGTAAACTAAGCACCAAACTATCTAGGGAAAGTGATAAGTCTCCATCTCGACGTAACTTTCTTGCATCTTTGTTATTGGCAGCAACACCTGCCCATGTCGATACAAATACATCACCACTCTTAGTCCCAGCTGCTAGACGGTCTCCTTGAATGTCACGAATACGTAAGCCAGTAAACTGTTTTTTTAGAGCTAACTTTGCCTGGTCTACTAAGCCTGCAAATGGCGTGAACCAGAACCAGATTATATTGGCATCACGTGCAAACTCTTCGGCAATCAAACCTGCCATCAACGTCTTTCCTGATCCAGTTGGTGCTTCAAGCAAAACGGCTCCGTTATATGCAGAAGCACGTCGACGATTGATTTTATCCGGTGCTTGCTCAATTTGCTGCAGTGCAAAACGAAAGATAGATAAAGCGTTATCGGTTGCCTCTTTTTGGTATCGTACTGGGGAGACGATCATGCTGCACCCCCAAACCGTTTTACGAGAAACTCAGGGATTTTTTCAAATGACACGTTAGAAGTATGGATGCGCTGACGTAACTGGGCAGGTTGCCAGCTATACACAGTAACTAAGCCTCCAGCATTAGCAATTGATTCAATTTTCTCTAAACTCGATTCTTCAAGTTTCGCTAGATAAGCAATATGCTTATCAGCATCGCCAGCTACCTGCAAAGCCATTCCCTCATCAAAATCTGCCAGTGGCTGATCATGAATTAACTGCAAAGCACGCCACACCTGGTCATGCTGAATCTTATTAAACACCTGTGATACTGGAATTCGTTTGGTGCGCATATACGCAAATTCACCACCTAAACCGGCCACTTTTTCACCTTTTTTATTGGTATAACCTGTCATAACACTGCGCAGACGCTCAGCACAAACGTCGCGGCAGATATTCTTATCTTGTTCACCATCATTCGACTCGGTACTTGAGACAAGAATAAATCGGCGATTTCCACCATCCTCTGCGTTGAGCTTTGCAACTGCGTGACCTGTAGTTCCGCTACCCGCGAAAAAATCTAATATCAAATCATTACTATTAGGGGAGCCTTGTCGTAATAACTCTAGAATTAAATCAGAAGGTTTCGGAAAGCTAAATGGGTTTTTTTCAAAAATTTCGTCAAGTTCTCTTGTTCCCGAATAGGTATAGATATCGTTTCCAATAATTGAAGAATATCCAGTGTAGTCTGATTTCATTTCAGATAAAAAAACTTTTACTCTGGGCCTTCCATTTGCTTTTTGAGGCCATAAAATTCTTTTTTCATTAATTAAAGACGCCATCCGCGTCTTGTCATAGCGCCAACCTTGACCAGGTTTTCCATAGTTGATACCTGTATCTGGGTCAATTAGATCGTAATGTAAATTTGGTCTTGCTTCTTCATCAGCAAGGCCAACCATGTTGCCACTTGTCCAAACTCCTCTTGGGTCAGAATCTGGGTTTTTAAACTGTTCCTGATTCCTATCTTCTCCGCGGAGTTTATTTCCATAAACGAATACATATTCATGATCTACAGAAACGCCGTTTTTGGTGCGGTTATCTTTATTTTGTCTGCTTTTCCATATTAATTGGGCTATAAATAGGTTTGGAGTGAAAACAAGGTCAAGTAGCAATTTTAGTGGAGCTGCTTCGTTGTCATCTATGCTTATAAAAATCACACCATCTTCTGATAATAAATCCTTTGCAATCAACAAACGCCGATACATAAATTCCAACCACTTAGAATGTTTGTAAACGTCGTCCTTGTCGATGAATCGATCGTTGTAGATAAAGTCTTTGTTCCCAGTGTTATATGGCGGATCGATATAGATGCAATTCACTTTACCTGCATGGGTCATACGCAGATAGCGTAGTGCGTCGAAATTATCGCCTTCGATAACTAAATTTTGATGTGGGCCATCGCCTACAGATATGAGTGGGTCATATTCAAGCATCACAAAGTCATTGTTAATGCTACGCTCATGTTCTATTTCTTTTCGTTCCCAGACTAGACCAAAACTGGGTTTTCGATCGCGCTCCCGGATTAGTCTTAACAGTTCTTCTCTGCTATATTCTTCGTATTTGTCAGACATGTATTTTTTGACTCCCTAGTGGAGATTGTAGGGGTATTTCTTAAAACCGCATAGTTATGCCACAAAGATATAAACTCAAAGCATTTTTACAACACAAATTTATTAATTTTTTGTATCAAGTCAACTTTCAAGGCCCAGCTTTAAGTTCATCTAGGTAATCTGCCCAAACTTGCATCATCTCAATTCTTTGTTTGAGAAATTTCGTTCGATTATAAGCTCCACCTAAAGCATCTGGAACATCATGGGATAGCTGATGCTCTATGTGGTGTGGGTCCATGTTGAGACGCTCATGCAGCATTGTTCTGGCCATAGCTCTAAACCCGTGGCCAGTGATCTCAGTTTGAGTGTCATACCCAAGTCTTTTTAAAGCGGCATTAACAGCGCTTTCACTCATTGGTCGCTTGGGATCACGGCCACCTTTAAAAACATAAGGAAGGTGTCCAGAAATAGGCTGTAATTCACGTATAAGTTCTACAGCTTGTTTGGATAATGGGACTATATGTTCTTTCTTGACTTTACCTACAAAATATTCCCACAGGCCATTATCCAGATCTAATTCATCCCATCGCATCATTCTTAATTCGCATGGACGGCAAAAAAGTAAAGGCCCCAATCTGACAGCGTTTTGAACAGTGATGCCACCAGTTATAGAGTCTAATGAAATTAAGAAATCTCTGACCTGACCAGGCTCAGTGAACGCTGCAAAGTGTTTTACTCTTCGAGACGGAAGAAATCCTTTCAGATCGGCGGTAGGGCTTCGCTCTAGCTTCCCATGTTGTACACCATATCTAAATACCTGGCCAATTGTTTGTAATGTACGATGAGCCGTTTCGAGAATGTTTTGTTTTTGAATTAACTTCAGCGCGGCAATAATATCCAATGGCTTGATATCGGTGATTGGCATTTTGCCAATATATGGAAATACATACAGCTCAAATCTACGAATGACTTTTTCAGAATGGCTTAATGCTTTGTTTGCCATATGTTCTGCATGCCATGCACGTGCAATAGACTCAAAAGTATTTCCTAGTTCATCTTGACGCTCATTCTTGGCGGTTTTTTTTATAAAGCCAGGATCACTCCCTTCTGCTAATTGCTTTCGCGCTGTATCGCGCATCTCACGCGCTTTAGCTAAAGTTACATCTGGATAAGGACCTAGTGAAAGTGTTTTTTGTTTACCTTCAAAGCGATATGCAAAGAGCCAAAGCTTAGAGCCATTTTTTTTTACAAATAAATATAATGATCTTTCGTCTGCAATTTTGTAATCTTTGTCTTGCGGTTTGGCTGTCTTAATTTTAATGTCATTCAGCATTTTGTTGGTATCGCTTTGCAGTTAAGTCAAGATACCAACAATAGTACCAACATTGTTAAGAGTATGCAAAAGTATGAAAAAGGAAGAATCAGGAAAGGATTGAAAAATAAATTTTCATAACCCATTGATTTATATTGTACTAAAAAGGATAAAAGAGGAAGGGTTAGGAAGTTTGGACTTAAAAAGAAAAAGGCCATATCCGAAGATATGGCCTTTAATTGGTGGTGAAAGAGGGACTTGAACCCTCGACCCCAGGATTATGAATCCTGTGCTCTAACCAGCTGAGCTACATCACCTTGTAAACCTGTTTGCTTGTATTTCAGCAAGGCCGCAATTCTAGTGTTT